>Ga0247610_10007519_pt1 | contig 11179 bp, 9 predicted proteins | sample 174DNAGHGhighgp2_FD_193483 | JGI IMG/M metagenome (GOLD analysis project Ga0247610, IMG submission 193483) | Sheep rumen microbial communities from Palmerston North, Manawatu-Wanganui, New Zealand - 1742 DNA GHGhigh gp2 | ecosystem: Host-associated > Mammals > Digestive system > Stomach > Rumen ...
AGGCGAGTATTCAATTAATACATATTTGCAGTTAATTGAGTATAAGTATCATGGAGACACTAATAATATTCTGTTAAAGCTTGTTGAAGCTTACTATGATTTCGCACGTAAGTGCCAGCAGTTATAATTGAGAGGGGATGTAAATATGGAAAGAGCTAAATACGAAGAATGCGAGATTGAAGTAATTGCATTCGATGCACAGGATGTAATCGTTACAAGCCCTGATCCAACAGGTGACTTCGAGACACCGATCGCGTGATAACAGGATTACATAAATCAGAGTTAAGAACGATTTAGAGGCCTCCCCGGATACTTTCCGGGGAGGTCTTTTTCGAGAACTTGGAATGTTTATACCCACCTTTAATGTCAGTTAAGGATTGTTGCTGACATGTTGCTTCTTCTGTCCGCTTAGAAGGCAACATATAAGGCAACATTGGCATTGTTGCTCTCTATGTTGCTCTTTCTGTCCGCCCGGAAGGCAACAAATCCTTAACCGGGGATTCACGCAGCCCGAGCCCTGTATCAGGACATTTTCGTGAGATATTAATTAAATCTTAATTATTTTTGCTAAGATGTGTGTTAGAATGAAAACATCGAGGAATACTTCGTTTGGAGGTTTCTGTGGACAGCAACACAGCAAAATTCGACTTATCAGGTGATAGAACGGCTGATGTACACGCACTCATGTCGTATGTTTTGAGCGCGCTTAAGGAGAAGGGCTACAACCCGATCAATCAGCTTGTCGGATACTTTATTTCCGGCGATCCTACATATATCACCAATTACAAGGGCGCCAGAGGTCTCATCAAGCGCATTGACCGTGATGAGCTTTTGGAGGTAATCATCAACGATTATTGCTCAAGACTGTAAAAGGGTTTAAGATACCGGTATTAAGCGGTAGTGGCGGCTTATGCCGCCTTATTTTTTGTTTTCGAAAGGGGAATAATAATGGGCAAAGCAGCCGGCAGGGTAATGGGCATAGACTTCGGTACAAGGCATATTGGCGTTGCAGTATCTGATGAATTGAGGGTTATTGCCAGAGGCATTGAGACCGTCAACTGGAACGGGGAAGACCCTGAATGGGCTTTGAACCGCATCTGCGAGATCATTAAGGAGATGGAGGTCAATGCCATCGTCATAGGGCGCCCGGCAAGGACTGACGGCACGAGATCTGAGACACAGGACAAGGCAGAGGCATTTGGCGCATCCCTGGCTGAACGCTGCGGCATTGAGCCTGTCTTTAAGGATGAGCGTTATACGACGGTCCTGGCTTCAAGATACCTTCACGAGAGCAATATCAAGGCCAAGAAGCAGAAGAAGGTCATAGACCAGGTGGCAGCGGAGATAATCCTTCAGGACTACATCAATACCCTGTGAGCAAGATTACCGCAAATTTGATATAATGAGCCATCTGAGCTTTATATTATAATTAAATGGACAAAGGAGACATGAATATGGCAGATAATAACAATTTTGAAGAGATCGGACCTAAGGATGAGCTTATCGATGCAATCGCACAGCTTGATGACGAGGGCGACAGAGTCATCGAACTTAAGGACGAGGAGACAGGCGAGGTTACTAAGGCAGTTGTAGAGAGCACATTCCTCTTCAACGGCAGCACATATGTAGTTCTTATCGTTGATACAGACGAGAAGGATGAGGATGACGAACTTATCAGTGCTTATGTCATCATGCGCTTTGTCGATAAGGACGGCGAAGTCCTTTTGGAGAACCTTCCTGAGAAAGAGGAAGACGTGATCTACGATTATTACGATAAGCTCTGCGACGAGCTTTACGGCGACGATGAAGAATCAGAAGACTAATAACAAGCCGACAGGTCTTAAGAAGAAGATCGCTCTCGAGAAGGACCGCAAGGCCAAGCTCGCGGGCGAGCATCTTAAGGAGAGCAGGAGCGACGAGCTCCTGGTCATGCGCGATCCTTATGCAAAGAAGGATTACTATATGTCGCGCATCGACGCTTTCACTCTCATGAAGACCGAATATGTGGTTATGTATAACTATGTGCCTGATGACGGAAGCCACTCAAAGCCTGAGCTCGTCATCATGCGCACTGCGGTAGCGGAGAACGGCGAACGCGTCTATTATTCCATCAAGGATCCGGCCGAGCTCGAGAAGGCTTTTGTCTACTTTATGAGAAGGTATTACGGAGCACAGGCGCCTGAGTCCAGAGCCAAGAACGGAGTATCCTCCGGAGATCAGAAATAACAATGAGTTTTTGGGAAAAAGCCCGCATCAGATTAGGCGCACTCGGAAAAGCCGTTATATGGCTTCTGTATTTCCTTTGCGCTGATTATGCTGTTTATCTGGCTTTCGAGCTCCTTAAGATCGACAGGAAGATCTACAAGGGGACCTTTAATCTCTGCGCAACTCTTGCGGTTCTGGCCGTGATGCTGATCGTTGCAAGACTCCTTTCGTTAAAGAAAGAACCCCTGATCAAGATGAACAAGCTTATGCCCGACCAGGTCATCTGCCTGGTGGTTATCGCTCTTGGCATGCTCGGAGTCGTAACGACTTATATCATTATTGCTGACAAGATCGCGGCATTCATTGATTCGATGAGAAATGCCATGGAAGATTACCGCGAGAGCGTTGACAGATTCTCTGACACACCACAGACAGCAGTTCCCATATGGGATTCGGTCCTTTATGTGATCACGCTCTGCTTTATCGTTCCGGTGACGGAAGAGGTGACGTTCAGAGGTGTAATTTTCGGACAGCTCAGAAGAGGCTTCGGACCCTGGGTATCCGTTGTTTTAAGTGCGGTCCTGTTCGGTCTTATGCACGGTATCTCCGTTCACATAGGCTATGCGATCGCCTGCGGACTTATCATTGCCTCCTGCTACCATCTGACTGACAGCCTTGCGGCTCCTATACTGCTTCATGCGGTGTTCAATATCTTCGGGTCGGGAATAGCCAATTTCATGAATGTTGAAGCATTCGGCATCCCGCCTGAATACACTAATTCGCTTATGGTCGGCATTAACACGACATCTATGTTCATGATGCCTGCTGCCGTACTGGCTTTTGCATATCTTGTAAATGCGAAAAGAAAGTGCGATAAAGCGCGCGCAGCCCTTGAAGAATCAAGCAATGTTCAAGTAGAATTATCCGGAGAAAACTTGGAAAACACGGAAACAGACGTCTCCGGCAGCGGAATCGAGGCTAAGGAATGAAAAAGCACGGCCGGCCGATATTCGGAATAACCAGAAAGACACGTTTTGCAGCGGCTATGGTAGTCGTTGCGGTCGTTCTTGTCCTGGCCATCCTGATACTCGGTTATATCGGCGTGTTCAGCTCAAGGACAGAGCTGTGCGAGATCTCGATCAGGACTGATAAGACCGAGGATACTTATGGCGGCACAGGTATCAACTGTGACCTGATCCCCAATACTAATCTTGTAAGAGATGCTTCTTTCGAGAGTTCTACAGATTTTTCAAGCATGCTCCTGGCAGGCGCTTCCGAGAACAGCGTGTTTATATCACCCGATGCCGCTGCATCTGCAGGATATGACACTTCTGTCTGCACCGGTGATACGGCAAGGATAATATCGATCGACAGCGAAGGTATCATGAGTGAGAAGTTCACGGGTACCATCACGGGCTTTAAGCCCGCAAGACTTGGCGTCGTCACCGTGATCAAGGATGAGAAATCCCTCTGGGCTGAAGACCGCATCAAGTCTATGGCTTTCTATAGCAGCATGGTCCTTGCGTTAACCGACAGCGGCAGGCTTATCTATGATATAACCAACAAGCAGCTCATGGGCGTCGTAAATGCCAAAGACAGATTTACACTGATCGATTCCAACGAAGCAGGCGTAGTAGCCGTTGCTCTGGACGGTTCGATCTATTTCTCGCAGGACGGCAAGAATTATTCGGCTGTCTATGAATCTTATCTTCCGAGCATGGAAAATACCGTCTGCGGCATCGGAAGCTCAGGCACAACGACTTCCGTATGCTATAAGAACGGAACGATCATTACCATTGCGAACGGCATCGTAGCCGTTACGAGCCTTCCAAGCTCTGATGCGACTTCATTTATATCTGACGGCAAGACCTTTATGGCCACAGACAGCTGGGGCAATATATATTCGTCTTCCAACGGCATGGTTTTCGAGAAGGCCGGCCAGTCGGAGGTCCTTGCAGAGAATGCAAGAATGCTATCTGACGCCACTAACGGAGTTTTCTGCTTTGTCGCTGACAATTCCAGGGCAGTCCTGGTCAGGACCGGAACAGACGGAGCTGATATAGAAGTTATCGAGTTATCCAAGCTTACCGGAGCTCTTGTTGATTCAGTCTATCTTACGGATTCCGGACTCATAATTGCCGGAACAAGAGATAAGAAGGCTTTCGCGGTCAATCTGGATACAGGGAAGGCCGTAACCCTTACTTCCGAGAATGTCGTGATCGAGAACATCATGGGCGTGTCAGGCGACAAGGTCTTCTACGATTCAGGCAGGGAGATCTACAGGTCCCAGATCCTTTCAGAGCTTTCTATCGAAGGCAATCTCGAAGGCGTCGACATCATTGCTGACGATATCCTGATCGCCGGCCACGTCGACAAGGCTGCAGGCGGTGCGGTCAGCGCATCAGACGACAGGGAATTCCCGTGGGATATCTCTGAGGATTCCTGCTGGAACGTTTACGGCAAAGGAACTAACGTTATTGCCACAGACAGATCTTACACCGGAAGATACGGCGCAAGGATCACAGGAAGCGGCAGCGATGTTCATGCGGTGACACAGGTTTTCCCCGGCAAGGCCAAGGACAACTTTATTCCCAACACGTTCTACCGTTTAAGCCTTTATGCCATGTCTGACAAAGCGCCCGAAAAGGCTTATTGCTGGATCGAGGGCGAGGACTTCGGAAGATACGGAATCGAGCTTACAGGCCTTGGCAGCAACTATAAGCGGTACAGCTATGTTTTCGCTGTTACGGACCAGATGGCAGATGCAGGTGAGATAAGGATCTCAATAGGCTTTGAAGGTCCGGGATTCATCCTTGTCGATGATGTCTATTTAGGTCCCGACAGCGCCGGTACAGCAGGTGTCCCCCAGTACTATGCAGAGACACTGGTATCCGGAAAGCCCTCTGCTGTAAGGCTCAATAACCTTAATATCGGAGGCGACGGCTTTGCCGAGACATCGCTCTATCTCTCTTCGATCAATTCAGTCTCACGTACCGTAAACGGAACTTCGAGCAGGAACTTTTATGACGATGAAGCGCTTGCCGCGGATTTCCCCAGACAGTCCGTTACAGCTTCCCTTGAGGACAGTTTAAGGCTTGTAAAACAGTGTTCATCAACGCCGTGGTTTGTAATCGGACCTTATGTCGACCAGAGCGATATCGACAAGCTCCTGGAGTATCTGTGCGGTTCCCTGACATCGGAATACGGCGGACGAAGGACCGACAACGGCACGGCTTTGCCCTGGAGCAGGCAGTTCTCGAGGCTTTATATTGAGATCAATGACAGCGGAAAGGTCTTTAAGAGCGATATCCAGAGGGCAGCTTACGTTAACTATGTAATGTCCATGTTCTCGCGTTCTGAGTATTTCAGCGATATCAAGGATAAGACGGTCTTCCTCGACGGCATGGAATACAGCGGCGGAACCATGATCTCCAATGCCGACAACCACACGATGGATGTAAGCCTTACTGCCAATGACAACACCGCTTCTTATAACGACAACATCAACACGAGCTATATCCTCGCGCAGTATGAGACACCTCATATCGTTTCAGGCAACAAGAGCGGCGAATACATTAATGTTCTCAATACCAGCGGCAGCAACTGCGGAAAAGTCCTCTCAGCGATAATGACGTCAGAAGCTGACTTTGCTGACATGTTCCTTTTCGATGCCTCCGTAAACTTTGTGCCTTCGAAATACGCGTCCAGCGAGATGTTCGTCGGCAAGGATGAATTTATCAACAAGATGACCGTATCTGGTCTTACAACGGCATTTACGGGCTTTGACGAGCTTTACACGGAGGTCACAGAGCCTGTAGACAAGTCTGTTCCGGTAAGTGTCGAGCAGTTCATGTCCAATGTCACTTCAGCATGCTTTGTAAAAGGCAATAACGTATATCTCGTTGTTGCAAATTCGTCGGATACACAGCAGGACTTCCTTATCAGCGACAGCAGGCTCGGCCGTACTGACAGCGTTATCAGACGTTACGATGACAAGGGCAGATTCATAGACGAGCGCAAGCTCAGATCAAGCCACCTGCGTCACATCCTTCAGCCGGGTGAATTCCTGATAGTTGAGATAATTACAAGGGGATAAGGCTTATTCTCCAAGGATAAGCTTTATAAGCTCGCCGGATGCCTTGGAAGCGGCATTCCTCCACTTTTTGCAGATATTTACCGCAGTGGCTTCATCGTCGACCGTGACGGTGGCGCAAAAAGGCCTGCCGTTATTGTCAGAAGTAAGGGTCACCTTGAATTTGCCGCCTTCAGCGAGCTCCAAAGAGGCATTTACGCCTGAATTCTTGTTCATTTCGGCAGCGATCTCAGCTGCCGCTTCGTCCAGATGCTGGATCAGGGGTGCGCTGAGAGAGGAGATAAGGTCTTTCAAAACGGCCCTTCCGCCGTCTGTCAAAGTCAGATTCTCGGTTGAACCCACGGCATCACCCGTATAATCGCCGGATCTGCTCTTGTCCATGAGATTGCCCGAGATAAGCTCCTCGTAGGAGCGGGAGAACGTAAAGAAGTCCGAATAAAGCGATTCCATGCACTTTTCCATCAGAAGATGGTAGCTCACGCCCGGTGCACGGTCGACAAGGTACAGTATCTGGATCTTTGATTCTGCTATTGAAATATCAGACATCTTGCATTCCTTTATCGTTCGTTGTTATTTGTAATATTTCACGATTAATTATACTCGAAAAGACAAAATTACGGGTGTATACTCTGAATGATTTTTGAATAACACCTGTAAGGAGACTTAAAAATGATCACATTTGATTACCAGAACGCCCTCGATTTTATCGGTGGTGAAGAGGCAGTCGCTAGAATGGAGCCCCAGGTTAAAGCCGCTTCTGATATGCTTCACAAGAAGAACGGCCCCGGAAATGATTTCCTCGGATGGCTCGACCTCCCCACAAACTATGACAAAGAAGAATTTGCACGTATCCGCAAGGCAGCTCAGAAGATCAGAAGAGATTCTGATGTTCTCATCGTTATCGGCATCGGCGGTTCATATCTCGGCGCACGTGCCGTAATCGAGCTTCTCGGACACTCTTTTGCCAACGCAGCATCCAAGAAGGTAAGAAAGAGCCCCCTCGTTCTTTTCTGCGGCAACTCTATCAGTGCTACATATCTTGCAGACATGATGGACATCATTGAGGGCAAGGATATTTCCCTCAACATCATTTCCAAGTCCGGCACAACAACAGAGCCTGCTATCGCTTTCCGTATCCTCCGCGCTTACATGGAGAACAAGTACGGCAAGCAGGGCGCAAAGGAAAGGATCTATGCCACAACAGACAAGGCAAGAGGAGCTCTTAAGGGCTTAGCTGACAAGGAAGGCTACGAGAGCTTCGTAGTACCTGACGATGTAGGCGGCAGATTCTCCGTTCTTACAGCTGTAGGACTTCTTCCTATCGCAGTTGCAGGCATCGACATCAGAGAACTCATGAAGGGCGCAAGAGACGCTTCCAAGGCTTACAAGAAGCTTCCTCTTTCCGAAAACCCTTGCTATCAGTACGCTGCAGTACGTAACTGCCTCCTCCGTTCCGGCTATTCCACAGAGGTTATGGTCAACTACGAGCCTTCTTTCCACTTCATGACAGAGTGGTGGAAGCAGCTCTACGGTGAGTCCGAGGGCAAGGACAGAAGAGGTATCTTCCCGGCAGGCGTTGACAACACAACAGATCTCCACTCCATGGGCCAGTTCATCCAGGACGGCGCACGCATCATGTACGAGACAGTTGTACAGATCGACCAGCCCAGAAGATCTTTTGAGATCCCCAACGACAAGTCCAATCTCGATGGCCTTAACTTCCTCTCCGGCATGGACATGAACGAAGTTAATGCAAAGGCAATGCAGGGCACGATCCTTGCTCACGTTGACGGTAAGGTTCCGAACCTTTTGATCCACATGCCTGACCAGACAGCTTACTCTTTGGGTGAGCTCATCTACTTCTTCGAGAAGGCATGCGGTATCTCCGGCTACCTCCTCGCTGTAAATCCTTTCAACCAGCCCGGCGTTGAGGCTTACAAGAAGAACATGTTCGCTCTTCTCGGCAAGCCCGGCTACGAGGACCAGAAGGCAGCTCTCGAGGCAAGACTTAATAAATAAGGCAAGCAATTGCTTTGAACTTTGAACAGACGGGGGTTCGCTGATTTAGCGGCCCCTGTTCTTATTTTGCTTTAATTGCTCGCCCCCCCTTAAATAAGTGCCTTCCGAAGTTGGACAAACATCGGGGAGGGCACTTCGGTATTCCAAGCTCCGGCCCCTGATTTCTTGTCGGTTTTTTGTCGGCTTTTCAGAGCTTTCTGATGAAAACTGTCCCAAAAACTGTAACATCGTGTCGGTTTCACCGTGTTTTCAGACACAACCCGTAAGTATCCTGTCGATTTTCCTGTAGACATTGTCGGTCCGTGACCGGCTTTTCAGCCTTCAGCCCGTTTGCCTCTCTCGCTTCTGTCCCGTTTTCCATTCGAGCTTCCGTCCCATTTTCCAGTTGAGCTTCTGTCACGTCTGCAGTTCGCGCTTTCTGTAATACAAGATTGTTGGCAACCCCAAGGCTGTTTTTTTTGCCCTCAGTTAATAGAGCTTTCCTGACATTGCGACAAAGGCGGAACCCTGCCATAGATCGTTCATGACCTTGCGACAATGGCGGAGCCCGGCCATAGATCGTTCATGACCTTGCGACAAAGGCAGAGCCGTTTCCGGCAAGATTGCCGACAAGAAAACCGGCAAATCGACAGGGAACCTGCAAATTGTTGTCAACTTCCTTTTAGAACCGGCAAGGCAGCCTGCAAAAGCAGACAGAAATCCGGCACCGTATTATGGATTTAAGAATGTATATTTTTGCCCTCTCCGGCGTTTGAATATCCTCTTTATTACTTGTATAATAAACCGCGAAAAATCCATCCTACGAAGAATGAGGTAGATATTATGATTTCAACACTTGAGAACGGCGCCTGGTTATTAAACGGCACAGAACTTATCGAAGATAAGGCAGGTGCGGCTGAAGCGGTTGCCGCTAAGACAGGCAAGGCTGCTGACAAGGTTCAGGCTAAGCAGGGTACAATTGCTTACGGAATCCTGAAAGATCACAACACATCAGGCAATATGGAGCAGCTTAAGATCAAGTTCGATAAGCTGACTTCACACGACATCACATATGTAGGCATCATCCAGACAGCAAGAGCTTCGGGCCTTGAGAAGTTCCCGATCCCTTACGTTCTTACTAACTGCCACAACTCCCTTTGCGCTGTTGGCGGCACGATTAACGAGGATGACCACATGTTCGGTCTTACTGCTGCCAAGAAGTACGGCGGTATCTATGTACCTCCTCATCAGGCAGTTATCCACCAGTATGCAAGAGAGATGCTCGCTACATGCGGCGGCATGATCCTCGGTTCTGACTCACACACACGTTATGGTGCACTTGGTACAATGGCAATGGGTGAGGGCGGTCCTGAGCTCGTTAAGCAGCTCCTCTCACAGACATATGACATCAAGATGCCTGACGTTATCGCTATCTACCTTACAGGCGAGCCGATGAAGGGCGTAGGTCCTCAGGACGTTGCTCTTGCTATTATCGGCAAGGTATTCAATTCAGGCTATGTCAAGAACAAGGTCATGGAGTTCGTAGGTCCCGGCGTTGCAAGCCTTTCTGCTGATTTCAGGATCGGCATCGACGTTATGACTACTGAGACAACATGCCTTTCTTCCATCTGGCAGACAGACGAGAAGACAAAGGAGTTTTTCGATATCCACGGAAGATCAGCAGACTACAAGGCTCTCGCACCTGCAGACGTTACTTACTATGACGGCGCTGTTATCGTTGACCTCTCTACGGTCAAGCCTATGATCGCTATGCCTTTCCACCCGTCCATCGCTTATGAGATCGATTATGTTAACGCAAATCTCGAGCAGATGATCCACGAGACTGAGGAGAGAGCTAAGGTATCTTTCGGCGACAAGATCGAGTATTCATTGAAGAACAAGATCGTTGACGGCAAGCTCCTTGTTGACCAGGGAATCATTGCAGGATGCGCAGGCGGCGGATTCGAGAATATCTGCGCTGCAGCTGACATCATGAAAGGCACATACATAGGCAGCGACAAGTTCACGATGTCCATCTATCCTGCATCAACACCTATCTACATGGAGCTCGTAAAGAACGGCGTTGCCGCTACACTCCTTGAGACAGGCGCTATCCTTAAGACAGCATTCTGCGGACCTTGCTTCGGTGCGGGCGATACACCTGCAAACAATGCATTCTCCATCCGTCACTCCACCAGAAACTTCCCGAACAGAGAAGGCTCCAAGGTTCAGAACGGCCAGATCTCTTCCGTTGCACTCATGGACGCAAGATCCATCGCTGCAACAGCTGCAAACAAGGGCGTTCTTACACCGGCTACAGCATTCACAGGCGAGCTTAACAACTACGCTTACACATTCGACGATAAGATCTATAAGAACAGAGTTTTCGATTCCAAGGGCGTTGCTGATCCTAACACTGAGATCCAGTTCGGACCTAACATCAAGGACTGGCCGAAGATGGAAGCACTTCCTGAGAACCTTGTTCTCCAGGTCGTATCCGAGATCCACGATCCTGTTACTACAACAGACGAGCTCATTCCTTCAGGCGAGACATCTTCTTACAGATCCAACCCGCTTGGCCTTGCTGAGTTCACACTCTCCAGAAAGGACCCTGAGTACGTAGGCAGAGCTAAGGCTATCCAGAAGGCTGAGACAACACTCGTTGAGGGCGGACATCCCTGCCAGGCAGTTGACGGCCTCCACGACGTAATGCAGGTTGTAAAGAGCATCGTTCCTTTCGAGAAGGCTGATACAAAGATCATCGGATTCGGTTCCGTAATCTTTGCAGTTAAGCCGGGTGACGGTTCTGCAAGAGAGCAGGCAGCTTCCTGCCAGAAGGTGCTTGGCGGATGGGCTAACATTGCTAACGAGTATGCTACAAAG
>Ga0247610_10007522_pt1 | contig 11178 bp, 8 predicted proteins | sample 174DNAGHGhighgp2_FD_193483 | JGI IMG/M metagenome (GOLD analysis project Ga0247610, IMG submission 193483) | Sheep rumen microbial communities from Palmerston North, Manawatu-Wanganui, New Zealand - 1742 DNA GHGhigh gp2 | ecosystem: Host-associated > Mammals > Digestive system > Stomach > Rumen ...
ATCACTCATTTTACATTTCTCTTTTAAAAAGTCATAACCTAAGTCTAAATTTAAATCAACAACATTAAAATTATTTATTTTACCTTTTACATTTTTCTTACCTAATACAGTATTTTTTAATTTTAAATTTACTAAAGCTGATTCTCTATCATTAACGTTTCCAAATTTAGTATGATAAAATAAGTTTATTGTCTTATTACCATCTTTTTTATAAGCGTTAGATAAAAAAAATAATTTTTGAAAATTATTACATGAAGGCGAGTAAGTAAAAGACATTTCAGGTTCTAATAACCATTTTAATTCTTTAATTCTATATATATTTAAATAATGAAATTCATTAAAAATTAAAGGTAACGATTCAACTTTAAAATTAAAATGTGTTCCTATAGAGGCATTATGAACATAATATGGTAACAATCTAAATTCTATTTTTTTATTATCTGGATTATATTTAGAAAAAAACACTCTACTATCATATTTAACAACTAAAGAAAGATTATATTTATCTGAAAAATTCTTACTTATTGAAACAGGAACATCTATTTTACATTCTGAAGATATTTTTTTTAATCTGTTAGCAATATTTTTTAAAGAAAAATCATTAAAGAGATCTTTAATATTTTTCATTGTCACTATTAATTCTTCATTAAAAACATCATTTTTTAAATTAACATCATGATCATCTTTTAAATAAACATCTTTTTTTACATTAGATATATTTGATGTAAAGTTAAAAATTAAACCAGTAGTAATAAATTTTACAGGTTTAAATTGTTTAGAATTTAAATTTAAATATAATAATTCTATTTCTTCAATATTTTTTGATACATCTTTAGAATATTTATTTCCTAATGCTAAAGAGAATTTCTTTGCTAATACTTCTTTAGCTTTTAAGCTTATTTCTAAATTCAATTTCTTTTCATCATCATTTTTTACGTTTGTATCACTTTTTGTTCCAGATAAGTTTATGTCTATGTTAAATTCATAATTTTCATAATTTAAAGTACTCTGTTGCCAAATAAAATTCCAATTTGTTTTAAACATTTCTAGCATTTCAGTGTTTATATTATATAACGATGCTTTATCTATTCCTAAAGCCATTCTACCTGAAAATTTACCACTTATAATATAATTGTGTATCAAAGAAAAACCTACAGAATTATTACCTAAATACATTGTTATGTTACAATTTAAATCACGATATTTACTAAAATATATATAAAATCCGAAATTTTTTATTGCAAGACCACCATCATTACTAAAGTTAACACTCTCTGGATATTTTAAACCTGATTTATATCTTTCTGGTATTAATATAGGTATTCCTACATTTTTTATAACTGGAAAATATGTACCTAAAACCATCAATCTAGCACCATATAAAAATATTAAGTTGTTTTTATTTATTATTGCTTTATCTACTAATACAGCCCAATCTGGACGTTTAGATTTACATGATGTTAAAGATAAATGTTTACAGTAATAAGTACCATCATAATCTAATTTACAATATTTTGAAAGAATTATAACATCATTTTTAAATAATAAAACGTTTTTCATTACTCCACGATTAGAATCAACATTATATTTCATTCCATCACAGAATATTGTCTCACCTTTTTTATTAATTACCTTTATTCTTTTTTTACTTTTTTTATTTAATTTATTAAATACATTATCTTTTCGATACCATTTACTTTCTACAACATTAGTTTGAGTGTTAAATATTATATTATCACCAAATATAGAATATCCACCACTTTTTATTTCTGCATCTCCAGATAATATTAATAAACTCTTATCAATATCAGAAAATGAAACACTTGATGCTTTATAAAAAACAGAATTATCTTCTTTTTCTTTTTCTTTATTTTTATTTACATCTTCTTTTTTAAGATATTTACCAAATAGATTATCATCAAAATTATCTGATGAATTATTTTTAAAGTTATCATTTACTGTTATATCACTATCATCAGTGTTATAGCTATTATTATAGTCAAAATTATCATTATTTTCTATATTTTTAGTATCAAAATATGAAGAATCATCACTGTTATCATCATCTTTATATGTTAAAATATCATTGCTAATATCATTAGTTTTATCTAATGAATCATTAGAATAAATATCTAACGAACATAAAATAAATAAAAACGAAAAAACAGCAAACACATTAAAAAATACTTTAATACTTATTTATAATATAAAAAATAAAAATTGTTAATATGATAACTTCTTTAGTAAAAGATATAACATTCACAATTCTATTTCACAAATATCCTTCTAAAATCTACATTCCAATATATAATTCAAATGTTAATTTTAAACAGAAGCTCTTCTACAAGTTGTACTATTTAACTTATTAGATAAAGCTCTTTTTTCATTATTATATTTTCTAATAGATGTAGAATTCTTAACTCTTTTTCCGTGAAAATCATGACCTTTAAAAAATATCTGATCACTTACTGTTAAAAACTTTCTACCTTTAGATCGCCTTCTATTTAAAACCTTTCTACCATTTTTAGTTTCTAATCTTGACCTAAAACCATGTTTATTTATCCTTTTTCTATTATGTGGTTGATATGTCCTTTTCATAACTAACTCTTCTAATAAGTTATTGCTAATACTTTAACATTAAAATTAAAAATCTAAATTTATTAAAATTTTATAAAGTTATATTTTTGTGATAGAATATAATAAAATAGTAAAATGTTACACAAATATATTGAGTTAATATATGACAGAGTTAATGATCATTTAAATTCTAATTTTGAAGAAAAAAATATATTAAAAATTGTAAATAATTTAGAAATAAATAAATATATTACAAATACAAATGTTTTAAAAGAAAATAGTTTAGAAAATTATATTTTAATAAATATTTGTGATATAAAATTAGAAGAAATAACATTAAATCCACATTATTATGAACAAAGAGGTGATAGTTATATTAAATGTAAAAAACCTTTTAATTTCAATATATATATTTATTTTCATTCAACATTTTGTAATGAAAATTATTTAAAAGGGATAAGTTATCTTTCGTCGATTATAAGTTATTTTCATTCAAATTCATCTTTTAATAATGAAAACACATCAGAAATTATAGAAAATAATCTTTCAGAATTTACAGTAAATATCATTAATGATGAAAATAATAAATGTTATGATAATTTAAAAATACCATATATACCTTCATTTTTAGTAAAATTAGGGTTAATACCTATATCTGGAGAAAATAATTTAAATCAAACATTTGCAGGAATAAAACAATTTTAACCAAACTAAGTTTGGATCTACGTTCTCAAACGTCGAACCGGCTTTATTACTTGCTTACTTTTAAAGTAAGTCTCAATCGCCTCACAAACTTTTTATAAAAAGTTTGACAAAAATTTTTACGTTTCGACAGATGGTCGAAACAAAGAATATATAACTAATTTAATACATTATATATTAAATATTGTTGCCTACTTTTAAAGTAGGTCCAGGACTTAGTCCTGGTTGGTTACTTATTAAGTAATAGCCGGTTCGGCGTTTGAGAACAAGTTGGTTACTTTTTAAGTAACTACTTTTAAAGTAGGTTTGATGTTTAATAATGAAAATATAATTGTTATAGAAGAAAAATACATCAATGTTGCACTCCTATAAAAGCTTATTTATATCTGTATTTACATTTAAAATTAATCAAAAAAAATATTTTATAATAAAATTTAAATATCTAATATATATGGCAGATACTTCGGATTTTAAAAATGGAGCAGTTATTAAATTTAATAATGATTTTTATACTATTGTAGAGTTTCAACATGTAAAACCTGGTAAAGGTGGTGCTTTTGTAAGAACTAAGTTAAAAAGTATTACAACAGGAAGGATATTAGAAAATACTTTTAACGCTGGTGTTAAAATAGATTTTGCAAGAATAGAAAGAAATAAATATCAATTTTTATATTCTAGTGGTGATGATTTTACATTTATGGATATGGAGGATTTTAATCAAGTTACAGTAGATAGAAAGATGATAGATAATCCTTTATATCTTAAAGAAGGGCAAGAAGTATTTTTATTAATAAATTTTGATGATAATAAGATATTAGGAGTAGAATTACCATTTTCTATTGAGATGAAATTAACAGAAGTAGAATTAGCTGAAAAAGGTAATACAGCTACTCATGCATCAAAAAAAGCTATTACAGAAACAGGTTTAGAAGTTCAAGTACCATTATTTATCAATGAAGGCGATATAATAAAAATAGATACTAGAGATGGTAAATATATCGAAAGAGTTAATAAATAATAAAAATTAACAATTAATTAATATAATATTCAAAAACAATATAAATTATGATATTTTATAATAAATTAATTAAAAATCTTTTTTTAATAAGTACATTGATTTTAAATATTAAAGCAGAAACAACTTTTAATATAACTTATCCTGATGGAACTACAGATGAAAAAGAATTATCATTACAAGAAAATTCATTACATCATTATGAATTATTATCAGAAATAGGATTTTCTAGTAAAGTTACATATAGTGGAAAAAATTATAAGTCTGATGATTATGAAGTTTTTGTAAATGATCAAAAATTAAAAAATAATAAAACGATGAATTTTGAAGACAACAAAACTTATGATGTGAAAATCTATGAAAAAAAAGACTATTCAATATATTTTTCGGATACTGAATTTTCTGATGTAACAAATAGACCTATTAAAATAAAAGGATATAATTTAAAAATTGATGATATAGTAAATATTATAGTTAATTATTTTTTTTATGATATAGATAAAAATGAGAATCATGATGAGAATGATAGTAAAATAATAGGTCATTATACAAAAATTGAAAAACAACAAGGTGGAGGAAGTATAAAACATGATTTGATAGGTAATATAATATATTTTAAACATTTTGGAGGTAAATTATTTGAATTAATTGATAATAATACAAAAAAAGAAATTACTAATATAGATGATTATATATTGAAATATGAATCTAACTATTTAATAGAATTTCCAATAGGATCAAAAGTAATACATTCTTCAATAGGGAAATATGGATATGAAGAAAAATATGGATATGATTTTATTATTCCAAATAATAAAACATTAAAAGATGCTTTTGATTTTTTCTTAGATTTAACAAATCTTGATAAAAATAAAATAGATACAATAAGAAAAAAGAAAGATGAGAAATATCTTGAAATCTATGTAAAAAAAGATGTAAAAGAAGTAAAAATTTTATCAAATTTAGATAAAATAACTTTTGATCGTAAAGGAAGTTGTATTGATAAATGTGCTGGTCGTTATAATAGATGTAGTGATGATTTAAAAAAAGTAAAATATGAAAAATTATAATTACATAAAACTGTTTTAGGAATGCAACATTTAGTTTTTAAATAAAAAATACTTACTTTAAAAGTGAGCAACCAATCTAAGATTGGATATACGTACTCAACGCCGTACAGGCTTAATATATTATCTCTTAAGTAAAATATAAAGTTAAACGTTTTGGGGTTTTTTAGTTAAGTTTTTTGATAAAAAAGTTAATTTTTTGGTTACTTTTTGGTTTAAAAAGTAACTGATCTGTATGTGCTCCTGTGTGTACAAATTAAAAGTTCCAGCAATTTAGTTTTTGGTTCTTTTCCTAAAAAGAACGAACGGAATTTTTGAACACTTTTTTTGACGTGGAAAAAAGTGTTGATTTTTCTACTTTTGTAAAAAGTAGTTACTTTAAAAGTAACCAAGTAATAAATGTTGGATCAAACGTCACGTTGAAAAAATGTTACAACTGTTATTAAAAACACTAAAAGAAGCACTCCTACTGTTTTTTCTATAATACTTTTATTCCAATATATAATCTAGTGTTATATAGTAAAGACCATATTAAACCATCTACTAATATAAATTTTGCTTTAGAATTTTGTCCATTTAATAATTTAGTATTTTTTTTTATAAAATGCTCCATTATTTCTTTATCACCACTAATACTTTCAGGTAATGAATCTATATCCCAATTGTTTCGATATAATTTAGAATAATGTACATTAGCTATTAAAATCTTTTTTATAAACTCTCCAATACTAAAATTTGTATTTAACTCAATATAAAATTTATAATGATTTTGATATATAATTGGACTAAATGAAACTATCAAATCAAAAGGTATATATTTCTTTGCAATGACATTTACAATACCAGATATATTATAAGAAAAAATATGATTTTTATTTATATGATCATTATAATAACCTTCATAACCAATATGTATTCCAGCAAAACCTATTCTTCTAAAAATACATTCAGGACCTGGATAAAGATACATACATCCTGTTGGAATAAAATAATTATCGTAATCATAAAAAAAAGAATTAACACCAAATGTTAAATCAAAATTTTCATATGGTACTTGAAATTTAATTTTAAACTTAGCTAGATTCCATAAAAAACCAGATATATATAAACCTTGAGCTTCTTTTTCATCATCTGTTTTATTTTTTTTACAACTTAATTTTATCAATTTTATAAATATATCAATAGATTTTGAGCCTATAAATCCATGACTAATAACTATTTTACCATTTCTATTTACGAATCTTTGTAAAACTGCTTCATAATTAAAAGAATATACGTTATTTATAGAAAAAAATGAGATAAAATTTATTATTAAAGATAAAATTCTACATTTAAACTTCATATTTAATGTTATCAATAAAATCTAACAGTTCATCAATTTTTTCAAAATTCATTAATTTTAAACGTAAAACTTTTGAATTTGGTATATTTTTAAAATAACCAGAATAGTGTTTTCTAAGACTTAATATAGTCTTCCATTCTTCATTATATTTTAACGATAATTCAATATGTCGTCTTATCATTTTAAAAATTTCATCTAATGGTCGTAATTTTAATTTATAATCATCATTTTTAATAAAATCATCTTCATTAAAATCATTAATATTAAAATTTATACATTTTAAATCATGAAAAATCCAAGGATTTCCAATAGAACCTCTTCCAATCATAATTCCATCAACATTAGTTCTTAACATTTTATAAAAACTTAAATAATCAACAACATCTCCATTTCCAATAATTGGAATCGTTATATTTTTATTATCTTTTAACTTTTTTAAATAATCATAATTAGCGTTTCCAGAATACATTTGAGACCTGGTTCTACAATGAATAATAACTTTTTTAACACCAATATTTTGTAATCTTAAAACTAAATCTTCAATAATAATATTATTTTCATCCCAACCTAATCTTGTTTTTACAGAAATTGGAATATTAGTAATATTTACAACATTTTTAACGATATATATTAAATTATCGATATCTTTTAACAAAGCAGAACCACAACCTTTATTAACTATTTTTTTCACTGGACAACCACAATTTATATTTATTTCATCAGGATTATATTTTTCAGCTATTTTAGCTGCTTCAACCATAGATTTAACATTATTACCAAATATTTGAATACCTAAAGGACGTTCAATATCTGAAAATGTTATCTTTTTAAAACTTTTATCTACTTCTCTAATAAGACTATCAGCTGCAACAAATTCTGTAAAAACAAAATCTACACCATTTTCTTTACATAACTCTCTAAAAGCTCTATCTGTAATATCATCCATTGGTGCTAAATATAAAGGAATATTCACTAACTATATTATAAATATATTCTAATATATTTAATAAATGTGTTAATAATTTTTATAATTTTCATTAGTATAAAAATAATAATATGGATGATATAAGAGATAAGATAGTACCAACAAATGATTATGTTTTTAAGAAGTTATTTGGTGAAGAGAAAGATAAGATTATCTTAATTTCGTTTTTAAATGCATTATTTAAAGAATATGATTTTTTGCCTTATATTGAAGATGTAACCATAAAAAACTCAGAAACAACAAAGAGTTACGATGTTGAAAAACAGAGTAGACTTGACATTAAAGCTAAAATTGATAATGAAACTTATATCGATATAGAAATGCAAAATAGAAGTTATTTTGATTTAATAGATCGTGGAATATATTATTGTTCGAAGATTTTAGCAGAAGAAACTGTAAAAGGAAGAAATTATAAATACCCAAAAGTGGTTTCTATATGGGTTATTAACGATGAATTAGATTCTGATCATCCTCATTTTAAACGTAAAAACCCAATAGAAGTAGATAAACATATAACAATTCCAGGTGCTATTGATAAAGATTATATTTTAACTAGCGATAAAGTTACGATTGTATATATATATCTAAAAAAATTTAAAGATGGATTATATCATGAAGAAATCGAGAATTGGATAAAATTTGTCAACAATTATGAAAATTACAATACTTATGATGCCGGTATCAAAGAAGCTAAAAAGAAATTATCTAAGTTAAGATATGATGATGAAACATTGACAGTGATAAAATCTATCGAGGAAAAAGAGATGGATAATGAAGCTATAAAATACAATTTACAGCAGAAAGCTTTAGAAGAAGGAGAAAAAAAAGGTAAAGAAAAAGGATTAAAAGAAGGTAAAATAGAAATGGCTAAGGTATTATTAAAATCTGGTGTTGATATAGAAATTATATCAAAATCTTCTGGACTTTCAATAGATGAAATTAAAAATTTAAAAGAATAAAACATTTTTTTAAAAAACATTTTAAAATTTTTGTAAATAAATAAATAGATAAGTAGTTAAATAAATAAATAGTCTTATGTTTAAAAATAAAATTAAATATTCGTTATTAGTTGGAAGTTTATATAATGTCAAATGTGATTTTACTTTTAATGTTTATATTGATGGAGAAAAAACAAAATTAACAAAAACACTTAAATTTGATGAAATAGAAGAATATAAGACAACTGGAAGAAAAGTTGGAAAAGAAAGTTTACCAAGTTATGATAAAGATACAGAAGATAGAAAAAAAAAAGGAGAAGAACCTTTTGAATTTGACGATTATATTCAGTGGATGGTTTTCTACGAATATATAGATGAAGGATGTAATGTATTTACCGATGAAAAAAAAATTCTAAAAGATAAAGAATTCATAGGAGGTAAATTTGATAGTAAAATTTATAAAAGTGGTAAAGTAGATTATGAAGGTTTTGAAATTTATAAAAATCAAAAAACTGTTGTTAATTTTTATTATGTTTCTAAAGTACAATATAAAATACTTAATAAAGATAAAATAGAAGGTTTAAAAGGAAATTATGATACAGAAAATTGGAATTACATTGAATCAAGATTAAAATACTATTCTGAATTACATCGTAGAATAACATACAAAGAACTTATAGATGATCTTAAATGTTTTAATGTAGGTATAAGTGTTTGTGATTATCCTAACTGGACTGGAATACCTTTAGATTCGTATAGTAAATTTATTTCTAATGAAGATGCTAAAAGAATTGTATTGCTTCCTGACTTTAGCTATTATAAATTAAATCCAATAACTATAAATCTTGAAAATGGTAATACGATAAAAATAAATTCGTTTGGAAATATAAAAATATCAGAATTAATTTCATTTTATACAGTTGTTGATAAAAATTCTTATCGCAATTCTATAGATAAAAAGAAATTTGCATTAAAAGAAGGTTATTTTAAATTTTTTAATAAAGAAAATAAAGAATTAACAGATAAAGATTTAGTACAAGATAATATGACTTGTAAATGCATTAAATACAGGATTTCTTTTCATAAAATAGATAAAAATAACAAAGTAATTCTTTTATCTAGTGGTAAAGATTGTAATGCTGAAGATTTAAACAAAGAAATAGAAGAATTTAAAACTGAAAACAAATTAAATAATTATAAAGTTGAACTATATAAAGGATATGATAGCAACTCTATTACTTTTGAAAGTTATAAAAATTATTTAGATTATAGAATAGCAGTTGTATTTAGAAAACAAGGAGAAAATCCTATAGAAAATCCTATAGAAACACCAAAAGAAGAAAATCCAAAAGGAGATAAACCAACAGAAGGTAAACCAACAGATGATACAGAAATGGTTAAAAAAACAGCTTTAATAAAAGAATGTAAAGATTTAGTAAATGAGATTAAAGATTTAGATTCTAGTTATAATAAAATTATTAATGAAAGTGATTCTGTTGAAAATTTAGAAACTTTAAAGACTGAATTAAAAAATAAATTAAATGAATTAAAAAATGGAGAACCAAAGCCTAAAGAAATACCAGAAGATCCTAAAAATACAAATACAGAACCAACAAGTACTAATGGAGGAAATAATGGTACAGATGAAGGAAATACTAAAAAAAATAATGGAAAAAAAATGTGTGGAAAATATTCAGGTGGAAATAAAGAAAATAATTAAAAATTTAATAATTTATATTTTAAAATCTTATAATTCAATAGTCTATCTTTATTGTTTCTTTTTGTATGAGTACTTCATTTTAGTATTTTTACTTACTTAGGAAGTAAGCAACTCCTTCTCAAACGGCGAAGCGCCTTTATTACTTGGTTACTTTTAAAGTAACTTTTCACATTCGTTGAAACAAGAATATATAACTAATTTTTAATACATTATATATTAAAATACACTATATATTCGTATTTACGAATGTAAATACATCCTAAGGTCCAGGATTTAATCCTGGTATATTTAATTGTTTATTAAAAAATAATTTTTTTTATTTATTATGTATTAAATAGTTAGCAATAAAATAAATATGTTTTTAATAAAAGAGATATTATCTGAAAAAAATATAAATACTAAAATAACCTTTTCTGGTTGGGTAAAAACTAAAAGATCTAGTACTAATATTTGTTTTTTAATGATAAATGATGGTTCAATAATAAAAGATATTCAATGTGTTATTAATCTTAATGATATTAAAAATATTGATTTAGATAAGATAAATACTGGAACAAGCGTAGAGATATCTGGAATTATTGTAGAATCTAAAGGTCAAGGACAAAATATAGAGATAAAAGTAGAATCGTTATCTATATTAGGAACTGCAGAAAATTATCCTATTCAACCTAAAAAACATACTGTAGAATTTTTAAGAGATATTGCTCATCTACGTTTTAGAACAAATACTTTTAGTTCCGTTTTTAAAATTAGAAGTGTTGTTAGTTTCGCTATTCATGAGTTTTTTCAAAATAATAACTTTACATATCTAAATGCTCCAATATTAACAAGT
>Ga0247610_10007523_pt1 | contig 11175 bp, 10 predicted proteins | sample 174DNAGHGhighgp2_FD_193483 | JGI IMG/M metagenome (GOLD analysis project Ga0247610, IMG submission 193483) | Sheep rumen microbial communities from Palmerston North, Manawatu-Wanganui, New Zealand - 1742 DNA GHGhigh gp2 | ecosystem: Host-associated > Mammals > Digestive system > Stomach > Rumen...
AGGTTGATGTCTTTGAACAGCGTGAACATGACCTGCGGATAAGTTCCCCACCAAACAGGCCCGCCAATGAACACCGTGTCGTATTGCGACAAGTCGGGTGCCGGACCTTCGTAAGGCGGCAATTCGCCCTTGCCGGCTTCCTCTTGAGCCAGACGGGTGAGCGGTGTGTATGCCATTCCGTCGTACTTGTGCGTAACGATTTCAAACTGCTCTGCGCCAGCGATTTCGCTTATATAGTCGGCCACAATTTTTGTATTGCCGACCTTGACGTTACCCACCGAGTAGTTGTCGCCCGCGTGAGAAAAGAAAATAACGATTGATTTGCCCATATTGTTTTGATTTTTAGTGGTTTGACCGTTGCAACTTACTCCGATTAGCAAAGCGGCCAGTAATAATTTGAATTTCATGATTAGTTCAGATTTTTCTTAAAAAACTCGGCTAAAGTGTTCCATGGAATCTTGTTTTTCGGCTGTCCCTTGCCTGCTTTTTCTTCGTAGCCACCATCGTAGAGGTCGCAGTGCGAGGCATCTGGGATGATGAGCAGCTGTTTGTTCTCAGGATTGGGATTCGGCTCGCCGACAAACTTGTAGCCTTCGGCCTTGCCGTCAACCATATAGTGATAGGCAGCCTCGCCGAAGTAACGGGAGTGTGCGTCAGCACCGTGCATGATGAGAACGGCAGAGCGTATCTCGTTGATATAGTAGAGGAAACGGCTGTTGGCATAAGCCTGTGTGCCGATGATGCGCCATCCGTCGTTCGAGTTGCCCGAGCGTTTGTGATAGCCACGCTCGGTCTTGTAGTAGTCGTAGTAATCGTGAACAAAGCGGGGAGCTTGTGGAGGCACCGTGTCCAACACACCGCCAGCCATAGCGTTAGGGTCGGCAAGGCGTTGTTGGGAAAGATTTTCACGATTCTTATGACGGGCTTCTTCTACATCGAACGCATCATTGTAGTCGTTGCCGCTGACTCGCGTCATGTCGTACATGGTAGAGGCAACCGTCGCTTTGATGCGCGTGTCGGCAGCGGCAGCGTTCAGAGCGATTCCTCCCCATCCACAGATGCCTATGATGCCGATTTTTTCAGCATCTACGTTGTCCTGCTTTGACAGAAAGTCCACTGCCGCCATAAAGTCTTCGGTGTTGATGTCCGGCGAAGCCGTGCGACGTGGTTCACCGCTGCTTTCGCCCGTATATGAAGGATCGAAAGCCAATGCCACGAAACCCTGTTCCGCCATCTTCATGGCATAAAGACCGCTCGACTGTTCTTTCACGGCTCCGAAAGGACCGCTCACAGCGATGGCCGCCAGTTTGCCTTTGGTATTCTTAGGCGTATAGAGGTCTGCCGCCAATGTTAGTCCATATTGTGTTTCAAACGTTACTTTGCGGTGATTCACTTTTTCGCTCAAAGGAAACACCTTGTCCCATTCCTGTGTCAATGTCATTTTTGGTTTCATATTTTCATTGGTTTGTTTGTCACAATTCTTATTTTGGCAAGCTGTGAGTATAGTTGCTACAGCTAATGCCGACAATAACAGCTTTTTCATGATCGTTATTTTAATTTGTTATAAGTTTCATCGTCAACCGCTTCCAGCCATTCGTTAGTCGGGTTGGGTTGCAGGTTTTTGTGATAGGTCAGGTGCTGCACCCACGAATTCTTGGCGGCACCGTGCCAGTGTTTCACGCCTTCGGGCACTTCAATCACCACGCCTTCCTTGAGTTCCACCGCGGGCTTGCCCCATTCCTGATACCAGCCGCCACCACAGCGTTTTCGGCCACCGTCCGCCGAATGACGGGTCACAGCGTCACCTCGTATATCGACTGTTACACCGTGCCCATACTCCAAAACCTGCTCAACGACGAGCGTCTCTCCATTACGCAAATTGCTGAAATGATGAATTTTAATACCTTGTCCTACTTCAGCCGCTATTGCAAAAAGCAGTTGGGAATGTCGCCGCAGGAATATCGCAAGAGTCTGCAACCGGAATAGAAGGGACGGTTATTTCAATTTATTGCCGTCGGAGAATGCGTTGCCGACTTTTTTACCCAACTGGATGTATGTGTGATGGATAGGGTCGTAAATGATGAGTCCCATTTTTTCCATGTCGGGTTTGCCGTCGGTGGCAAGATATTTTTCTTCGCAAAGGATGTTGACAATTTCAGCCACGAGGTTGTAGCCTTCAGTGCTTTCGCCGATTTTCTGTGTCAAGCGACATTCGAGAGTGATAGGAAAATTGCTGAACACGGGAGCGTTTACGTTTGGTGCTTTGGTGATTGTCCAGCCAGTTTTTTCCATCTTGTCGGGAGTTTTGCGTCCGCTTGCAATGCCCACATAATCGGCTGCCACCATGTTTTCGACAGTTGCGAACGTTACGGTGAAGTCGGGATTCGCGGCAAGATTGTCGGTTGTTTGGTGTGAGCCGAGCGAAATCATAATTTCGTGACTGTCCCATTGTCCGCCCCAAGCGGCGTTCATGGCGTTTGGTTTACCGTTCTTGTCATACGTGCCGATAATAAGCACAGGTTGTGGCAGTAGCCACGAATTAGGTTTAAAACTTTTCATATTCGTTAAATTTGATTCATAGGTAAATATAAGATTTTTGCGGCAATTATGAACTAATTTTCCGCCATTTTTCGTCCTGCATTGTAGGCCTGTTGCAAGTCATCTTCCCAATGCTCGTCGCGGTATTGCCGTTTTGCTTCTTCCGAGAATTCGGACAATTCATAGTTGGCGTAGTTTTTGACCTGATAGGTATTTATATTAATGAAAAAATATTTACTAATTCCTTCTGTTTGCTCCATATTTGTTTAATACTAAAGATTAATCGAGTGTAAATTTAAGTAAAAATTTTAAAAATATCGCTTGCGATATAAAATATTTTCCTAACTTTGTATCGCAAACGACATATCTCCATAAGGTGGTGATTATGTTGATGATAGTGTAATTTTTTAATTCTATTATTATGAATATTTATGATTTTACGGTGCTCAACACCAAGAAGGAGCCAGTGAATTTGGCTGAGTACAAAGGCAAAGTTCTTTTAGTTGTCAATACAGCAACAGGATGCGGATTTACACCGCAGTACGAAGGTTTGGAATCATTGTATAAAAAATACAAGGAACAAGGTCTTGTTGTGCTTGATTTTCCTTGCAATCAGTTTGCAGGACAAGCACCAGGCACGGAAGCGGAGATTGTAAGTTTTTGTCAGTTGAAATACCATGTTTCGTTCCCACAGTTTGCTAAAATCAAGGTGAATGGTGATGAGGCTGATCCGTTATATAAATGGCTTAAAAATCAAAAAGGAGGTTTGTTGGGAAGTGCCATAAAATGGAATTTTACCAAGTTTCTTGTTGACCGTGAAGGTAACGTGGTTGAACGATATGCTCCTACCAGAAAACCAGAAGATATTGAAAAGGATATTCTAAAATTGCTTTAAATATGTACGAACAACTTAAGTTAGATAACCAGCTCTGTTTTCGTTTGTATTCGGCGGCACGACTCACTATGAAGGCGTATCAGCCATATTTTGCACCGATAGACATTACTTATCCGCAGTATCTTGTGTTGCTTGTATTGTGGGAACAAGATTGTCAGCCTGTGTGCGATATAGCTAAACGTTTGTTGCTTGACACAAATACGGTAACGCCTTTGTTGCAGCGTATGGAAAAAGCGGGACTTGTTGTCCGTCTGCGAGGAGAACAGGACACCCGTCAGCGGATTGTGTCGTTGACCGACAAGGGTAAGGCACTTCGCGATAAGGTGGCAGATGTGCCTAAGTGTTTGGGTGAGAGTATTATAGAGCAGGTCGGTTCGGTAGAAGAATTGGCAGCAATTATTCCGTTGCTTGACCAACTTATAGAGGGATTGAAAAAATTGGAAAATAGAAGTAAGAAGTGTTAAATATAAACACAAGAGATTATGGAAAATTCGTGTGAAAACTGCAAATTTCGTGCTTACTACGATAAGAAACCTAAGTCGGTGTTAGGACGTTTCTGGCGTTGGCATATTAATTTCTGTCCAGGATGGAAAGCCTATTTTACTTCGCTTCCCGCTGAAAAGCAGAAAGAATTGCGTGTTAAGTATCAATTTGATAAATATCAAGATAACGTATAGAGATGATTTTAAGAGATAAAAGATAGAAAATATGAATGTTGATACAATAATTCCAGTTAAAAAAGAACATTTGCTACTGATGCAAGTGCTCTGTTGGCTGGGACCAGTTTTATAAAAATCTTTCTACAAATCAAAAGCAGGTTTCTCCGTTTGGAAAGACCTGCTTTTTATTGGTGAAATTGTTCATGTTTAAATCAATGAATTCAAATGCTTTTTGTATGCGTCCCAGTCGGTGATTGGTTTGCGTGCCACGCCCGATTCGATAGCCGCTTTAGCTACAGCGATAGAAACACGCGTAATCAATCGTTTGTCGAAAGGACGAGGAATGAGGTATTCGCGTCCGAAAACAGCTTTTGTTCCGTATATTTCGTTTAGGTATTCAGGAACTTCTTCTTGTGCCAATTCTGCCAAAGCTTTTACGGCTGCCAATTTCATAGCCTCGTTAATTTGGGTGGCACGTACGTCTAATGCTCCACGGAAGATGTAAGGGAAGCCTAACACATTGTTTATTTGGTTAGGATAGTCCGAACGCCCAGTGGCAAAAATAATATCAGGACGAGCTTCGTGTGCCAATTCGTACGAAATTTCAGGATTTGGATTGGCTAAGGCAAATACGATTGGGTTGTCGTTCATGCTTTGTACCATTTCTTTGGTCAATACATCAGCTTTCGAAACACCTAAGAATACGTCAGCTCCTTTGATAGCTTCGGCAAGTGTATTCACATTCTTGTCGGTGGCAAATATTTTTTTTGCTTCGTTAAGGTCTGTGCGGCGGGTAGAGATAACACCCTTACTGTCGCAAATAATGAAGTTTTCTTTCTTTACACCTAATGCATAGAAAAGTTTTATGCAAGAACTTGCGGCTGCTCCAGCACCGTTTACTACCACTTTCACTTCGTCAATTTTTTTGTTGACAATTTTTAGAGCATTGAGTAGTCCAGCCGAAGAAATGATAGCTGTTCCGTGTTGGTCGTCGTGCATCATTGGGATGTCGAGTTCCTTTTTTAGTTTTTCTTCTATGATGAAACATTCAGGAGCTTTGATATCTTCCAAGTTGATACCACCGAAAGTAGGCGAAATAGCTTTTACTATTTCAACGAATTTGTCAGGGTCAGTTTCGTTAATTTCGATATCAAATACATCGATACCTGCATATATTTTGAATAGCAAACCCTTTCCTTCCATTACAGGTTTACCTGCTATTGCTCCTATATTTCCTAATCCAAGTACCGCTGTTCCGTTAGAGATAACGGCTACCAAATTGCTTTTAGAAGTGTATTCGTAGGCTAATTCAGCGTTATCTTTAATAGCGAGGCATGGTTCGGCTACACCAGGCGTATAAGCCAATGATAAGTCTTCTTGTGTTTTGTGAGGTTTAGTTGGAACGACCTCTATTTTCCCCGCTTTTCCCTGCGAATGATATAGCAGGGCTTTTTCTTTCAAATTTTCCATTTTTATATAGTCAGTTTTTTCTTGTCGTAAAAAATTTTGCAAAGTTACTATTTTTTTTCTTAAAAAAACAAATTGTCAGTAATTTCTATGAAATAGATGACAAATTATTATTTTATTTCGGAAAATATTGATTTTTTATTTTTAGAATAACATAAGGTCAAATACATAATCATAGTAAGAGGGGAAATAAAAAAACATCTATTGTTAGGGAATTGGATATAAAAAAACAAGGAGAAAACCTTTTTAGTTTCCTCCTTGGTAAATATAGGTGAATAAATAATGTTTTATTATAAACCTGAGGTGTTGAGTTCAAAGTTGGTTGTTATACTTTCGGGAATAATGCCGTTTTGGTCGAGTTGGAACGAAACTTCTGCCGATTGTGTGGATGGACCAAATTGAAATTCAATATTGGCCGTAGCAGCGTATTTATCGCCTTCTTTGCCCTTAAAGTCAAGTATTGCCGAATTGTAATTTATTTCTAAGCCATTGAAGGAATAAGATAAATCTTGGTCAAATTTGATATGCACGCGACCAGCTTGTGGATAAAGGTCTCCTACGCTAATACGCATCGGAATTTGGTCGTCGATTGTAATTGTGTATCCAGCAATTGAGTCTATACGACTTTCGGTTTTCATCCAGCCTGTAATTTGGTAGGTGTGTGTGGTAACTTCGGGAGAAAGGTAGCCATTTTCGCCCAATCCGTTGACCAATTCACGTTGGGTTTGTTCAGAGTAAATGAACGGATTTTGAGTACCGAGTAAGCCATTTTCTACTTTCACATCAAAAACTAAGTTTCCCGCTTCGTTTTTGCCTTTGTTTTCAATAATTTGTGTGGCTGTTAATACATTTCCATAAACATAAAAATTGGTAAAATTAGGCGTGATAATCGATCCTTCTTTTTCGAAAAGACCAGTCGCATGAATTGACATTTTGCCTGAGTGTTTTAGACCATCTGAGGCAATAACTCCTTCATTTCCATAATCTACCATTAAATCAACAGGCCAAGTACCATCGGTGGGCGACCAAGTAACAATAGGGTAAGAGGTGCTATTGGCTCTTGTGCCAGTGGAAGCCTCATTCATTCGCATCATAGAACTTCCTGTTTCTAAAAATGTGCCGTTAAGAGCGACAGGAGAGGAAAGGTAAAAGTTTACTACGTCCGTTTGGGTTAAGGCTTCTGATTTGTTGTTTTCAGCCTCTTTAGATTCTTTCTCGCAAGCAACTAATAGTAAAGTTGCAGTTGCCAGTAATAAAATTTTCTTATTCATAGTAGTATTAAGTTAGTTTAAAGATTTAGTCGTAATCACTAAATAAAATTACAAAAAAAAATGTTTAGGTTGTTCTTTTTTTATGTTAAAAAATGAGGGTGGAATTGAATTTTTCTATGTAGGAATCGGTAGTTAGTGATCTTGACACTATTAAAAAGTAGGAGTATTTGGTGTTAGAACTGAGTGTTGGAGGCAGAATTTTATTGTTAGTATGGTAAGTATATAAAAAAAGTCTCGGTTAGAAAACCAAGACTTTAACTTTTGTACTCCGAGCGGGACTTGAACCCGCACGATCGCAATGATCACAGGATTTTAAGTCCTGCGTGTCTACCAATTCCACCATCAGAGCATCCCCTGAGCGGAAAACGGGGCTCGAACCCGCGACCCCGACCTTGGCAAGGTCGTGCTCTACCAACTGAGCTATTTCCGCAAAATTTGAAGACCGCAATACTATTCGTTCTGTATTACGGGTGCAAAGGTAAAGCAATTTTTTTAATGTGCAATAAAAAAAAAATTTTTTTTTCAAAAAAAATAAAAAAAAACGAAAAAAGACTTTTTTTAAACCTTATATGAAAATTTTTTTTTATAAAATTGTAGATTACGAGGGGAAAATAATATTAAAAACATATTGATATGAAAAAACATTTACTTAAATTGATTAGTCTGCTGGTAGCTTTTTTGTGTGCGAACACGATAGCGAGTGCTGGCGATTCGGAGTATTGCTATACGTTAATTGAGAATAGCAATGGTAATTTTTTGATGAATTGGAATACGGAAGAGAATGGGGATGTTACCATTAAAATGCTTCCAGTAGCAGGGGTAGGTAATCCTTCTGATTATCACTTCCGTGGAAATGGTTGGAACGATACTCGTCTTCAAAGAATGACGCTTGACGGGGTAGAAAATACTGGATTCCAGTTTTTTACAAGAGAAATTAATGCTGAAAAAACCATTATCACCCTTCATCCTCAAGTAGAAATTGAAGAGGGCTCGGTTATTAGCATTAATCAAGTTCTTGAGTATGCTTCGCCTATTAATAATAACGCTTGGCCTACCATACAATTTACTTATACTTATGGTAGTACTTGTGCCGAATTGGTTGTTACCGAATTGGAGAAACCTGAAATTATTAGTATTGACGATTCTAATGTGGTAACTTTCACTTCAGAAAGTGTGGCCGATGCCGCCGATTTTTATAATGTTTTAGTTGTTTACCGAAAAGATACTAATCTTTTGGAATATCAAGTAGAAAATATTGTGTCGGGTGATGTGATAGATTTCAATATTAATGGCGATTATGATGTGGTGATTTATTCAAAAACAAAATCGTTGAGCTACAGTGATTCGGAAATCTCCGAAATATACTCTTGGGCTAAAACCAATGGCGACGACCGTGATACCAATGTAGGATTCTCGGAATATTGTAGTGCTTATTTCAAACCTGCTGGTGAAGGAACCGATTGCTATTTTACTTGGACGACTAATGATGAAGGACAAATCGTAATCGCAATTGAACCGTTTGATGGTGATACGGGTACTAAATTTCGTGATGAGTCGTTGCGCGATTATGGTTTCCAAATTAATGGTGTTTCGGGAACTTGGTTCTCTAAAGAATTGATTGAGGGTTCTACCAAATTGGTTTTGACTCCTTTGGTTACTATCTATCCTGGTGATAAAATTCACTACACAAGCAATTATGTATGTTACGAAACCAGTAAGAAAGGTAATTTGTTCCCTAATATGGAATTTGATTATACCTATGGAGCTGATTGTGCAGGAGCTCCTGAATTGAGTGCTTCTAAATCGTCCATCTCTTTTAATCCTAATGTGGGGGTACAAACTTTTACCATATCGGGTTCTAATTTGAATATTGGAGAATCGGTGGTTATTAAAGCACCAAGAGGTTTGAGTGCCACTCCTGCTTCGGTTCAAGTAGATGAAAATGGGTCGATCGATGAGGTAGAGATTACCGTAAACTGGACTTCGGGTTCTAATGGTGGAGAAATTTCAATTGAAGGAGCTGGTTTATTGTCAGCTGTAAAAGTATCTTGTATAAGTACAGGATTTGGTGATTATTGTAATAAAATAGTTACGATGGATAATGGTAATCATCCGTTCTATTTGTCAATTTCTCAATCACCTGATAAAACTAAAATGATATTGGAAGCCAATCCTTTTGCAGATGGAGAATCTGTAACTTGGGCTGGAAATTCGGTGAGTGTAGAAAATATTTTGGTCGCTGGAAATATGCCTGAGGTTACTCCAACTAAAACGATAGAAGGTAATATCTTGACTATTGAATTTGCCGAACCAATCGCTAATGGTGATGTGGTGACTTTCGGTAGTCCATTGGTTTGGAGTATCACAGGAGGTGCTGATCCTAATGGCAATTGTTTCGTTAATCAAGCTAAAACTTACACGGCAGGATTGAGTTGTGGTTTGGCAGGTGTTCCTCCAACAATTACTTCGGTTAGCGAAGCTTCTGAAATTACTCAAAACTCGGCTAAAGTTTCGGTGGTTGTTGCTCAAGGTGATTATCCTATCGAAAGTGTCGTATTTACCGATGGAGAAAAAGTGGTTTCGGTTGCTTACAATAACGAAGGAGAGTATGTATTGACAGGCTTGGATGGTAATAAAGCTTATTCGTTTACTGTAACGGCTACCGATGAGAATGGTAATGAATCGGAACCTTTTGCTGGTAACGTAGAATTTACGACTCTTGCACAACCTAATACCGTTGAAGCAACTGTTAAATCGGTATCATTCAATAAAGCCGTTATTACCATTGCTACTGAAGGTAGTTATGCTATTAAATCGGTTGTTTTTGGAACTCAATCTACTATGGCTTATACCGCAGATGGTGATTATACATTGATTGACTTGACTCCAGAAACGGAATACAACTTAGATGTCTATATCATAGATGAAAACGATGTAGAATCGGAAGTGTCTTCTATCTCATTCACTACCGAAGCTATGCCTGATATTGAATTTGCTACGGTATCGGCAAGTTTGGATGAGGTAACTCAAACCACGGCATCTATCCTTATTGTTACTACTGATGGCGATTATGCTGCTACATCGTTGAGAATTGTTGAGAAAAATGGTTTGGTAGCTGAACAAACGATTGCGGTTACCGATAATTATGTATTGACCAATCTTATGGATAATACTAATTACGCATTTGATATTTATGTATCGGATGCTGAAGGATTTGAAAACTCAACTCCTGCAACGGTAAACTTCAAAACGGCTTATTACGTAACGACCATTGATTCAATTGCTATAGCAAAACTTACTCCAGATGCTGTAGAGTTTTATATTGGTTATACACAAGGTTCTTTTGAGTTAGAAAAAGTGTTGTTTGGTACCGAGGAATTGGTTAAAAATGATGCTGGTAATTATGTGTTAGACATTTCTGAAAAAGGATATACCAACGGACAAGAAATTTCTGAGATTATTTCGTTGGTAGATGGTAGCAATGAAGACATTACAGAGTCGTTTGCCTTTACTTACGAATATATCATCGAATCGGTAGCGGCTGTTATGCAGGTTGCTGTAACAGATAATACAGCTACGGTAAGCATCATTACTTCTGAAGATGGTACGGCTCAAGTGGCTACCATTACTTTGGTTGAAAAGGATGGTAAAGTGGCTGATGTAGTATTGAACAAGGCAGCTGACGATGTGTATGTAATAGAAGGATTGGCAGCTAATACAACTTATGTATTTACGGCTATTATTAAAGATGAAAATGGTTATGAAAGTGAGGCTTCTTCTGAATTTACATTTACAACTGAAGAAGAAAAAGAAGAAGAACCTGATGGTCCATCGGCAATAGGTGATAATAGCGTAGTGATGATGGTTTATCCAAATCCTGCTGTAGATGAAATTACGATTAATGGTGTTGAGGTTCAACAAGTAGTGATTGCCGATATGACGGGTAAAGTAGTGCTTCGTGTGGCGACTGAAAATGTGGTAAATGTATCGTCGTTGGAAGCTGGTATTTATATTATTGAAGTTGTGGATAATGCTGGTAATATAATGACCGAAAAATTGGTTGTTCGTTAAGTTGTAACTTTAAATAAAAGGAAAAGGTCGTCTGGAATGGGCGACCTTTTTTTGTGAAAAAACGAAACAATTTTGCGAATAAGCGAGTGATAAATTAAGCTTGCTTAAATTTATCCGAGCGAGAGCAAAATCAGCGAAGCTAAAATGACGCCGCCGCTGTATTTCTGAGCTTTACGGAAAATTTATCGTTCTGAAAACTAAAATTCAGAAACTCGCTTCGCTCAAACAGTCTGAATTTTTTAACGTTTTCCTCACGATATTTTCCTACTCAGAA
>Ga0247610_10007524_pt1 | contig 11174 bp, 8 predicted proteins | sample 174DNAGHGhighgp2_FD_193483 | JGI IMG/M metagenome (GOLD analysis project Ga0247610, IMG submission 193483) | Sheep rumen microbial communities from Palmerston North, Manawatu-Wanganui, New Zealand - 1742 DNA GHGhigh gp2 | ecosystem: Host-associated > Mammals > Digestive system > Stomach > Rumen ...
ACATACTTAGTGTAAATCTCTTCAATTTTTGAATCAGATTTAAAACCATAGCTTTGAGCAGCTTGGTCTGCCATTCTAACTCCACCTTTTGGCATATAAGCTCTTTTAAAAGGTTCATCAGTTTGAACACCAACAATTTTTTCATAGTTACGATGAGTTTTATCTGAAAGATAACCAGCATCATAAGCATCAATTGTTGAAGCGCGTGAGTCCATAGCTAAAACACCACCAGCTGCACGTTCTTTTTTAGAAGGTTCAAGTACACGATTTCATAAGTATTGTGTAGCTTTAGTAGGTCCTGCTAAGAAACTATCATCACCTTCATAAGGTGTATAGTTTAATTGAATGAAACCACGAGTATCAATTTCATCACATCAACGTCCTGATTTAAATCCATCCCATTCTTTAAATCAAATTTTTGACATTAATATCTCCTTGTTTAATATAGATTACAAATATTATACATTAATTAGTAATAAAGAAAATTGCAGATAATATTAAAATCCTTGAATTCTTAAACAAAAATTTAAAGGAATATGTTCTACTTTAAATTTGAATCTGTTAATGATGGCGATATTAATTTTTCTAGAAATTGAAGTAATAATACTCATTACTTTTCGATAACTAAACTTTGTTTGTTTATAAAACTTTTCTGGTTTAATTCCTTTTATCCAAAATTGAAATATTTTAATTGCTTCACCTTTAAAATTTAAATATGCAAATTCTTTTGCATATTCAACAATATCAGAAATTAAAATTTTTAAAATAGCATCATCATCCGTTTTATATTTTTGTTGATGACAATTATTAATTTGACTTGACAATATGTCAATATTTCCATATTGATAAGCATTGGACAAAACAAATTGACCATTATTGTTTAAATAGCGGAGCATTAGATCACGAAAATAAGAGCGATTAACGACAAATAAAAATTGGGGAAATGTGTATTTAAAACTATTTAAATCAAAAGTGTAAATAATGTTTATGAAATTTTCATAACAAATTGATTGAATATCTTGTAAGCTAATATGGAAATAATTTTTGTAGTATTGATAATAATACTTAGCAGTGGCTCTTACAAGAACATTAAAATATTTTCCATATAAAAGATTTAATGCGCTTTGTAATGATTCATGTCGAAATAAGTAAATTAATTCTCTTGTGTATTTTTCCATAACTTCTATATTTTAGTTCCATAAAATACATAATATGTACGAAAAAATCTTGGAAATATTCCAAGATAAATACGGAAAAATAACGGAATTATTTTGTTTTTAACTTAGCAATTGCAGAAAGAATTACTTTATATTCTTCTTGATATTTTTCAAATTTTGATTTTTCTAATTCAACTTTGATAACAGGAGCTTTAGAAATAAAATTTTTATTTGCTAAGATTTGTTTAGAACGAGCTATTTCTGCTTCTAAGATTGATTTTTGTTTCTGCAATCTATCAAGCTCATCATCCTTAGAAACAAACTTATTTTCATATTCAATAATTGATTCACCTAGATTAATAATGTCTCAATCATTATTGATACGTTTAGAACTAATTTTGCTAGTTGCAATTTTGTAATTATTCAAGAAATCTTGAATAAACTTAGAATGTTTAACCAATATTTTGTCAATTAGATTAATATTGATGATATTAGTTTTTTTAATATTGTGTTTAATTCTTAATTCACGAATTTTGCCAATTATTGGAAGTAACTTTTCAATTACTCCAGATGCTTCTTGATCAATCAATTTATCATTAGGTTCAAAATAGCATTCGTTCATGATTGAAATTTGTTCTTTGAACATAATTTGATAAATGTTTTCAGTTATAAATGGACAGAACGGATGAATAGCAATCAAAATGTTTTTAAAAATTAATTTAGCAACTACTATTGTTTCTTTACCATACAATTCATCATTAAGTAACGGATGAATTAATTCTAGATAGTTGTTGGCAAAAACATTTCAAGTAAAATCAATTAAATCATTAGTTAAAACTGAAAAATTATATTGATTAAATAACTTATTAACTTTGCTAATCAAATTACTGAATTGTGTATAGATTCATTTGTTTAATGGATGTGTTAATTTTGTTAGTTTAACATCAGACTCATAATTACTTAGATAATTATGAATGTTTCATACCTTGTTCAAAAAATTAGACATGTATGAAATTTTGCTCATAGAAAATCTTAAGTCTTCTCCCATTGTTGAACTTGAAATCAAATATAGTCTTAAAGCATCAGCACCATATTGTTCAATTACAGTTTCAGGTTCAATACCATTGCCTAAAGATTTTGACATCTTACGATTTTGTTCATCACGGATTAGTCCATGAACTAAAACTTTTTTAAATGGAATTTCTGAAGTTAAATTATTACATTGAAATAGCATTCTTGCTACTCAGAAAAACAAAATATCATATGCAGTTACTAAAACATCAGTTGGATAATATTTTGCCATATTACCATTTTTGTTATAGATAGTTGTAACAACTGGTCATAGACCAGAAGAGAATCATGTATCTAATACACCATTCTCTTGAACATAACCTTTTGGCGGTTTATTACCAACATATAATTCGTTAGTTTTGTTATGGTAGTATGCTGGAATTTTATGGCCTCATAATAATTGACGTGAAATACATCAATCATTAATATTGTCGAATCAAATATTTATTGTTTGCTCAAACCTTTTAGGAACAAATGTCAATTTATTTGGATTGCTCTTAAGTTTCTGTCTTAATTCCTTAACAATTGGTTTTATTTTAACAAACCATTGTTTAGAAAGCAATGGTTCTATTAACTCATCAGTTCTTTCACTATAACCTACATTGTTAATGTGATCTTCAACTTTAATTAATAAGTTTAATGAAGCCAATTGTTTTACAATTGCATCACGAGCTTTTAAACGATCAATACCTTCATATGAAACATTATTAATAACACAATGACCATTTAAAGTTCCATCAATATTCATAACAGAATAATACTTTTTTATGTTATGTTTTTTTGCTAACTCATAATCATTAAAGTCATGAGCTGGAGTACATTTCATAGCTCCAGTACCAAACTCCATATCAATATAATCATCACTTAAAATTTCTAGTTTCTGATTATTAACGGGATTAATTGCAAATTTGTGTAAATATTTTGTGTATCTTTTGTCTTTTGGATTGATAAAGACATTAGTATCGCCAAACATTGTTTCTGGTCTTGTTGTAGCTACAGCAAGATAATCTTTACTTCCATCAATGTAATACTTAAAGTAGTACATTTTTGAGCTTGTTTCTTTATAGATAACTTCGATATCACTAATTGCAGTTTTTAGTTTAATATCTCAGTTAGTCAACTTATAATCTTGATAAATCAAACCTTTATTGTATAAATCAATAAAAACTTTGCTAGTTAGTTCTTTAACATTCTCATCTAATGTATATGACTCATAATCATAACTTAAAGCAAAACCTAATTGAGCTCATTGGTCATGAATATATTTTCTTTGTTCAAGTGCTCAATTCTTAAGATTTTCCATGTATTGGTCAGAATTTTTGAATGTTAGCTTTTGTTGTTTGGCAATTTTATCAAATTTTGTTTGGGTAGATATTCCGGCATGATCAGTACCAGAAAATCAACAAACATTATAACCACAAAGTTTTTTATAACGGATTAATACATCTTGAATTGTACCATCTCAAGCATGCCCTAAATGTAAATGACCAGTAATGTTAGGAGGAGGCAAAATAATACTATAAAGTTTGTTATTTTCTTTTAAACTTTTTGGTTCAAATAAATTATTTTGTTTTCAAAACTGGTATGAATCTTTCTCAATTAATTTGTGTTTATATATCTTATCTTTGTACATACTTGTTCTTCATCTATATTTTGCAATTTAACTTTATAGAGTTACTCAAATAATATAGATTTCGTTCATTTTTTCAACAACATCATATAATATGTTATTGCAAATTTCAAAACTTTTTACTTAATTGATTGCTAAGTATTACTTTTCTTTTTTAGTAGTTTTAGTTTTAATACGAGCAAATTTTCCAGAACGTTTGCGCATATATGAAATATATGAACGACGAACTTTACCATGTTTTTGAACTTCAATCTTTACAATTAAAGGAGAATTGTATGGAAAAGTTTCTTCAACTCCAATTCCATAACTTTCTTTTCTAATTGTAAAAGTTTTACCAAGTCCAGTTCCTCTTACACGTAATACTACACCATCAAAACGTTGAGCACGAGTCTTAGCTCCTTCAACGATTTTTAAATATACTGATACAGTATCACCAGTATGAATTTCTGGTAAATCATCACGTAATTGTGCTTTTTGCACAGCTTTTAAAATTGATGTATTATGTTTTGTACTTTTTGCCATAATAGCTCCTATTTAATCTTTTTTAGTTTTTAAATATTTTTTATATAAATCAGTACGATATTTCTTAGTTTTTAATATTTGTTGTTTTTTTCTTCACTTATTGATTTCCTGATGATTTCCACTTAAAAGTACTTCTGGTACTTTGTGTCCTTCAAAATCTTTTGGTTTTGTATAAACTGGATAATCTAATAAGTTATTTTCGAATGATTCACATTCTAGTGAATCTTTATTGATAGTTAAATCCACCAATCGTAGACAGCTATCTGCAATTAACATTGCTGGAATTTCCCCACCAGTTAAAATATAATCGCCAACGGAAATAGTTTCATCAACAAAGTTAATTATTCTTTCATCAAAACCTTCATAATGACCACACACAAGAATTAAGTGTTTTAGTTTGCTAAGCTTCTTAGCTTTAGCTTGATCATATGTTTTTCCTTGTGGTGTTAACAACACCACATGAGAATCAGGTGTTCTAATATCATTCAAACAATCAATAATTGCTTGTAAACCAATTACCATTCCAGCACCACCACCGTATTGGTAATCATCAACACGCTTGTGTTTATTCTTTGAATAATCACGAAAATTAATAATTTCAATTTCATTAATTTTCTTTGACAAGCTAATCGAGATAATTGATTGATTTAGAAACCCATCAAACATTTCAGGAAAAAGCGTTAAGATAGAAATTTTCACAAAATTTTCCTAAGAATTATTTAGTTACTTTTTTAGTTGCTTTTTTAGTTTTCTTGCTAGTTTTTTTAGTTACTTTTTTAGGTGATTTTGTTTGTTGAAATTGTTTTCAAATTCCTTTTTCTTTTAAAAGATTTGAAACAGTTTCAGATGGTACGGCTCCTTTAGAAAGTAAATCTAAAATAACTTCAGATTTAAAATTTACTTTTCCTTCAAAAGGTTCGTAAGTACCAACTAAAGCTAAATAACCACCATCTCTTTTGTTGCGAGAATCAACTGCAACAATACGATAAAATGGACTTTTATGTTTCCCTAATCGTGTTAAACGAATCTTTACCAATTTAATTTTCCTCCATTAAAAACTATAAAATATTATATATATAAAAATCTAATATATCAATAGATGTGTGTGTTTTAACTAACTTTAGTTGAAAATAAGTTGCTTTAGGTTCTTAAAAAAACAAAAAACTAAACATCATATTTTGATTTAGAATCACTGGATGTTTAGTTTTTAATTGAGAAATCAAAAATACTATTTCTTACTACTTTTTTTCTTCTTTTGTCCTTTTAGAGCTCTAGCTCTACCTTTTCTAGCAGCTTCAGTATTTCGATTGTCTTGATTAGCTTTAATAATTTTTCTAGGATTTTCAAATTTAGCTAACATAACAATAGAAATAATTGTCATTGCAAGTAATAGAACAGCTAATGCAGCCATAGCTCATCCAAATGCGGAAATGCCAAGTCACATTGATTCATCAACAAGTGATAATTGTGTTCAAGTTCCTCCAATGAAAATTGAAAGTGCTAATAGAACAATATAAGTTACAAGGCAAAATAAAGTGAAAATTATAAAAATTTTTTTTCTACCATATGTAGCATTGATTTCTTCTTTGTTTTTATTTTTTTGTTCATTTGAAACAAAAGCCATAATTTCTCCTCTTTTTAATTTATTTGTTTATTATAAATTTATTTACCAAAAATATAAAAAATCACTACTAATAGTGATTCAATGATAGTTTTAGTATTTATGGCTGGGTAGGTTGGATTCGAACCAACGCATGTCTGATTCAGAATCAGAGGCCTTACCACTTGGCTACTACCCAAATATTTAATGGTGCTGAATTCAAGAATCGAACTTGAGGCAAGTGATTACCATTCACTTATTTTTCCACTAAACTAATTCAGCTAAATCCAATAACTATAGATTAACCAATGAGAAATTAGGAATGTCTAATTCTTTCAATCTTTTTGAACCAGGTAAATTTTGTAGGTTTACACAAAATGCACAACCCACAACTGTAGAACCTGATTTTTTAACAAGATCAATAACTGCTTGAACTGTTCCACCAGTTGCAATTAAATCGTCAACAATTAGAACTCTACTTCCTGGTTTAATAGCATCTGCATGAATTTGTAATTCACTAGAATCATATTCTAATTCGTATTTTTGTGTAAGTACTTTACGCGGTAATTTTCCTGGTTTACGAACAGGTACAAAACTTACTTGTGCTTTTGTCGCTAGAGGTAATCCAAATCAGAATCCACGTGATTCTGGAGAAAGAATTACATTGTACTTTAAATCTACAGTACGAAGGTATAATTCATCAATAGCTAATGTGAAAATTTTACTATCAGCTAATATTGGAGTTAAATCCCTAAAAATAATTCCAGGACTTGGAAAGTCCTTAATTTCAGCAATGTGTTCTCTTAGTATTTGTTCAACAGATCTAAATTTCATATTTTCCCTTTAATCTTTTTCTCTTGGTCTTGTATTAATATTGATTGTATCAATCAATTCTTCATCAATCTTATCTAAATTACGTTTTTCAGTCGCAGATTGAATACGTCTTACTCTAATTCGATACATGTTATGTAAGTTGTTAAATCAATATATAAAGTTTGGTAAGATGATACTTGTAGTAAACATCATAATGATAGTTCCAATTAATATTGATAAACTCATGAAAATTAAAGCAGATGGTAAGAATAAAATCATTACTAATGATAATATTCCAAATAACGAGATTATTGTTACATAATTGTCGTTGAATAGGCTAATGCAATATATATATAAACTTCTAAGCTCAGTGTATAATGTTGGATTTCTTCTAACGTATCGGTTTAACATTGAAGACATTAATGAGTACATTAATAGGTAACACATAACTCCTAACATAATGAATGTATAGTTAGTGTAGATATTAACAACCATGTGAGTTATCACAATAAATGATGCTGTCAATAAGCAAGTTAGAATGAAGGCAGCAAATGTTGGCAACACACTATATCAGTTATATCTAATTAGTGAATAAACAGACATAAGTCCACCAAATGATAATAACACTCAAAGACTATTGAATGTAAATTCAATTGTTGATTTACTGCTAATGTTTTGAATAAAAAATGCAGTAATTCCAGATTCTTGTAAAGCATTCACTAAATTGTCATAACACTGTGAAGGGAGAGTGTACAACACCGAAGTCTCTAATACAAAGTAATCAGGATTTGCTTGGAGATTATATCATCCATTGCTTTGCACCAGAGTCAGTGCACGCATAATTTGATTCCATGTAACAGTGACATCACCTTGTTTAACTTGAATCATTAATCTAGTTCCACCATAGAAACCGTTTAAGTTAGCTGAGCCAACTGTAAACGCTAAAATTAAACCTATGATGATAATTGGTAAAGCAATTGATAAATAACCCACTAATCATTTTCAGTTAAAAGCAACATCATTCTTAGCAGTTATTCTGCTAATGTAAGTGTTACGGTTAATACCATTATCAATGTGTCTTTGGACAGTTTTTGAAACTTTCGAAACATAGGCAGCATCAATCTGTTCAGAATTGATATTGTATTGTTTTGACGAGAATCAATTAAAACTATACATACCAATATCGTTTTTGAAAATTAGTATTTGTGTTAGATAATTCATTCCATAAACTAAAACAAACGATAGCAGTGAACCAACAATTAATGTAAGTCCTAAAGCAGCAATTTGAGCCATTGGGAAGAACAACATTGATACTCCAGCAATAAAACCAATTACATGGAAATCCAGTGTTGTTAGGAATGATGAACTAAATGCCCGGTTAACCGACTGATCTAATGTCTTATGCAAGACATGCTGTGATTTCATCCTATTGAGGATGCAAATCAACGAAATAGACGAGATTATTAAGGTAATTAGTACTCCGACTAATAATCCTAGTGAAAGTCCAAATCCAGTTAGGAATAAAATTAAGAACATTAATCCTAATGGTGTAATCATCCAAGCAAATGAAACAAATCCTGGGACTCGGTATAAAACAGAAACCACAATACCAATAATTAACAATAGAACAGCTATCGCGATAATAGTAGTGATTGTTGCGGTTTTAATTTGTAAAACTGAACCATCAAAATCAGGATTAATAACTGAAACGTTAACATTAGAAGTAATACCATTTCTTAAAATATAGTCAGTCTTCTTACCTGTGTCAGTAGATCAAGAAGGCACTAAAACATTCATTATAGGTAATGAAGTTTTTTCACTAGTCATTTGTTTGTAAATTTGATTTGTAGTGAAATACTTGTTTGAAAGATTTTTAAGTACTAACCAATTACCATCAGAATCAATTTGAGTTTTTTCTGGATTCTTGTCAGGCAAGAAATCAGTATAGTTATCACGAGTAACAACACCCACAATATACTTGCTTAAGAAATCGTACTTCAAAGTAGAAGTTTTTCCAATAACTGGTTGCCCCTCAGAATCTTGGTCTTGCAAGAAATAAAAGAAGTTTGTACTGTCAAAAGTATTTTTATCACCTGGGTTAGGAAATAATTCATTTCCTAAAAGTGGGTCTTCGATGTTTTTTTGAAAACCAGCATTATTATCAAATGTATAGCTATCAATAAAACCATTATTGTCAGTATAACGAGCTTTAGAAATATCTTCTGCAAATTGAATTTGGTCACTAGTTAATTGAAAGTAAGCAGTTCTTACTTGGTCTTGATATGGATGACCATCTTGGTGTTGTGTTCAAACAAATGTAATGTAGTTTAGTTCATTAATCATTCCCCTAAGGTTATGAATGATCAACATAAAAGGATAGTCATCCTTGTCATCGTTAATTTGAGAAGGACTAGGGTTAGCAGCATTATAAAAAGTTTGTTTAATTGAATTTTCTGTATATCGGTCGCCGTTCTTTTTACCAAAAGAATATTTAGAACGTAACTGAATATTAATGTCAGAACTAGATGGATTTTTTATCTTATTATCAGCATCAGTTAAACTGTAATCACCTTGATTTAAATCTCACATGTAAAGTCGAGCTTTTTTAAATCCGTCACTAACTTCACTATTTGAACTAGAGTTAACACTATAACCATCAGAATAAATAATGTTGAATCTTCCAGCATCCATACTTTGGTAATATGCTAAAGAAGGTGAAACATCAACTTTTTTGTCATCTTCTTTAGACAAATCAGGATCAGAAGATTCAAGTTTATAGTTGTAGATATTTGCGTCAACAAATGCTCTATAAACACTCAAATCATCATCTCAATACAATTCAGTAGTTACATTAGAGTTGGTCTTGTTTTTATCTAACAAAGATTGCGAATAAGAATCAGCAAGTTTGTTTAACTTATCCCTTAAATCTTTTTCATCAATGTATGTTTGTTTATGAGCTGTTGGGTCTTCTACAGTGTAGGGGTCAAGCTCATACCTAATGTTAATTGACGAGTCATAATTTGCTCCCTTGAAGTAATTCTTATAGCCAAAATATGCACTTAGGCCAAAACTGACGAAAGCTAAAATTACTAGGAAGAAGCCAATTATAATTGACAATATACTGCTTTTGTTCTTTCTACTCGACATAAACGTTTATATTTTACATATATATTACGCATTTGAATTAAAATTAATAAAAATTTCATTTTCAATATTTTCAACATTATTAGCACTTAAATTGTTTGATTGCTAATTTATAAGTATAATATGGGTATGTCTAGTAATAAAAATAAAAGAGATTATTATGAGGTTTTGGGGGTTAGTAAAACTGCAACCCTTGATGAAATCAAACGTGCCTTTCGTAAATTGGCAATGAAATATCATCCAGATCGTAATAAGGAACCAGATGCTGAAAGCAAATTTAAAGAAATAAATGAAGCTTATCAAGTTCTAAGTGACGAAGAAAAAAGAAGACTATATGATCGATTTGGATTTGACGGATTAAATCAAAGTGGATTTAGTGGCGAAAACATAAATCCATTTGATATTTTTAATAGTTTCTTCAAAGGTCAAGGTGGAAAAAACGGTCCATTTCATTTCAATTTTGGTGGTGAAGATGATGAAGATGACATCTTCTCATCTTTCTTTGGTGGATCACAACGCCGAAGAAGAAATAAAAAAGGCCCAGGATTTTCACCAGATATTCAAGCACAAGCTACAATTAGTTTTTTAAACTCAATACTTGGAACTGACAAAGAATTTACAATCCCTGTAAAAAAAGTATGCGATGAATGTAATGGTACAGGAGCTGGAAATAAAGGTAAAGATGTTAAAACTTGTGACCGTTGTAATGGTACAGGATATGTAATTACTCAAAATCGTACATTTATTGGTGTTATGCAAACACAAACAATTTGTCCTAAGTGTAATGGAACCGGCAAAATAATTAACTCCAAATGTAAAAAATGTGGTGGTGTTGGTTATTTACAAGCACAAGAAAAAATTAATGTCAGCATTCCTGCCGGAATTGAAAATGGACAAACTATTGTTATAAACAATAAAGGTAATGAAGTCAATGGTAAAAGAGGAAATGTTTATATTACTATTTTTGTTCAACCAAGTAAAATTTTTAAACGCCAAGGTGATACAATCATAGCTAACGTTTTAGTTGATCCGTTAAGAGCAATTTGTGGAGGTTTAATTAATATTCCAACTCCATATGGAATCAAACAAATTAAAATTAAGCCTAATACTGCTAATGGTGAACAAATTACTGTTAGTAATTTTGGAATCAAAAATATTAAATCTCATGTATTTGGAAAACAAACAAATGGTGATTTAAAACTTAATGTTGTTTACTCACGTCCATGTATACAATTCT
>Ga0247610_10007525_pt1 | contig 11171 bp, 7 predicted proteins | sample 174DNAGHGhighgp2_FD_193483 | JGI IMG/M metagenome (GOLD analysis project Ga0247610, IMG submission 193483) | Sheep rumen microbial communities from Palmerston North, Manawatu-Wanganui, New Zealand - 1742 DNA GHGhigh gp2 | ecosystem: Host-associated > Mammals > Digestive system > Stomach > Rumen ...
CTGACTGTTGTGATAATTCTTTGGCTGTCTGACCGTTATTTTTTCGATTCCAATGATAACTTTAACCCTTCTGGATCGCTATCGTGACATCAGATAACGCTTGAAGTCTTCAAAGTTCTTCGACATCTCCACGCTCTGCTTCTTGCCTTTCATAAAGGCTGCCAGACGGTCGGGGATGGGCAGGTCTATGCCCAGGATGTCGTCAACTTTCTCCTTGAACTTCGCAGGATGGGCCGTCTCGCAGAAGATGCCCACCTCGCCTGGCTGTAACTGCTCCTCCAGGGCACGATAGCCGCAGGCACCGTGGGGGTCGAGGATATAGCCCGTCTCGGCATAGCACTTTCTCATGGTCTCCTTGATCTGCTCGTCGCTGTAGGTGGCGCCGCTGATAAGGTCGGTGATGGCCTTGTGCGTTTCTTCTGCCGACAGCTGGCCGTTTTTGCTGTAGAGGTTGATGATGCGTGCAAAGTTCGAGGGGTCGCCCACGTCCATCGCATTGGCCAGCGTCTGCTTCGAGGGCTTGGGTTCGTATTGGCCTGTCTGCAAGTAGTTGTAGAAGATGTCGTTGGCGTTGTTGGCGGCAATGAAGCGCTTCACGGGCAGTCCCATCTGGTGACCGAACAGCGCAGCACAGATATTGCCGAAGTTGCCACTGGGGACGCACATCACGATGTCTGGCTCGTCAATTTTTACATTATTACATTTTTGCATTCTTACATTATCCTTAATGCGTGCAACGGCATTAAAATAGTAGAACGCCTGGGGCAGAAAGCGGGCCACGTTGATCGAGTTGGCCGAGGTCAGCTTCATGTGCTTGTTCAGCTCCTGGTCCATGAAGGCACTCTTCACCAGCGCCTGACAGTCGTCGAAGACACCATCCACCTCGATGGCCGTGATGTTCTGTCCCAGTGTGGTGAACTGGCACTCCTGAATGGGGCTTACCTTGTCCTTGGGGTAGAGCACATACACGTGGATGCCCTCAACGCCCAGGAACCCGTTGGCTACGGCCGATCCCGTGTCGCCGCTGGTTGCCACCAGCACGTTGACCTCCTTGTGGGGCGCGGTTTTACCGCGACCATTTCGCAGGAAGTATTGCAGCAGTCGAGCCATGAACCTTGCACCAACGTCTTTGAAGGCGAGGGTAGGGCCGTGGAACAGCTCCAGGGCATAGATATTGTCCTTCACCTTCACCACCGGACAGTCAAATCGCAGGGTGTCATAGACCAGGTCCATCAGTCCGTCGCCATCGACGTCCTCGCCAAAGAAGGCCTGGGCCACGTTGTAGGCAATATCCTGGAAGCGCATCGTGGGCATGTCGTCGAAGAAAGCCTTTGGCAGCTTGTTAATGCGTTCGGGCATGTAGAGTCCGCGGTCTTCGGCCAGTCCCTTCACGACGGCCTTGCGCAGATCGGCCTCAGGGGCCTGATGGTTCGTGCTGTAGTATTTCATTCTGTTTTTTGTTGATTCGGGGTACAAAGGTACAAATAAGTGAGCGAATAACCAAATATATTTGAGTTTTTCCGAACGAAAAACACCTTCGGCGAAAGCCAAAGGTAGAAAAATATTATGAATTATGAACTATGAATTAAGAATTTTTTCCTACCTTTGCACACAAATTATCATAAAACATCAATAAAAGCATCATGAATCCCAAATCCATACTGACGGCAGGCCGTCTGGTCGAGTTGCTCTTCACGGGCGTGCTTATTGTCTGTCTGTTTCTTCCCAGCCTCACCTTCGAGAGCACACCCCTGACCAACCTTGCCAACGGCATCACCCAGTTCTTTGGCGGCAAGGCCTCGCCCGACACGTTGAAGGAGAGTCTCAGCGTCCTCGACATCGCCACTATCAACAAGCAGATGATGGTGGTCATGCTCGTCTTCGTTGTCCTTTGCCTCACCAACATGGTGCTGAAGTTCCGCATCCGTGCCCGCTTCACCACCTTCCTCGTCCTGCTCTGCGGTCTGCTGTGGATGGTGGCCGTGGTCTCTGCCCGTCAGGAGATGCGTAAGACAGCCATCGGCCTGATCAACACCGAGTTCGGTCTCGGTTTCTGGTTCCTCCTTGTGGCCCTCATAGGCCTGTTTGTAGGCCTCTTCATTCCCGAACCCGATCGTGGTGAAGACAGCCCCGTTCAGGTGGTCCGTTCCCGTTGGCCCTATTTCTGTGGCGGCTTTGTTCTCTCCGCCCTTCTTGCCTTTGGTGTCTATTATTTCCTTCACCATCGCAACTACCAGCTGCCCAAGGCGCCCGTGCAGACCGAGCAGCCTGTTAAGAAGTAGTCCTTTTATCGATTTTTATCAAAAAGATGCGCGGATTCAATAATCTTTTGTATTTTTGCACAACTAAATAACTACAATCAAACTATATGATTATGAAGAAACAATTGTTATTATTTGTAGCGATGATGCTCCCTATGGTGACAATGGCAGACCCTGTGTATATTGGTGGTATCTGGTACAACCTGTTTTCGGAAGGGAAGATGGCTGTAGTTACAAGTAGTCCAGACGATATACAGGAGTACACAGGTAGTGTCGTTATTCCTGTTTCAGTGAGATATAAAGGGACTAAATACAGGGTGACTAGCATAGGAGATAATGCTTTCTATGGTTGTAGCGGCCTGACGTCTGTAACCATTCCCAAACGCGTGACGAACATTGGCAAAAGTGTTTTCTCAAATTGATTGCTTCACATGGTAATGCACGTGCTACGAGATATAGTTGGATAAATAGTAACACTTAAACCGAACAAATATGCGACAAAGATTCTTCTATTTATTTGTATTGGCTACGGTACTTGCCTCTTGTTCTGGAGGCAAGGTGAAGTATCGTATCGGAATATCACAATGTTCGGATGACATTTGGCGCGACAAACTGAATGCTGAGCTGCGCATGAGCGCTTATTTCCACGACAATGTGGAACTGAAGTTCGCTGCGGCCTACGATAACGATGAACGGCAGGTGGAGCAGATTGACAGTCTGGTGAACGACGGCATCGACCTGCTCATCGTGGCCCCCAACCAGGTCACGCTTCTTGCCCCCGCCATTGATCGTGCCTACGACAAAGGTATTCCCGTCATTGTATTCGACCGTAAGACCGACTCCCAGAAGTTTACCGCCTATATCGGTGCCGACAATGAGGCGATGGGGCGTCAGATGGGCGAATATATCGCCACCGAACTGAACGGCCAGGGCCGTGTACTCGAGATTATGGGTCTCAAGGGCTCTTCTCCTGCCATCGAGCGCCACCGAGGGTTTGAAGAAGCCCTCAGCCACTATCCCGACATTGAACTGGTAGCCTCGCTTCAGGGCGACTGGACCGAGGAGAGTGCCGTGGAAGCCATCAACAAGTATGAGGGTTCTCTTACAGACATTGACTTTGTCTTTGGCCAGAACGACCGTATGGCCGTGGGTGCCAAGAAAGCCTTAGAGGACACCTCACTTAGTACTGCTCGCTCCTCACAGATAAGGTATTGCGGCATCGACGGACTGCCTGGCGAGGGTGGTGGGCTGGTATGTGTGCGTGACTCCGTGCTCAGTGCCTCGTTTATCTATCCCACCCATGGCGACGAAGTGCTACAGTTGGCTATAGATATCCTTGAGCACAAGCCCTATCAGAAAGAAAACATGCTGATGTCGGCTCTCGTCACACCCGACAATGCCCGTGTGCTGCTCATGCTCAATGAGGAGATAGCCCGTCGCTCCACCTATCTGGAGAGCTTAGGAGAGAAGTCAGACAACTACCTGAAGCAGTTGGCCACCCAGCGCACCATCTTCTTCCTTGCCATCGGCGTACTGGTGCTGATTATCCTTGTGCTCGTGCTCTTTGTCCTCTATCGTCGTGGTAAGATCACCCTGCGCCGACAGCGTGTGGTCAGCACATTGTGGAATATGGAGAATGACTCTACGCCGACCCCTCCCATTAAAGAGGAGAGTGACGAGGCACATGCTGACGAAAAAATAGATACCCCTCCGACACAGGACGCAGGCGAGTCTTCAGAGTCTCCCCTCTTTATCTCCCAGTTCAAGGAAGTCGTAGAACGCCGCCTGGCCGACAGTGCGCTCAGCGTGGAAGACCTGGCATCCGACATGAATATCAGTCGAGTGCAGCTCTACCGCAAGGTAAAGGCACTGACAGGTTCGTCGCCTGTGGAACTGCTTCGCACCGCCCGTCTGAACCGAGGCTATCAGATGTTGCTTACTACCGACAAAACCATTTCCGAAGTAGCCTATGCCGTAGGCTTCACCGCTCCCAGCTATTTCACCAAGTGTTTCAAAGACGAGTTCGGCGTCAGTCCGTCGGAAGTACACAGTTAAAATAAATAGTTAAAAAATGGAAAATCCTTGCATTCGCTTTTCCGTCTTATTATCTTTGCAGTAAAATTTAGCTGAAACACCTAATATTAACACCACCTCGTTACACCCCGGTCTAACACCTCGTTAGACCGGGGTGTAACGTTATGTTAGACCAGGGTCTAACGACCAACGATCTGGCACTTCGTCGTTAATGGTTCGGCAGACTACATTCAGAGAACAGCCATTTCATCGATGACGAATACGCAAAAAATCGTTCATCTTCATGCAAAAATGTTACATTGCAACAATTTTTGAGGCTAACGAACGATTTTTTTACTACTGGCGCAAGGATAGGGTTTACCTTTGCGCCAGTTTTTAATAGTACTAACCCAACAAACAATGAAACAAGTAAAAAGAATCTTTCTGAGCCTTGTGCTCATGTTTGCCGTGACATGTATGTACGCGCAGACACAAATCACAGGCACTGTGGTTGACCCGCAGGGTGAGCCCGTCATTGGTGCCACAGTGATGGAGAAGGGTACCTCGAACGGCACGATTACCGACTTCGACGGTAACTTTACGGTGAAGGTGAAAGAGAGCGCCACGCTGGTGTTCTCCTTTGTAGGTTTCGACACACAGGAACTCCCTGCCAAGTCGGGGATGCACGTCACCCTCTCTGACGCCAACCAGATGTTGAACGAAGTGGTGGTGACCGGTTATACCACCCAGCGTAAGATTGACCTTACCGGTGCTGTTTCGACAGTAAGCATCAGTGAGATGGCGAAGCAGAACGAGAACAACCCGATGAAGGCCTTGCAGGGTCGTGTTCCGGGTATGAATATCTCTGCCAACGGTAATCCCTCTGGTGCAGCCACTGTCCGTATCCGTGGTGAGGGCACTCTGAACAACAATGATCCTCTCTATATCATCGACGGTGTGCCTACCAAGGCCGGTATGCATGAGTTGAACGGTAACGATATCGAAAGCATCCAGGTGTTGAAGGATGCTGCCTCTGCCTCTATCTATGGTAGCCGCGCTGCCAACGGTGTGATTATCATCACCACCAAGAAGGGTAAGGATGGCAAGGTGAAGATCAACTTCGACGGTTCGGTGGCTACTTCGCTCTACACCAACCGTATTAAGACGATGAATGCCGAGCAGTGGGGCCGTGCTCTGTGGCAGGCTAATATCAACGATGGCTTCAACCCCAACAAGAATGCCCTTGGCTATAATTTCGACTGGGGCTATGACAAGAACGGTAACCCCGAGTTGTATGGCATGACGATGAATATGTTCCTTGATGAGCGAGCTACTCAGCGTTCAGGCGATACCGACTGGTTCGACCAGGTGACCCGTACCGGTGTGGTACAGCAGTACAACCTGTCAATCAGCAACGGCAATGAGAAGGGCAACTCCTTCTTCTCTATTGGCTACTATGACAACAAGGGTACCATCAAGGACTCTTACTTCAGTCGTCTGTCTGCCCGTGCGAATGCCGACTATAAACTGTTCGACGGTAAGGTGGTAGTCGGTGAGAACTTCACCGTGAACCGCACCAAGGGCGTTGATGCTCCCGGCGACATCCTGAAGAACTCGCTGCAGTTCAACCCCAACTATCCTATCTATGCCGAGAACGGTGAGTTCTCTCAGGCTGTGGGTGCTTACTCAGAGCGTGAGAACCCCCTGAGCCTGCTCTATAATAGTAAGGATAATGAGTACACACTGTGGCGTATGTTTGGTGATGTTCACCTCAGCATCACCCCGTTTAAGAATTTCACCGTGCGCACCACGCTGGGTATGGACTATTCACAGAAACAGCAGCGCTTCTTCACCTATCCCATTGTGAATGGTAAGAAGACCCGTACCGATTCTGCTGCCGAGAGTAAGCAGGAGCACACGATGAACTGGATGTGGAATGCCATTGCCACCTACAACCTGGAGATAGGCAAGCATCGTGGTGATGCGATGATCGGTATGGAGGTCAACCGCAACGACTATAACTGGATGAGTGCCAAGCGCTACGAGCAGGCCATCCTGAATACCGACTATATGTGGCCATCGGCAGGTACTGGCCGTCAGGAGGCATTAGGTAGCGGCGATGGTTTCTCGCTGGTATCATTCTTCGGAAAGATCAACTATACCTACGACAACAAGTACTTGGCTTCGTTCACTATCCGTCGCGACGGTTCTAGCCGTTTCGGTCATAACAACCAGTATGGTACCTTCCCCTCTATCTCTACAGGTTGGCGCATCAATGAAGAGAAATTCATGGAGGGCACCCGTGGCTGGCTCGACAACCTGAAACTGCGCTACTCATGGGGCCAGACCGGTAACCAGGAAATATCCAACACAGCTCGCTATACACTCTATCAAGCTGTGGTTACCACCAATCCCTGGGACGAGAACAACTCAGGTTCTACCTACGATATCAGCGGAAGCAATGGCGGTTCGCCCATCCCCAGCGGATATGTGCGCCGGCAGCGTGGCAATGAAGATATCAAGTGGGAAACTACAACCCAGCACAACATCGGTCTCGACTTCGGTGTGCTCCATAACGAACTCTACGGTAGTTTCGACTGGTTCCACAAGAAGACCACCGACATCCTGCTTGAGATGAATGGTATCGGTGCCATGGGTGAGGGTACTACCCAGTGGATTAACGCCGGTGAGGTGAAGAATACTGGTTTTGAACTGGCATTAGGCTATCGTCACGCCCTGGAGAGCGGTTTCTCTTGGGACATCACCGGTAACGTAGGTAAGTATGTCAACGAGATTACCAAACTGCCCGAGACGGTGATTGCCAGTGGCAAATATGGTGGCAATAGTAAGTTGAGCGTTGTCGGTCATGCCATGGGTTCACAGGTGGGCTATGTGGCCGATGGCCTCTTCCGCAGTCAGGACGAGATCTACAGCCATGCCACTCAGACCGCTGCCGACCTTGGCCGTATCCGCTGGTACGATGTCGACCACAATGGTGTTATCAACGAAGATGACCAGACCTGGATTTACGATCCTACGCCCGACTTCACTTGGGGTCTGAACATCTACCTGCAGTATAAGGACTGGGATTTCACCATGTTCTGGCAGGGTGTTCAGGGCAAGGACGTAGACTGCCGCCTGTTTAAGACCCAGACCGACCTGTGGTCGAGCTCACACCCCGACTGTAACGTTTCTTACCTGAATAAGGGTGAGCGTCTGCTGGGTGCCTGGAGCCCGTCAAATCCTGACAGCGATATTCCTGCACTTTCTACTGAAGACAGAAACGGCGAGGGACGTGTGTCTACCTATTACATTGAGGATGGCTCGTTTGCTAAACTGCGCACTGTGCAGTTGGGCTACAACATGCCTAAGAAATTCATAGAGAAACTGAAGCTCGACCGCCTGCGTCTCTATCTGTCGGCTCAGAACCTGCTGATGATTAAGAGCAGTAACTTTACAGGTGCCGATCCTGAGAACCCCGGATTCGACTATCCTATACCTCTGAATCTCACTTTCGGTCTGAACGTGTCGTTCTAAGTGAAAAGTAATCATATAGTAAAGTAACAATAGATAATTATGAAAACGATATATAAATCAATCTGTGCCATTTGTCTCGTCAGTGGTTTCATGTCGTGCTCCGATTTCCTCGAAGAGCAGAAACCTCAGGCTACACTGACACAAGACGAGGTGAAAGACCCGAAATATATTGACGATGTGCTCACATCGGCCTATGCCGGACTGGTGACCATTCAAGATATGAACTCATCGTTCTCGCTGTGGAACTATGATACACGTTCTGATGATGCCTACGTAGGCGGTGGCGGTCCCTCAGACGGCGAACCCTTCCACCGACTGGAGAAAGGTGTTGGCGTGATGACTACCGACTGGCCCTTCGCTTCCATCTGGAATAAACTGTATAAGTACCTTTCACGTATCTCTTTGTCGCTCGATATGCTGGCTGAGGCCGACCAAGGCAATGCAGTCGTTCAGCAGCGTACGGCTGAGATGAAGTTCCTCCGTGCTTATGGTCACTTCCAACTGAAGCGCTTGTTCAAGAACATTCCTTTTGTCAATAAGGCCAATATGACTGAGGATGATTACAACAGGCTAACCAACACCGAATACACCAATGATGAGGGTTGGCAACAGATTATCAACGATCTGGAAGATGCTTATGCCGTGCTGCCTGTCACTCAGGCTGACAAGGGACGTCCCACCAAGGCCGCCTGTGCTGCTTTCCTTGCGAAGGTCTATCTGTATAAGGCCTATCGTCAGGACGATCCCAACAGCAACAGAGTGACTGGCATCAATGAGGATGATCTCAGAAAGGTGGTCGAGTATACCACGCTAAACATCTACACCGGTGCGGGCTATGGTTTGGAATCAGATATGCACAACAACTTCCGTCCTGAGGAACAGTACGAGAATGGCAAGGAGTCTATCTGGGCCATCCAGTTCTCAAGAAACGACGGAACAAAGTATGGCAATCTGAATTTCTCTAACCGTCTGATCGTACCTTATATTCCCAAAGTACACGACACGGGTAACGACTTCTATAAGCCCTCTCACAATCTGGTAGACGCTTATCGCACCAATAGCGATGGTCTGCCCCGCCTGGATGATTTTGCCGATGTGGATTATGCTATAGGCTCTGGTGAAACTGTTGATCCACGACTCTTTGTTACAGTTGGTATGCCGGGTACTCCCTATATGTATAATGAAAACTTTATGATTAAGGAGAACAACGAGTGGAGCCGTGCTGGTGAAGGCCTCTATGGCTACTTCGTATCGCTGAAGCAGAATGTGGATCCAGCCTATACCAATTCGTATATCTTCAACTGCGACGACCAGTGGGCATCATCCATGAACCGCATCGTGTTCCGCTATGCCGACGTACTGCTAATGCGTGCTGAGGCACAGGCTCAACTTGGCAATACGTCAGAGGCTATCCAGCTGGTCAACCAACTGCGTGAGCGTGCAGCAGGCATGGCCAAGAGTAGTGTGGTGGCCAACTTCCTGAAGTATGGTGTACACTATTCAGTCAATACCTATAAGGGTACTTACGATAAAGAGCAGACCATGAAGATTGTGAAGATGGAGCGTCGACTGGAACTGGCTATGGAGTCAGAGCGTTTCTTTGACTTGGTACGTTGGGGCGATGCTGCCACCGTCATCAATCGGTTCTATGCTAAGGAGTCGCAGAAAGCCAACTTCTTGAACGGTGCTATGTTTACAGCCGATAAGAACGAGTACCTGCCTATTCCCGACGAACAGATGTCGGCTTCTAACGGCCGCTATAAGCAGAACTGCGGACAGTGGTAGTTGAAGTGATAAGTGATAAGTGTTAAGTGTTAAGTGATAAGTAAAAAAATATGAAAAAGATATATAGTATTATCTGCGCAATCTGCGTAGTCTGCGGGTTCACTGCCTGCAGCGATGACAATACCAGTGACTTGGTCGTCGGTGGCTCGTGTCTGGTAGAAGAACTGGTGCTCGATGGCCAGTACAAGGCAACCATTGACGTAGAGAAGAAACTTATCAAGGTGAAGGTGCCTGTCGACTTCAATACCAAGTACGACATGGAGGTGACCTCCCTGAAACTGCCGCAAGGCGCTACCGCTAATATCCAGGAGGGCAGCCATGTCAACTTGCAGGCCGACCAAATATTGCGTGTGGTCAATGGTAGTATTGAAATGAGCTACCGACTGGCTGTGCGCAATGATGAAGCCATCATCGAGAAGTTCTTCCTGGAAGGTGTGCCGGGGGCTATCAATCAAAGCGATAAGACCATCACCGTCTCAGTGATGGCTAATAGTGGCATCGACCTGACCAACGCTACCTTTGAAGTGGCGTGCACCAATGAGGATGCTGTGTGCAATCCTCAGAGCGGTACGAAGGCAAACTTCACCGAACCGGTACAGATTGTCGTCACTGATAATACTGCTTCAAATACTTATACTGTTTCGGTAGAAATGGTTGAGAAACCGGTCTATATCTTTGTGGGTGAGGCTGCTACGGTAGAGGAACTCAACGACGAGGAGAAGGCTGCAGCCAAGTGGCTGACAAAGAATGTGAAGGGCGGTGCCTATCTGTCGTGGGATGATGTGGTCAATGAGACCGTATCGCTCGATGATGTGAAGTTTGTATTCTACCACCGTCATGCAGCCTCTTATGGCAACTACACCACTTTTGAATCAGGCGAGGCAAAAGCTGTCACTGCTCTGTCGAAGATGAAGGCACTCTGGCAGCGTGGCGTAGGTTTTGTACTGGGACGCTCAGCTGTGAACTATGCCATCGCTCTGGGTGCAGAACCAGCCGACGCTTATCCTAATAATGTATGGGGAAGTGCTCCTAAGGAAGAGGGCTCAGACCTGATGGGTGAAGACCCCTGGCATTTCTATGCTTACGACATCAACCACCCGTTGTGGAAGGGGCTGAAGACCTACCCTGGCGCTCCTGCCAATGCAGTCTACACACTCGATAATGGCTATACCATCTGCAATACCACGTCACAGTTTGGATTCTGGGATGACTATCAGACTGGTAAGGATGCTGTCGAGGCAAAGACAGGTGGTCGTGCATTGGGTGGCGACAACTCTGTATCGTCATGGGAACTGAAGAGCTATGCCGGTGATTTCGGCAAGGGCGGCGTTATCTGCTTTGGCTCAGGTCTCTTCGACTGGAACTCGCCTACTGACTATGTTTCAAACTATCACGACAACATGGGCATCATCCTGCTTAATGCTATCGATTATCTGGTAGGAGAGTAGTGTTTATAATCATTTATGTCAAAGAAAAAAACAATTTGAATCATGGATAAGAAAAATAGATTATTCTTGACATGTCTGGTGGGTTGTGCTCTCGGCACTTCATTGGTAGCATGCTCTGAAGATGAAG
>Ga0247610_10007526_pt1 | contig 11168 bp, 9 predicted proteins | sample 174DNAGHGhighgp2_FD_193483 | JGI IMG/M metagenome (GOLD analysis project Ga0247610, IMG submission 193483) | Sheep rumen microbial communities from Palmerston North, Manawatu-Wanganui, New Zealand - 1742 DNA GHGhigh gp2 | ecosystem: Host-associated > Mammals > Digestive system > Stomach > Rumen ...
GGGCGCAGCGCAACAATACCGTCGGGAGCCTGACACGTGAGGATATCTCCCGCCAGCTCGGCACCGGCGGCAGCGTGGTGGCTCCCGTCGTCAACGTGAGCACAGACAATGAGGAGATGAGACAGTCGGCTGAGCAGCTGTCTGAGGCTGCCGCAGGGCTGAGCGACCGCCTCGCAGAGCCGATTCCCTGCTTCGTCGTCCTCGACGGTCCTAACGGACTCTACCAGCAGCTGAAACACCTTGAAAACCTGAAGAAACAGAAATGATACAGTGCTATATCAACAACACACCTGGATACCCTGATATCCAGTCGGAGATCAAGGTCACCAAGGAGAACCCCTTCGTGGCTAACGGGGACTCGTTCACCATGGACGTGATCTTCCCCATGTCAGTACCCGAGAACGCCGCTCTCTTCGGCAACCTCCACCGCATGGACGTGTCGAAGAGGAGCAAGGTGTTCGACGACTGTCAGCTATATGCCGACAACCTCCTTCTCATAAGAGGCTCCGGAAGGGTGACGGAGGTCACGGAGACGACTGTCAAGCTGCAGATCCTCGGAGGGTACAACAACATACGGTACCAGTCGGCGTTCCAGAAAGTGTTCATCGACCGCATAGACAACTACCCGAGGGTGGCGGACAAGTACAGACCGAAGAATGTCTACAACAAATGGTGGGACAATATCGCCATCTCAGGAGTGTGGGTGGAGGACGAGGTGGCTCAAAAAGGGTATGTCGGAGACAAGTACAGCTACGTGTTCCAGCCCATATACGATGCCACCAACGAGCTTATCGCCAACCACTGCATGCGCTGCGATGGAGTAGGGAAGACCGGTCAGCTGCTGACCAACGCCGCCGTGCAGCCGAACCTGATGATGGTGCTCCGGAAAGTCCTCGAGTACATGGGATACACGATATCCCTGAACGAGTTCGACTGCGCCCCATGGAACGAGATGGTCATCGCCAGCGCACGGCAGACCCTGAACATCGCATATGCCCTCCCGCACTGGACCGTTGACAGACTGCTTGACGAGATCCGCAACCTCTTCAACGCCTCCTTCGTCTTCGACGACTCCAGGAAATCCGTCCGGATCGTCCGCAACAATGAGATGAGCGCATCCAACGATGTCACATACGATGTCGTGGAGGAGTTCAAGACGAACTACGACGAGGACGGCATCCAGTATGTGGGAGGATCAAACCTGAAATACCTGCTTGACGGTGAGGACAGGACGCTGGACGACTTCCCGGCTGACCTGATGAGGAACTTCCCCGTCAAGAACTATGACTCCTTCAGCAAAATGATAAGGGACTTCGAGTCGATGACAGAGAAGGAGCGCTTCACGACGATATTCCACTGCCCGCAGGGTTTTTTCTTCTACGGGCACAAATACGACGATGAGGGCATGGACACGGGACAGTACATCCTGCAGCAGTTCGGCATGTTCAGCCCCCTCTACAGGAACCTGGAAACAGACAGCTTCCTCGAGCTGAGGATGTATCCCGTACAGATGAAGTATGACATCTTCGACTTCTTCTGGGTCTCCGTGCCGGTCCTGCTACCTGAGAAGCATGAGCTGAAGGCACGCGCATGGCTGCCCGTCGTGAACAACGACAAGGGCAACGAGTATATCGACTACGACGAGAAAGGATACGTCTCCGTCTCAAACGTGCTGGAGGACGGGGACTCCTCGACGACAGAGGAGGAGGAGGAGGAGGACAGCACGGGCATCGCCCTGATGTGGGTAGGGGAGTACGCCCACCCGATAGACAACGACGCGCTGAAGAAGGTGCCTTCCTCGTTCACGGACATGAGAAACAGTTACCTTATAGGCAGCATACTGCCATGGTCCATGTGCCTTGTGGACCCGTACGACAACCAGCACTACATCGGAGAGCTCCACAGGGGAAGCCTGCAGATCGAGTCGACGGTGGACGTGAACAACGAGATATGCTACCAGTTCCTCTGCGACGGAATACCAAACCCCTCTGCGGTATACAACTTCCGCAACAAGCGGTACCTCTGCTCCAAGGTGGAGATCAGGGTGACGGCAGACGGCATCGACCGCCTGAAGACAGGGTACTTCCACGAGATAAAGCTATAGGTAACCCTCGAAGTCAGCCAGCACGTCGTAGACCTTCATCCCACGACCCTGCAGGTACTGGTTGGTGGTCGCCACACTGCTGTGGCGAGCCTGCTTCTGGGCGACCTCTATGCCGACCTGGTTGGCAATGTCCCTGAGACCGGAGTCCTTCAGCGAGTAGAACTGATAGTACCTCGGGAAACCAAGAACCTCCCTGCAGCGGTTGAACTCCTGGGTGAAATGCCTCGGGTCCTGCCTCCTGTCCGACGGCATGAATCCGCGCCCGAAAAGAAAGCTGCCTCCAGGATGGTCGAAAGTGTTGAGGTCAAGCATAAGCCTGATAATCCTGTTCGGCAGCTTTATCTTGCCGTCCCTGCGGTTCTTCGATATCTGGCTGGAGACGAAGACGCTGCCCTCCTTGATGCTTATATCGTTAAGACGGATGAAACTCAGCTCCGTCGGGCGTATCGCCGTACAGTACTCCATCATCACGGCAAGAAGGAAATACCTGTTGTTCTCATCCAGGTACTGTCCAAGCCTCCTGAGGTCGGCGTGCTCCAGCGGCTGACGGAACTTGCCGTGCTCCGGAAGCTGGTGGATGTACTGCACGGGGTTCTCCAGGAGATACCTCTTGTCGACCATCCATGAGCACAGTGTGCTGCACCATGTACGGTAGTTGTTCCGTGTCTTCGGAGACAGGTCACGGTCAAGCAGGAGGTAGTCGAGGAAATCGACGAAGAAAGCCTGATCCAGCTGGTGACAGTAGGTCACCGGCTGCAGCTGCTCGCCGATATACTCCGTGAGTATCCGCAGCCTTGACGTGTAGTCGAAGAAGGTCTTCCGCTTCAGGACATCCTTCTTATATATATTAATAAGGTATAGGCGGTAACGCTCAAGGACCTCGTCGACGAGACTGTCGCTCCTGGTCGTGTTCTCAGGAGCCCACACGTTCCAGCCACGGCTGACCTGGTTATAGATGTTGGCGATGATGCGGTTAGCCGCCACGTCACGCTCACGCCCCTCCCTGAAACGGTCAAGCATGTACTTCTTCCTCTTCATACGACCCGTCATAGGGTCAACCTGGGAGAACCACACATAGCTCTCCCTTCCGTCATGACGCTGGGGCGGAATGAAATCCACCACCTTAAAATGGAAATTGTCCGGTTTCTTTTTGGAAAACATTTTTTTTACGTTTGTTGCGAACAACCAACGCATACGATAACATTTGTCCGAATTATGTCCGAGTATTAAACCCTGAAAGGTCGCAAGCCCTTTATTTCTGGGCTAAGCGACCTTCTTTGTTGCGGAGGCAGGAACCGAGCAAAAAGTTTTTTCAACGCAAACAGGGAGATACAAGATGACATTTTAGTTAATTAAATGTTAAAGATGTCCGAATCGTGTCCGAGTTAATATATATTTATTGAATTTTTTCAGATTTATTCAACCCACATAAAAAGGGGCTTTAGCCCATTTGTGCATGGTTATTACCCCTTTTGTATTTATGTCCGATTATTGTCCGACTTGGAGAGCTTGATAATGTCGTCGTACCTCTTCTTCCATAACTCTATCTCCTGGTCCTTCATTATCAGGTTCCTCTCCTTCTCTTCGATAATCTGGTCTTTCAACCTGATGATCTCATTTAGGTGGTCTACCTTGATGGAAAGATCATTACCGACCATGCTGTTGATGATGTTGTTATTGCCTACAGCACCTTTGTTTTCTAGCTCGCCTGGCTCGAACTCAATGAAATAGTCTATAGGCATCCCTGTCGCTCTCATCAGCTGGGTCAGCTTGTCTATGTGGATGTTTCTACCATCCCCATAATAGTTGTCCAGACCCTTCTTTTTCCCCCCAAGCATGGTCTCACATATCTGTGTATACATGCCCCGATGCTCTTTTACAAACTTCTTCAAATTGCTTCCTAAGTACTTCATAATTACTTTTGTTTACAAAAGTTAAAAACCAATGCAAAAATAAAATTAAACCCTTTTATATTTGGAATTTTACCAAAATAGTTATACTTTTGCCAACAAATTTAAGAAACATTTTGGTAAAAAACAAATTTAAAGATGGAAAAAGTTGACGTGTTGGGAATTACTTCCCACTTTGAAAATCTCCCTTTCGGGAAGAAGGACTCGTTCCTTCGAGAAGTCGCCGACGCTATCGGTCAGTCCACTAATACCGTCCGCCGCAAGATACAGAGCGGCAAATGGCGTAAGTTTGAAGTACCTATCGTAACTAAAATCATGCAGAAATGAGAAAGATCGAGTTTTTCATAACCCCTGAGGGCAGGGTTATGGTAGAGGACACCGGCAAAGGCATCTATGAGTTCACCCACAAGGAGAGAGACCTATGCCTTTACATCCGGGACATCATCAAGTCGCAGTACCCTAAAGCCTACGAGGCTTTGTGCGAACTCTATGAGAAATCCAGACCGAACAAAATCCACTTCGATTTCCTGGTGGTACACAGGTTCATCCGATGCAACTTCGGAAAGTTCGACGGACTCACTTATGACATCGACGACGGTATTATGCACATCGAGGAGGTCTCATGCCCCGTCAGATGTGAGTGCCAGCTCGCAAATATCATATGCAAGCCCAAACCGCTTGGTCTTAGCAAGCGTGAGGCGGAGGTCACGAGAATGTCCGTGTCCGGACAAACATATGACGAGATCAGCAGAACGCTGGGAATATCCCACTCAACCATCAAGAACATCATACAGGGCGTGAGAAAGAAACTCAGCCTCAGTTCCTCCAAGGACATAGCCAAGTTGTTAGTAACAACCCTTTAAACAGTATAACTATGAGAAAGAACTATTTTGTACCATTGTACACCGTTACGGGAATACACCATGGGGGGGGGCAAAAGAGAAGACATCAGCCTTCCCTGCAGCCGGCTGAAAGCCGTGGAACTCAGAGACTGGACACGCCGCATCTTCGGAAACCTTGGCATCTATCGAGACATTCAAATTAGAGAGAAGCTATGAAAAGAATATATATCAGCGGCAAGATAGGGGAGGACATCATCAGCGATGGTACCCGTGAGAAGTTCAAGAGGGCGGAGGAAACGCTGGGGAGACTCTTCAACCCGGAGTTCTGCCAGTTTATCAACCCCGCATCGGAGGCATTTCAGGAGTCCATGGACGTGGACTTCCAGTGGCGGCAGATTCCGAAGAACCTGCCGGACATCCTTCTGTACGACCTGCAGTGGCTCAGGACGTGCGACGGCATCTACATGCTGGAGGACTGGAAACAGTCGGACGGGGCGAACCTGGAACTGGACTACGCCCGTTGCACCGGCAAGAAGATATGGTGGCAGGACGAAGAGGATGCCAAGGTTTTTTGTGACGATCCGGAAAGATACGAGAGCGTTTGGATCCCTATCGCCCCTAATGAAGAATTATGAGGTTATGATAGAGTTTGATTATACAACAGGTACAATTAAAAGAGATTTCAAAATTGTAAGCTGGGATAGAGTTTGCAAATTGATGTCTCTACCTTGTTATGTCGGCAGTAAAAGATGTAAGAAGTGTAAGCATTATGATGGTTCATACATGTACCATGGTTTCTGGATTTTTTGTAAACATCCTGAGCAAAAAGATACTGAAAATTTTTCCGTGGTAGATGAAATATATTCAAAATTCAGAGCAGAAGCATTAAGTCAATTATAAAAATATTGAGTTATGGCACAATACATAGACAAAGACGCTTTAGTAGCGGAGATAAACAAGCGCATAAAGAATGCACCAATAGATTGCTATGGGCATCAAAGGGTGTGGGCTTATAATGACGTCAAAGACATTCTTGGCACCCTTGAAGTCAAACTTCCCATAAAAGATATATGGCATAAGATAGGCGAAGACGACTTACCCCAAGTTGGTGATATAATATGCTGTATCAGGAGAGGCAAGGTTATATCAGGTGAGTATCGAGCCAACAAGTTCTATGGCAAGGTCTGTGATGGTTATGACAACCCGCTTGAGAAAGGCGACAGATGGTGTCTATTAACGGATTTTCTTGAGTCTGTAGAGTTGAAAGAGGTAGACTTGGAAGATGCACACGCAGCTACACCTGCGTTTTGAATAGTTGATAATAAGTAGTTAGAAAATGAAAAAGAAGCATCAAGAATGCTTTATAAATATCTAATCTCATAAACGTCTGCCAAGGACAGACGGGCAGGTGCAAGTCCTGTGATTATTTATATTTGTTGATTTCGTTTTAATTAATTATTAACAAAAGGGGCTGGAAAAGGCAGCCTCGCAGGTGAGAAACCTGCTTAAATTAAACTTACTCTCAGGACTCTCCCCAGTACCGGAGAGAGTCCTTTGGAAACAGAAAAAAAAGTTTTTTCGTAAAAAAACAACTCAATATATTTTTGCGGACGATAAACTCAATAACTATGATCAAAGACACTGACATTCAAAAACTGCAGGAGCTTGACATCGTCGACGTTGTCAGCGACTATGTGGATCTCAAGAAGAAAGGCACCAGCTACAAGGGGCTGTGCCCTTTCCATAAGGATAGCTCCCCGTCGCTGTCGGTAAGCCCCTCCAAGAATATCTGCCACTGCTTCGCATGCGGAGAGGGCGGCGGACCAATCAGCTTCGTACAGAAGATAGAGCATGTCAGCTTCCCCGAGGCTTGCAGGATCCTTGCCAAGAAACACAATATCAAGATCGAGGATGAGCCGGAGAGGGACAAGACTCCGGAAGAGCTGGAGCTGTACAGAAAGAAGGAGGCAGCCCTCGTCATCTACGAGCACCTCCAGAGGCACTTCGTCGCCAACCTGTACTCGGATACGCCGGAGGCGAAAGCCGCACTCAGCTATGCGGAGTCACGGTGGGGAAAGGAGGAGGTGCACGCCCGTGGTATAGGATACGCCACCAAGGACTGGGACGAGATCATCAACATAGCGAAGAGCGAGAGCCTCTCCGTTACCGTCATGGAGGAGATCGGTCTCATCAGAACGTCGGACAGGGGAAAGAAATACGGGTTCTACAACGACCGCCTCATGATACCAGTCAGGGACAGGTACGGACGTATCGTCACCTATACAGCCCGCACCATGGACGAGCATAAGGAGAAGGGACAGAAATACATCAACGGAACAGACTCCTACATGTTCTCCAAGACAAACACGCTCTTCGGTCTTGACATCGCACAGAAGGAGGGGGCAAGGCGTGAGCTCTTCTATATCGTAGAGGGTGCTCCGGACGTGATACGAATGCAGCAGATAGGAGTACCGAACACCGTGGCACCGCTTGGCACAGCCCTGACGGCGGATCACCTGCAGCTGTTGAAGAGGTTCAGGGCGACGCTCTGCTTCATCCCTGACGCAGACGCTGCGGGCACGGCAGCCGTGATGAGGAACGGTCGCACCGCCATGGAGCAGGGCTTCCGTGTCGTCGTCAAGGAGATACCTCCTACGGATGACGGCAAGAAGCAGGACGCTGACTCCTATTTCAAGTCAAAGAACCACGTCGACGAGGTCGGCAACGAGGACTTCGTCATCTGGTATGCGCGTCACACCTATGACGAGGACAAGACCGACACCGCCAAATCGGACACGGTGAAGGACATCTGCGATATCGTCATCATGGAGCGTGACGAGTACACAAGGGCATCACTTGTCGAGACGCTGGCACAGAAATACGGTCACAAGACACTGTGGAAGAACGCCGTCAACGAGGCGAAGAAACGACGCAACGACGAGAAGGCGAGGCGTACCTCCAAGAAATCCGGCATCGACCTTCAGAAATACGGTTTCTATGAGCAGCACAACTGCTACTGGAGCAACAATGACGGCAACGAGAAACAGTGGTCGAACTTCAAGATGAAGCCCCTGTACCATATCATGGGCGTGGATGACTCCAGGAGACTCTATGAGATCACCAACATCGACGGGCTCACAAGGACGCTCGAGTTGTCCGCCGAGGAGCTCGTGAGCATACAGAAGTTCATGATCAAGGTGGAGTCGAACGGCAACTTCCTCTGGTATGCCTCGATCCAGGAGCTCATGAACCTCAAGAAGTACCTGTACGACATCACGGGCACCGCCATCAAAATACGGCAGTATGGATGGCAGCGAATGGGATTCTGGGCGTTCGGCAACGGTGTTATATACCATGACAGGTTCATTCCCGCTGACCACATGGGCATCGTACACCTGCATGACGAGGACAAGACCATGGACAACTACTACCTCCAGGGGTCCTCGGACATCTACAAGGACGACACGTCCTACTTCGGTTTCGAGCGTCAGTTCATATTCCCTACAGATCACACGACTGTCACCCTTCCGGACTTCGCAAGGCTCATGGCGGACGTTTTCGGCAATAACGCCAAGATCGCCATTTGCTACCTTCTCGCATCCCTCTTCAGGGATGTCATCACCTCATACACCACCAATTTCCCGCTGCTGAACCTCTTCGGACCGAAGGGGTCTGGTAAGACGGAACTTGGCATCACGCTGATGCGGTTCTTCACCATCGGGGACCGCCCCATCAACCTGCGCAACACGACTGCGCCAGGTCTTTCCCAAGCTCTTGCTATGTCTGCTGACGGCATGTGCCACCTCGACGAGTACAAGAATACCCTCGACATGAGGATCATAGAGATCATCAAGGGTGCCTATGACGGTGTCGGCAGGGCGAGGATGGACATGGACAGGGGCAAGCAGATAGAGAAGACTCCCGTCGACTGCGGAGTGATAGTGTCCGGTCAGGAGATGCCGACACTGGATATCGCCATGTTCTCGAGGATGATATTCCTCACGCATGACACCACGTCGCACTCCAGGGAGGCCAAGGACAGGTTCAACCACCTGGCGGACATCAGGAAAATGGGACTGCAGCACCTGACCAAGGAGATTCTCTCCCACAGGACACTCTTCGTCAACTCCTTCTATGAGACGTACAACGATGTCACCAATGACATCTATAACGATATCGACGGGGCGCAGATAGAGGACAGGCTGTGGCGGAACTGGGTTATCCTCCTCACAGCTTACAAGACCCTCTATGGTACCCTCCAGCTCCCGTTCTCCTATGAAGAGATGCGCGACCTTGTCGTCAAGGGTATCAGGAGACAGAACTCTGAGGTGCTCTCCAACAACGAGCTGGGCAATCTGTGGAACGCCATGGCTTACCTTTACGAGGAGGGCATGATATATGCCGACGCTGACTTCAAGATCCGCTACGTCAGGAAACTGAAGACGGACAAGGTCAACCGGGAGTTCCGTGAGGAGAAACCCGTCCTTATGGTCAGGCTCACCCATTTCATCGGTCAGTACAAGCGCATGGCGAAGTCCCAGGGAGAGACAGTCATGTCCAAGGACTCCATACGATACTATCTCACCACATCCACGGCGTACCTTGGACAGAAGCCCGTGGAGAGGTGGAAGGTGTACCAGGACGGTAAGCCCCTGGTGGAGTACAGGAACATTGACAAGGATCATGTGAAGGCTGTTGAGATAAGCAAGTTCGACCGCTGCATGTGCTTCGACTATGCGCAGCTTTGCGACAAGTTCGGCCTTAACCTCGAGTCCGTGTCGCAGGAACAGGCGGACCAGATGGAGAGGGAATACCAGGAAAGGGAAGACCGTGAGGAGGAGGAGAGACGTAACCCGAAGATGTTCTAGATCGTATCATATTATATATTTATTGAATTTTATCGTCAGTGAGCGCTGTCCGTGAGGATAGCGCTCACTTTTTCCCGCCTTCGAGAGTCCTTCTTACGTGCGCGCGCGCGATAAAAACGCTGCACACAACTGCACACAAGTGCACACAAATTTATATATTATTGATAATTAGTTAGTTAGAAAAATAAAAGAATAAAGAAACACTGCACACATTCTGCTAAATTCTGCACACACACTGCACACAAATTTTAATTTTGCACACAAAAACGGGGTTTTGCACACAAAAAAAAGGGTTTGCACACAAACATAATATTACTTAACTATCTGTATATCTGATTATTACGAATTTGTGTGCACTTGTGTGCATATGTGTGTGCCAATTTGGGTATACGTATGCGAGTTTAATTTTATATGAAAAAGGTTTGTTTTTATGTTGGAAAAGTAGTATCTTTGCCAGCACAAACCTAAGATTATGCCCTTTCTCCTATACGTCAAGATTCCAGCCTATGAGCGAGAGTGGTGCGAGCACCATTTCGGATCACCTAGCAAGTTCCCGCCTCACAGCAACGTCAACGCCGTGATACGCCATTTCCTCCGTACACCTCCGAAGGGAGACCGTGAGGTGGAGAGACAGCAGAACGAGATCGCCCTCGTGATACCCGTGTCAAGGTCCAAGAAGCCCGAGTACTACAACTACCTTGACAAGCCCGGCAAGTCAGCGGTCGCGGAAGCCATCGACGACATCTTCACCATACACATGTGGGAGAGCCTGACGGACATAGGCTGCAGGAACGTGAGGCTGTCGCATCTCATAGAGGACTACATGCGGCAGAACGGGATATCACCTGACAACTACGACAACCTGCGGCAGAAGTTCACTAGGATCAAGGAGGCGTACCGGAAGGAGGCGGGCATCAACCTGTCCCGAGGTTACAAGCACGAGCATTAAATTCTTTTAACATTAAAGCACTACTACGATAAGCCGTTTTTTTTTCAACACCGTACATTTTCAAGAATCATGACAAAATTAGTGCATATAAACAAAATCGAGTTCATCAGAAGCTCAGAGCTATCTGGTCTTATCCGGGTCACCAACTCCTCCTGCCGTATCCCCTCGGATGTTAATTTTACAGAAATTAACGAAATAGTAAACCTTGTCGGCGTGAAAATGGAGGATGAGAGCCAGAAAGGGGAGACCGTGTACACCACGACAGTCACCTTCCAGACAAAGCGGAAGAACGTCGTCAGGTGGAAAAGGATAGCCTTCCGTCTCACCTCCATCGACGGGAACCAGTTCCTGGTCGGTACAGGCTCACGTCCATACCCTGTTGTAAAGGAGAACAACACGTTTCCAGAGAAGCCGGGTGACTCCACGCTCAAGACCGTCACCATCACATGGAGGTCCCTTCTCCCCATGCTATACATTGTAAAATAGGTATTTTCT
>Ga0247610_10007527_pt1 | contig 11168 bp, 8 predicted proteins | sample 174DNAGHGhighgp2_FD_193483 | JGI IMG/M metagenome (GOLD analysis project Ga0247610, IMG submission 193483) | Sheep rumen microbial communities from Palmerston North, Manawatu-Wanganui, New Zealand - 1742 DNA GHGhigh gp2 | ecosystem: Host-associated > Mammals > Digestive system > Stomach > Rumen ...
AACACCTTTTCATTCTTCACAATAAATGTGACCAGCCCCACGATAGCAATCCTCCCGGAATCATAATCTCGGCCAAAGAGGGCATCGGTATTGATAAACTGAAGCGCAGTCTTGCCGACACGGCACACAAGGACGCCAGCCAAAACGGTGGCGTGCTTCTCACCAATGCCCGTCACTATGAAGCAATGAAACGGATTTTGTCTGCGCTCGACGAGGTGCGAAAAGGTTTGGACGTAGACCTCACCCCCGACCTGCTGGTCATCGACATGCGCGACGCCCTATACCATCTGGGCACCATAACCGGCAAAGTAACCTCCGACGAAGTGCTTTCCTCTATCTTCAGCCGATTCTGCATCGGGAAATAACAAACCACAAACAATAAAAAGTCTCCCACACCACGATTCTGTGGCAAAAAAACACTTTCTTTGTTATTCTAATTCATCTTCCTTTTCCCTGAAATCGCTTATGACACAGATAGAAATCTATACATTTTTTTCAGACCTATAGGTCAAAAAAACTAACCAACTAACAGTTACTAATCAAGGGACAAAACATCAAAAACTTTTTTTTGAAAAACAATGAAAGAGAGATTGACTATACTGATACGCTTATTTGTGACTCTTCTTCTGATATTTGTGTCACAGAAGATTGTGTTCATGGTCATCAATGTGGGTCATGCCGACGGAGCGCCGTTCGGTCAATGTCTGCTGTCGCTATGGCACGGGCTGAGGCTCGACACCGTCACTGCCAGCTACCTTGTCATCATTCCCACGCTGGTGCTGCTAATCAGTTGTTTCTTCAAACGCTTCCCCCTCAGGCGCGTACTGCGGCCCTACTTCTGGCTCGTCGCAATACTCATGGCCGTCGTCTTCATTGCCGACACGATACTCTATTTCTTCTGGGGTGCCAAGATGGATGCCACCGAGCTAATGTTCGCCTCAAAACCTAAAGAGCTGTTCGCCAGCCTCGACTGGTGGAGCGCAGCCACAGCTCTGGTCATTGTCGGCTTGTGCAGCTACCTCTTCTACATCCTCATGCGTCGCACGGCACCCGAGACCATAGAGTCTCCGAAGAGCCGCTGGAGCGCATTGTTTTTCCTGCCCTTAGCAGTTCTTGTCTTCCTCGGCATGCGTGGCGGCGTCAGCAAGTCGACGGCAAACCCATCATACGCTTACTACTCCAAGCACGCTTTCTGCAACCACAGCGCATTGAACCCATTGTTCAACATGATCCACTCACTATTCAAGGCCGAGGATTTGGACCACACCTTCAACTTCATGTCACACGACGAAGCGGCAGAAACCATAGCACCACTCTTCGCCACCGACAACAGCATTGCCGACACACTGCTCAACACGCAACGCCCTGACATTCTGCTCATCACATGGGAAGGTGGAGGATGGAACATGGTGATGACACACGCCAAGAACTACGATGGCATCGACACTGCCGTCGCACCCAATCTGCAACGCTACGCCAACGAAGGCGTACTCTTCGCCAACTGCCACGCCTCGAGCTTCAGAACCGACCGCGGCGTGGTGTCTGTCCTCAACGGCTGGCCAGGACTACCCACCACCTCACTAATGAAAATCACTGAGAAATGCCGCAAGTTGCCATCAATTGCACACGAACTGAGGAAAATAGGATACAAGACACGATTCGTCTACGGTGGCGACATCGGTTTCACCAACATGCGATGCTACCTCAGCGAGACGGGTTTTGAGACCGTCATCTGCGACAAAGACTTCGCCGACAGCCGCAACAAAAGCAACTGGGGAGCGCCCGACGAATACACCCTGACAACCAGCTCGTTGGAACCGACGACGAACTCGCCTTCCTTCACAACACTCCTCACACTCAGCAGCCACGAGCCATGGGAAGTGCCAGTAAGACGCTTTGAGGACAAACGGCTCAACTCATTCGCCTACACCGACTCATGCCTCGGGGTGATGATAGACAGCCTAAAGGCCTCACCACGATGGAGCAACCTACTGGTAATCATCATTCCCGACCATGGTATACCAACCTCAACGGCGCAGAGCACCTCAGAGCCCTCAGTCGCACACATACCAATGGTTTGGACTGGCGGAGCAGTGAGGAAACATCAACCGATATCAGCACTGATGTCGCAGAGCGACTTGGCCGCCACACTGTTGGCACAAATGGGCGTACCTACCGACGCCTTTCCGCTGAGCCGAAACGTGTTAGGAACAGAATACCCCTCACGACGCCATTTCGCCAACCACGCGTTCAAGAACGGTTGCAACTTCATCGACAGCTGTGGCGTCACGCGCTTCGACTGCATCGACCACTCAGCCACAACGGTAGAGGGCAACGCCTGCGACGACCACGAGATGATGGTCAAGGCCTTTATGCAACACCTCTACCACCTCACCGCCAAACTATGACAGCTTACAACCTCAGCAACAGGTGATAGACGCCGATGCCGAGGTAGTTGCCAAGCATATAACCCAACAAACCAACCGAGATGCCGAGCACAACGACATCTCGGTTTTTTAGTATCGCTGCCGCCATCGGGACGAAGGGAGGCGAATTGATGAGCGCAACAGAACAGACCATCACCGAGTCGCCGTCTATCTTCAGCAGGCGGGCAAAAAGGCACTGCAAGGCCAGTGAGGCTAAGATAATGAAACCCAAATAGTAGAGTATCTGCAGACTGCCGGCAATGTCCATCTCGCGCAGGTTGCATGCCGACGCGATGGCAAGGCTGAAGACATAGACACAGTAGAGCCCCAGGTCGAACGAGTGCTTCTGCTTGCGCATCGGTGGCAGGAACGACGCGCCGATGGCCAACGTGGTGAGCATCAGTATCAGCACCGTCATATTGGCACTGCCGTCAGTCGATGTGGCAAGAGCAACGCCGTATGACAGTGCCGCTATTCCCAGCGTGAGCGCAAGGGCAAGCATCGTCGTCTTGATATGCTGGCGGTCGAAAGCATTGACACGCTCCGGCTCCTCTATCTTCACCTCGTCGTTGTGACGCTTGCCACCGGACGGCAACAAGAAACGGAATACTCTCTTGCCGAAGAAGATGATAAATATAAGATAGATTCCCGTCACCACGATGTCATAACTGGTGATGTAGAGAAACATATCCTCGGGGACACCCACAGCCTGTTTGATAGCACCGGTGTTGGGTATGCCGCCAGTGTAGAGTCCCGTGGCGACCGCCGACACCTTGGCAAACTCGGCACCGCTGTCGCCCCTGAAGATGAAATAGCCAGCCACAATGCACAGCATCACAGCCAGCAGACCGGAGAAGAACACTTTCAACGCCTTGCCTGTCTGCCATGCGGCAAGGTTGCAACCCATGAGCATCAGCGGAATAGCTATTGGCACCGCCAGATTGCTGATGAGGGTATTGGTCGGCGCGTCGATGTTGAAAACAGGATTGCCGACAGGAAGTAGGTTGGCAAAAAACAGTCCGATGACGTAAAGCACCGTCATCGGACTGACCTTATCAATCCACTTCCATCTTGCTGACAGCCACTTCACAAGCAGTGGGATGCCGAGCAGATAGAAAATTGTCAGTATGGTATTCATACCTTAGCAAAAGAGTATATCCTGCTATTTCAAGTTTTTGAGGATCTGGAGAGTGAGATCCCAGAACATCTGCACAGTCTTGATCTCTATACGTTCGTCGGGGCTGTGCACGCCACGCAATGTCGGGCCGTAGCTTATCATGTCCATCTTAGGATACTTCTCGCCTATCAGGCCACATTCCAGACCTGCATGGATTGCGCGCACCACGGGGTCGTGATCGAACATCTTCTTGTAGGTTTCCACACCGACCTTGAGCACACGGCTGTCAGGATTCGGTGTCCACCCCGGGTAGCCGTCGCCATGGCTGACATGAGCCCCTATCATACGGAAGGTAGCTTCAATCTTCTGGGCGGCAGCATGTTTTGCACTTTCGACGCTGCTGCGCTGACTGGTGGCAATATGTATCTGCTTGTCGTCCATCTTGATGGAAGCCAAGTTGGTGGATGTCTCAACGAAATTGGGTATCTCGCGGCTCATGGCAAGCACTCCGTGTGCGCATGCCAGCAACGAGTTGAGCAAGTTGTACTGCGTGTCGCGGTCGATGAGCAGCTGAGGCATTTCTATCGGCAACAGATCCACCTTTAGGTCTGGCTCAGTAGAACGGAATTCGAACGTAAGATGTTCACGGAATGTGTCGACCAACTTCCTTAAATCGTTGTCCATACCCTCAGCGACCACAATGTCGGCCCATGCCTCGCGGGCTATGGCGTTGCGCAGGTTGCCACCGTCGATACGCGCAAGGCCTATCTTGCATTTCTCCGTGGCGTTCCACAGTATGCGCGTCAGCATCTTGTTGGCGTTGCCGAGTCCCTTGTTGATGTCGTCGCCACTGTGACCGCCCTTGAGGCCACTCACCTTCACGCGGTAAGCTTTCTCGCCAGCAGGGCAGTAGCGAGTGTTGTAGTCGATGGCCACCGTCGTGTCGATGCCACCGGCGCAGCCGATGCAGAATTCGCCCTCGTCCTCGTCGTCGAAGTTGAGCAGTATGTCGCTCCTCAGCCACTCCGTCGACAGTCCGCCGGCACCGGTCAATCCAGTCTCCTCATCAACAGTGAAGAGCGCCTCGAGAGGGCCGTGTTCGATGCTGTCGTCAGCCAGAATGGCAAGTATGGCGGCCACACCGATGCCGTCATCGGCGCCAAGGGTAGTGCCGTCAGCCGTCAACCATTCTCCGTCAAGGACAGGCTGTATTCCGTCCTTAAGGAAGTCGAACACCTTGTCGGCATTTTTCTCGCACACCATATCGGTATGAGCCTGAAGACAAACGCCTTGCGAGTTCTCATAGCCCTTGCTGGCAGGCTTGCGTATAAGCACATTGCCCAAATCGTCATGGAGGGTCTCCAGACCATGCTCCTTGCCGAATTTCTGCAAATAAGCAGATATTTTCTCCTCATGTTTCGACGGACGGGGTATCTGCATAATCTCCCCGAAATAGCGCCACACCGACGCCGGCTGAAGTTTTGAAAGCATATATCTTTGTTTTAATTGTTTACGCTCGCAATTGTAGTTGTTTTAAAATGCAAAATTAAGATTTTTTTTAAAAATCACAAAATAAAATGAACGCCACCGTGTTATTCTTTGTATCTTTAAACAATTCCATACCACAGCTACAAACAACCTCAAATACTCAGAAACAACATTTCAACAAAACAGTAGATTATCATCATGATTGGCTTGTTAGGAAGTGGCAGTTGGGCCACAGCAATAGTAAAGATACTCCTCGAAGAGCAGAAGCGCACAATCAACTGGTGGGTGCGTGAAGAAGAAGCAATAGAGACCCTCCAAAACGAACATCACAACCCACTGTATCTCAGCGAAGCGTACATCGACACGGAACGCACCGTCATCAGCAGCGACATCCGCGATGTGGTCGAGAAAAGCGACGACATCTATATTGTCATTCCCTCCGCCTTTATAGCCAAAGCCCTGCAGGACATTCCCAAAGAACTTTTACAGCAGAAACGTATCATCTCCGCCGTCAAAGGCATTGTGCCCGAGGCCAACAGCATCATCACCGAATACCTGCACAACGAGATGGGCATCGACTACGACCGCATGTGCATCGTCAGCGGGCCGTCGCATGCCGAAGAGGCGGCACGGCAACGGCTCACCTACCTCACCGTGGCATCGCCAAACCAAGAATTCGCCGACAAAGTGCGCGAACAGATTGCCTGTCAATACATTCGCACCACCTACTCCACCGACATGGTGGGAATAGAATGCGCCGCCGTGCTGAAAAACATCTACGCCATCGCCGTGGGCATCTGCCGCGGGCTGGGCTACGGGGACAACATCATTGCCGTGCTCATTTCCAACGCTTTGCAAGAAATGACCGACTTCATGCAACAGATTTCACCCGTCGACAGCGCCAACATCAAGACAACCGAGGATCTCAACTACGGACGCCTTCGCCAGTTCGAGTCGTTCGCCTACCTCGGCGACCTGCTGGTCACCTGCTATTCACAGTTTAGCCGCAACCGCACCTTCGGCAACATGATAGGCCACGGCTACACCGTCAAGTCGGCACAGCTGGAAATGAAGATGGTTGCCGAAGGCTACTACGCCGTCAAAGGCATCGAGCACATCCGCAACGAGAGAGAAATCAGCATGCCCATCGCAAAAGCCGTCTACGACATACTCTACGACCGCAAATCGGCCGCCAAGACCATCAAGCGGTTGCTCGACAACCTTCATTGATACTCACTTTTCAGATGCCGACAAATGCAATAAAACAAATAAAAATAATACCAACTATCGGTAATTAGAAAAAAAATACTACTTTTGCAAAACATTTCAATCCATTCCATAAAACAATTATCAACCTTAAAAAACTGAATTAAAATGGCTTACAGAATCACTGAAACTTGCGTTGCTTGTGGCACTTGCGCTGGCGAATGCCCTGTCGGAGCTATTTCCGAAGGCGACATCTACAAAATTGACGAGAACGCTTGCGTCAGCTGCGGCACCTGCGCAGACGCTTGCCCCACCGGCGCCATCGTCGAAGGTTAATCGTCGACAAGCACGCAATGACGCGTGCATCAATAACAATTAGAGGATGCAACGCCAACGTTGCATCCTCTTTTTTAATTATCCACCTTGCTATGCTTCAATTACAATATATAAAGGAACACCGTGACGAGTGTATCCAACGTCTTAAAATCAAACATGTGGCCGATGTAGAACAACGCATCGACGAAATCATAGCCCTCGACGAACAACGTCGCACCCTGCAGCAACGCAGCGATGCCGTAAAAGCAGAGCAGAACGCACTGGCAAAAGAGATAGGCATGCTCTTCAAACAGGGCAAACGCGATGAAGCCGACGTCAAGAAGTCGCGCACCGCCGAACTCAAAGGTGAAGAGAAAGAACTCGCCGACAAGATGACGGCCACCGAGCAGGAACTCAACACCAAACTCATATCCCTGCCCAACGCACCACATCTGTCTGTGCCCGAAGGCCGTACCGCCGACGACAACCTCGAAGTGGGACGCTTTGGCACCATGCCCAACCTGAGCGACGACGCCATGCCCCACTGGGACCTCTGCGCAAAATACGACCTTGTGGACTTCGAGCTGGGCAACAAGATTACCGGCGCCGGATTTCCTGTCTACAAAGGGAGAGGCGCACGACTGCAACGAGCGCTCATCAACTTCTTCCTCAACAGCGCTGTTGACGCCGGATATATTGAAATTCAGCCTCCTCTGATGGTCAACGAAGCCTCCGGCCTCGGCACCGGACAGCTCCCCGACAAGGAAGGACAGATGTATGCCATCCCACTCGACGGCTACTACATGATACCCACCGCCGAGGTGCCCATCACCAACATCTACCGCAACGTCATCGTCAATGCCGACCAGTTCCCCATCAAGCATGTGGGCTACAGCGAGTGTTTCCGCCGCGAGGCCGGAAGCTACGGCAAGGACGTGCGTGGACTGAACCGCCTCCACGAATTCAGCAAGGTGGAGATTGTCGTCATTGAGCATCCAGACCGCAGCTACGAGCGCCTCGAGGAGATGAAGAAACATGTAGGCTCATTGCTCGACAAGCTGGGTCTGCCGTACCGCATACTGAAACTGTGCGGTGGCGACATCAGCTTCACCTCGGCCATGACCTTCGACTTCGAGGTGTGGAGCGCCGCACAGAAACGCTGGCTCGAGGTCAGCTCGGTCTCCAATTTCGAAGCATTTCAGGCCAACCGCATGAAACTGCGCTTCAAAGACGAGAACGGCAAGATGCGTCTTGCTCATACCCTCAACGGCAGCGCCCTCGCCCTGCCGCGCATCGTCGCCGCCCTGCTCGAGAACAACCAGACCGCCGACGGCATAACGATGCCCGAATGTCTGCGTCCCTACTTAGGATTTGACAAGATTGTCTGACAGCAATTCATACAGCAAAAAAAGGACAGCTCGAAAAGCTGTCCTTTTTTAGTATCTTGAAACAGTGAACAATTATTTGTCCTTGTTCGCTTTCTTTTCTGCTTTAGCGCGCTCTTTTTCAGCCTTCTCACGCTCCTTGGCCTGCTGTTTCGCAAGTTTCTCAGCCTCTTTAGCGGCCTTCTTCTCAGCAGCTATGCGTTCCTTCTCTGCTTTGGCCTTCTCTTTGCGCTGCTGTTCCAGTGCCTTGCGTTCCTCTTTGCTCAACCCCTTCTCTATTTCCTTCTGACGTTCCTGCTCGGCTTTGGCGGCCTCTTTCTTGCGTGCCTCAGCCTCTTTGGCGGCCTTCTTCTCGGCGGCTATGCGCTCCTTCTCGGCCTTCTTGTCGGCAGACTTGCTTTCCGTCTTGGTATCAGAAGCCTTGGCATCCTTCTTTGGAGACTTTTCTTTCTTCACCTTATCCTCCTTCTTGGACGATTTGGCGTCGCCGGACTTCTTATTCTCCTTGACGGTGGATTGCTTGGGCTCTTTGTGGTATGTCAATGTGCGCAAAGTGGCGTTGTTGAAAACGCCGTCCTCGAACTGCAGACGTACCGTCCAGTTGTCGTTGGAATCATACACGTAATCAAACGTATACACCACAGTGCCATACGGGCGTTCGACGGTCATCGACACGCAGTCGCCATACTCGTTGTTCACGTAAGTATAGGTCTCCTCACGCGCGGTACTGTTTACGGTCTTCTTGACAAGGAGATTCCGGTTGTCGTAGACGTATTTCACCAATGTCACCTCCTTACCGTTGCTGAGGTCCACTATGTTCTCGCTCATCAGCATGTTGTTGTGGTTGTATGTGTAGCTGCAGGTGCGGACAGGCATGCTGTCGAGATAGAAATAGTTGGATTTCAATATCAAGCCGTCGTCAGAGAGTTCCTGACGGCATTTGAAGTCGTAAGGATAAATATACGTGTACGAAGCGGTGTTCAGATTGTCCTTAGCCAGATTGACACGGCTGTCATAGTCTTTGGTTTCGACCATCACGTCGATGTCGGCGCTGTTACCGTAGTACTTGGCCATAATCTTGTATCCTTCGCCGACAAAAGAGGTCAGGAGACCGTTGGAGGCATAGGAGCATTTTGTGTTCTTGCCCTGCTTTCCCTGATGGGTGTAAGTAACTGTCTGCAAGCGTCCTTCGACATCAAACGAGAAGATGCGTCCGTCCTCCTCGCGCAACACATTGCGCAAATCCTTGACAAACCATTTGCGTTCAGGCCAGTCCTCGCGGAAATAATCCTTTCGCAGCAGCACATCCTCGTCCATTGTGGCCACATAGCCACGCAAACCCAGTTGATTGCGGTCCATGCGCAGATTTACGATATCCTGTGCCGAAAGGGGCATCACGGCACACAATGCCATAACTGCAAGAAATACATATCGTTTCATCGAATCAATTTATAATTAATGCTCTGCAAAAATACTACTATTTATCAACATGGACAAAAATAATTTTTTGTCAACCATTTATTTTATGTATTTTTGCATTTTCAAAAAAAGTCAACGGAGACACTTCTTCAGTTGCTAATCACCAATCAACAATATAATAGCAGACAATGTACGACAAAGAACGCGGGCTCTATATCGCCCACAGCGAAGAGGGACACCTCTCGATAATAGGTAAGATGGCCAACCGCCACGGCCTCATTGCCGGAGCTACTGGCACCGGCAAAACAGTGACCCTTCAGGTGATGGCCGAGACATTCTGTCAGGCCGGCGTACCGTGTTTCATGGCCGACATGAAAGGCGACCTCAGCGGCATCAGCAAGGCCGGCGCCATGAGCAGTTTCATCGAGAAACGCAAAGACGCCATGGGCATTCCCGACCCACAGTTCCAGTCGTGCCCAGTGCGCTTCTACGACGTCTTTGGCGAGCAAGGGCACCCCATCCGTGCCACCATCTCGCAAATGGGGCCGCAACTGCTGTCGCGCCTGCTGGGACTGAACGAAACGCAGGACGGCGTGCTCAACATCGTGTTCCGCATCGCCGACGAGCAGGGGCTGCTGATTCTCGACCTCAAAGACCTGCGGTCGACACTCGACTATGTGTCGAAACATGCTAAGGATTACACCACGAAATATGGCAACATCTCGTCGGCTACCGTGGGAGCCATACAGAGGGCTCTGCTACAGCTTGAGAATCAAGGAGCCAACAAATTCTTCGGTGAACCCTCGTTCGACATCCACGACCTCCTCGCCACCGAGGGTGGCAAGGGTGTGATGAGCGTACTGGCGGCCGACAAACTGATGATGCAGCCCAAACTCTACAGCACCTTCCTGCTGTGGATGATTTCGGAGCTCTACTCCACCCTGCCCGAAGTCGGCGACCAAGAGCTTCCTAAACTGGTATTCTTCTTCGACGAAGCGCACATGCTCTTCGAAGGCACATCCAAAGCACTGACCGACAAGATAGAGCAGGTAATCAGGCTGATACGAAGCAAAGGCGTGGGCATCTACTTCATCAGCCAGTTGCCTACCGACCTGCCCGACAATATATTGGGACAGCTGGGCAACCGCGTGCAGCATGCACTGCGCGCCTACACGCCCCGCGACCAGAAGGCCGTGAAGACAGCCGCCGAGACGTTCCGCGCCAACCCAGCCTTCAAGACCGAGGAGGTGATAAGCCAGCTGGAGACAGGCGAGGCACTGGTCAGCTTCCTTGACGAGAAGGGAGCTCCAGGCATCGTACAACGCGCAAAAATAATATTCCCACTGTCGCAGATTGGCGCCATCACTCCTGCCGAACGTGCCGAAATCATGAGCCACAGTGCTATAGGCAAAAAATACGACACCATGATAGACCGCGAGAGCGCCTACGAAGTGCTTGAAGCCCAGAGCAATGCCATTCAAGAGACCACAGCCGACAACAAGGAGGTGGCCAAGCCCACAGGCAAAGCGTCGACGGGCAAGCAGAAAGCGGGGATGCTCCAGAAAGTGCTGAAAGCCCTCATCACCGCCATCACTGCCACCCTAGGCACCATTGTCGGAACGACAGTCAGCGACAAAGTGAGCGGCAAGAAAACCAAGAGCAAGACATCGGCGGGGCAGAAGATCGTGAAGAACGCCACCTCGTCGGTGACACGCACCGTCACGCGCGAGCTGACACGCGACATCCTTGGCAACCTTATCAAATGAAACACAGACTTTTCTATAACCACAAAAGAAAATAAAAAACAATCAT
>Ga0247610_10007528_pt1 | contig 11168 bp, 4 predicted proteins | sample 174DNAGHGhighgp2_FD_193483 | JGI IMG/M metagenome (GOLD analysis project Ga0247610, IMG submission 193483) | Sheep rumen microbial communities from Palmerston North, Manawatu-Wanganui, New Zealand - 1742 DNA GHGhigh gp2 | ecosystem: Host-associated > Mammals > Digestive system > Stomach > Rumen ...
ATCCTGCAGCGATTCAAGAAAGTGGTGCGTTCTGCCGTTGACCAGGGCATCATGGCGAAAGATCCATGCAAAGGAGTTGTATGTGTTGTTGACGACCAGATACTAAAGAAGGACGTGCTTTCACAAGAGGAGATTCAGAAACTCATGGATACCCACTACCAATTTGAGAAAGAAAACGTTCGTAATGCCTTCATCTTCTGCCTCTACACAGGTATGCGCTTTTGCGACGTCAAAGACCTGCGGTATAAAAATGTCGACTATGCCAACAGGCTATTGCGCTTTGAGCAGGACAAGACCAAAGGACACTCTGCGCGGAGTTGGGTTACGATTCCTCTGAACGATGGGCTAATCCATTTGGTCGGCAGGCCAAAAGAAGGAGAGACGAAGGAGTCGCTCATCTTCAATCTTCCTTCCTACGAAAGTTGCTGCAAGTCTGTCAAGCGATGGGTGAAGCGTGCTGGTATCGACAAGCACATCAGTTGGCATTGCGCACGCCACTCCTTTGCAGTAAATATCCTCAACAATGGTGCAAACATCAAGACCGTTGCCAGCCTACTTGGCCATAGCGGTTTGAAACACACCGAGAAATACACCCGTGCCGTGGATAAGTTGAAGGAAGATGCCATCAATAGCCTTCCTGAACTTAAGCTATAAAAAGATTCTTTTGCTGGCGAAAAGAGAATATTTTTCCTTTCGCCAGCAAATTATCATTGTACAGACAAAAAAGTTTAGTCCACGTTGTGTATATAAAGCAAGAGAGCGAACTAAACTTCTCTTACGGAAAAGTAATAAAAGAAAAAACAACTGTTTGATGATGAAATTTGTAATTTAGTAATGATTAAAATTATTTCTTGTATCCTAACCAATTCTCTATTCATATGATGAACGAAATTCATTAAAAATGTTGACTTTTGAAACCTTTTAATAACTTTTGTTATTATTTTACGAAGAATTTTGTAAATTTGTGCCATAAATCTATTGTAAAAACATGGCAGGTGACAAAGGATTAACCGCCTAATGATAGTACTTGTAAAGAAGAAATCCAATCCCGTGCTATCCAGACAATAGGGATGTACGCCTATTATTGTTTCGAAATGATGTACCAATTCATTGCAACATCTACAGGAAATGCTGATGAAAACTGCAAAACTACTTAACGTGGGTCTTAAGGAATTCGTCAGGTTGGAAGAACGTGATTGATTCTGTCAACAAATCGTAAAATATGGCAAAGGACATAGTAACAATTGACCATGATGAATACCAGCAGTGGCTTCAGCACATCTGCGAGGAGATAGATCGGCAGCGGCTGAAAGCTGTGATGCAACTGAATGCTTCCACACTTCAACACTACTGGTGGATGGGCAATGATATTATCAGAAAGCAAAAAGAGCAAGGTTGGGGCGCAAAGGTCATCAATAAACTTTCTTCTGATTTACAAAAGCGCTATGGTGGGGACAGTGGCTATTCCGCAAGAAATCTCGGATATATGAAGAGTTTCGCCACAGAATATCCTGATTTCCCATTTTTGCAAGTTCCGCTTGCAAAATTACAGGAGATGCCATTTTTGCAAGCGAGACTTGCAAAATTTACAGTATCGGCTGATGGTGAGTTTGTGCAAGTGCCGCTAGCACAAATCACTTGGTATCACCACATTTCGATGTTTTCCAAAGTGAAAGACCTGGCTCTGCGTGCTTTCTACATGACGGAGGCAGGTATCCAAGGTTGGAATCGAGACATTATGTTGATGCAGATAGCAGACGGCTATCACAAGAAGGCCGCTGCTTTGCCTAACAATTTTGATACCACCTTGCCACCTGTCAAGAGTGATTTAGCAAAAGCCGTTTTTAAAGACCCCTATAATTTCGGGTTCGTGGATATGACTAAAGTGATGAAAGAAAAAGATCTTGAAGACCAATTGGCAGGTAAGGTGACGGAGTTTTTGTTGGAATTAGGTAAGGGCTTTTCCTATATAGGTCGTCAATATCCTTTGAATATTTCTGGTGAGGACAGTAAGGTCGATTTGATGATGTATCATACGCGCCTGCATTGCTATGTGGCCATCGAGCTGAAAGCCACTGACTTTATGCCTGAGTATCTGAGTAAGCTGAACTACTACATCTCTGCCATTGACGACTTAATAAAAACGCAAGAGGATAATCCTACGATTGGCTTGTTACTCTGCCGTTCAAAGAATAATACAAAGGTCGAATATGCTCTTCGAGGTATGACCCAACCCTTGGGTGTGGCTGAGTATCAGACAAGCAAGATGATTGAAGATTTGAAGTCTGAGCTCCCGTCGATTGATGATTTGGAAAGAACGGTGAAAGACCTCTCCACCCTTGATGGTTCTGAGTTTACTGTCACTGATGCTGAAGAAAACAGCTAAACTGCTTGATGGGAACTTAATGACCTCATCAGGTTTGATGAACCTTTTAAAAATGAATAATAATATATGTATAAGATAACCTGGGATAAGGAAACAGGAGGTGTACTGCTCCATTCACGCATTGTGGATGGAACACTTGGTATGTCGCCACGTCCCGTGTTCTGGGAGGAACTCGATTTGTTGAAGTTGGACAAGCTTGGGTGGAAATATCCTCACTCAGAGGAACCACTTCTGTGGGCTATCAACAAACAGTACTGGTATCGTGGCGAGCTTGTGTTTGAAGCCAAGGGCGCTAACATCTATGACGAAGCAACAGTTGTGTTTCAGCCAGGAAAGGAGGCGCTGAAGTTAAAGCCTGTAAACGTAAAAAAGATGCTGGAACGCTGCAAGGAGTATATGTTTCTTTTGGAAAGTGAAGCTATTGAGTTTATCCATGAAATTTTCATCCAATATGCAGGAACACGAAAAAGTGTGCAGAATGTTGCTGCCAACCAGCTTGACTTTGAGGCATTGTTAGCAAAAGCCGAAAAGAAATCGAAGAAAAAGATGGCAATTGTCAAAGAAGACTGCGACTCGTTTGATATAGTTTTTCTTGACAAGGCAGAAGAACAAGGCCGAAAGATATATCAGACCACTAAGATAGACAAGTTTATAGCATCCTTCTCTGGTGGCAAGGATAGCCAAGTAGTACTTGATCTTTGTACTCGTGCCATTCCAAGCACTGAGTTTGAGGTAATTTTTAGCGATACCGGTTATGAATTACCTCCTTCGCTTAGTCTATATAACGATGTTCAGAATCATTATAAAGAGCTTTATCCTGATTTAAAGTTTTCCGTGGCTCGTAACCACGAAAGCGTGTTGAATTATTGGGATAAGATAGGAACACCAAGTGATACACATAGATGGTGTTGTGCCGTAATGAAAACAGCTCCTTTATATCGAATGCTTAAAGTTGAAAACAATAAGCAGGCTAAAGTTTTAACCTTTGATGGTGTAAGAGCAGAAGAAAGTACGAGAAGATCAAACTATGGTCGCATTGGTAAGGGTGTTAAACATGATACTGTTATAAATGCCAGACCAATCTTGAATTGGTCCTCTGTAGAAATCTTCTTATATCTTTGGAAATATAGTTTACTTATTAATCCTGCCTATAGACAGGGTATGACAAGAGTTGGCTGCCTAATCTGTCCGTTTGGAAGCGAATGGAATGAGATGGTTGCGCAAGTACACTATAAAGATAGTCTCAATCCTTTCCTGAAAAGGGTTGAAAACATGTCTATTAAAGCAGGGGTTAAAGATAATAAGGAGTATATTGCTGAAGGTGGCTGGAAACGAAGAGGAAGTGGAAACTTAATTGACCGTGATTCGTATATTGATTTTAAGGGTTCAACTCCTACTTTCTTGGCGAAAGTGACCAATCCAAATATTCCTATTGAGTCATTTATGCCAACATTAGGATTGTATTCTTTGACTGATTATGGTAAAGAGAAAAAAGGAGATTTAAAGATTAAGGACAAAATCTATGAGATCTCAATAAAGGAGATAAAAGATAATGTTTTTGAATTTAAAATAGAAAACATATATGATGTGCAGTTAGTTGGCCAAATAAAAAAGGTTTTATTAAAAAGCACTTATTGCATTCATTGTGAAACATGCGAAGTCGAATGCCCGACTGGTGCTTTAACTGTATATCCCCAAGTCTTTATTGATAAAAACAAGTGTATTCATTGTCAAAAGTGCTTAGATTTTCATGAAAAAGGCTGTATTGCCGCAAACTCATTATATGTAACAACAGGAGGTAATATGACAAAGCAAGCAAACATTGACCGATATAAGAATTTCGGTCTTAAAGAAGAGTGGGTAGAATCATATCTTATAGAACGAGATGATTTCTGGTCAAGTAACCATGGTTTAAATGAAACATATCAAATACCATCTCTTAAGAGTTGGCTTAAAGATGCAGAAATCATCGATGATAAGAATAAAATTACAGAGCTTGGTTCTTTCTTGGCTGATAATAGAATGGATTACCCAGACCTTGTTTGGGAAATAATATGGATAAACCTGTCGCACAATTCTTTTATCATTAATTGGTTTAATTACAATATATCGGCTAATTCCAATTATAGTTCCAAGGCTATGGAGGCGATTATTCATGAACAATATCCTTCATACAAAGAAAAGACTATTCACAATGCTGTTTATCAACTTCAAAGGACTCTTAAGGAGTCTCCCATTGGTTCTATGTTCCATCAGATGGAACCTGTAGGAAAAGATACTTATGTAAGATTGGCACATGAGGACATCAGTCCTGAAGCTATTGCTTATTCTATTTATAAATATGCCAAGGAAAAAGGTATTTTTTCTTTACGAGTAGCCGACTTCTATAGTCAAGAATCAGGATCTGGCGTTGCAAGGGAATTTGCAATCTCGAAATCTCTTATGGAAAAAGGTTTACGCTCATTGAATTCAAATAACAACAGAGTTATCGTTGCAGAGCTTAATATGGGCCTTGATAGTATTACTTTACGTGAGGACTTGACCCCATTATCTTGCTTGCAAATGCTTATTGGATGATGAATTTAACAGCTGAAATATACAAAGAAAAGCTTCTTCTCACAAATAGGGGAAACAATCATGGAGTGTTCTCTAATGCAAAACCCATCTTTATGCTTTCCATTATTGATGCCATTGGTGAAGGTGTCGTTATCGGAAATAAAATACAATTCTCAAATGTTGAATTAGAAGAGATTTATCGTCGTAATTTCGTTATTTGTCAAAACGGAGGTAGTGGTTTGTTTAGAACTAATATTCCTATAACCCCATTTAATTTGCCTTTCTTTCATTTGAATGCGGAACCGTATTATCATATCAAGTGGCGATACGAAATTACCCCGCCTAAACAAGCGCAATCTCCTTCTAATAAGTACTTGAAAGAAAACGTTGATTTTGCCTATCTTGATGATGACTTATGGGAATTACTTCAAAAGCCAGAGGTAAGACAAGAATACCGAGAATCAATAATAAAAAAGTTCCTTATTATCGAAAAATAATAGTTGTATGAAATACAGTGACATAGTAACTCTTAGGTCAATGCGACCTGCTTACAACATTCAGGAAGAAGGCCAGAATGAATGGAAGACGTTCATTGCCAATGACCAGTTTAATGAGATTCTGAAGAGTATGATAAAGGCGGTGCGCAACAATGATGCAGATAATCATAAATCGGTGTGGATTGCAGGTACTTATGGAACAGGAAAGTCACATGCGGGTGCAGTGTTGAAGCATCTGTTTTGTGATCCTATTGACGAAATCAAGGAATATGTTGAGGAAGAATACAAGAAGGACAAATATGATAAGTTGCGCTCTGCTTTCCTAAATGTTCGTATGCAAAAGCGTCTCTTTCCTGTCAATATGTACGGACAGCAGAGCATTGCCCATGAAGAGGACTTGTCACTCCAACTGCAAAAGGAGATTAAGCATGCTCTCAAAGCTTCAGGTATCGACATTGTTGTTCAAACAGATTTTGATTCACTTGTACAACATATAGATGAACAGCCTGTCATTTGGCAGTCTCTCATTGATAACAACATCATATTAAGTAGTGTTGCTCCTGATTTGAAGAAGCTGAAGCAGTTACTTATGGCAGGTAATGCGGAAGTACTGGATCGTGTTCGCAATGCCCAACGGATCGCAGGTATTGACATTCGCTTGCAGGGGAACAATATCCAGCAATGGATTTTTGAGGTCCAAGAGAAACTTCGAGGTGAAGGTTACGACGGACTGCTCATTATTTGGGATGAGTTTACTGAAATTATGACTTCCAGCATTGCCAAACGTCTTATTGTGCAGCTTCAACGTATAAGCGAGGCGATGATGAATTCCGAGAATGATAGCTATTTTCTGTTCATCTCCCACCCATCTGCTATTCTGACTCTGAATGAAGATGAACGCGAGAAGACCAAGGGGCGTTATCATTATGAGCCTTATAACATGGAGCCAGTTTCGGCATTCAAGATTATGTCGAAGAAGTTTAAGATTGTTAATGAACAAGTCTATAAGCAACGCAAGGATAGGTTCTTCTCTCTTCACAATGATTTACTCGACATTTTCTCACAGACATCAGCAAACACAGAAGAGACTATTGATAACATCAAGAACCTGTTCCCGCTCCATCCATCAACAGCAAACCTTGCTACTTATTACGCTCGTGAGGCTGGAAGTTCCAGCCGAAGTGTTTTTGAATTTCTTGCAAGCGACACGGTAAGAGAGTTTTTTGAGGATGAAGACAACTATGCTAACGAGCGTACTATCACATGTGATTTATTGTGGGATTATGTAAAAGAATACTTTGAAAGCGATACGACCAGATTTGGCGCGGTTACAGAAAGATATAATAGTCATCATCTTGCTGTTGAAGCAGCTGGTGAAAACTATTTGAAAGTGTTTAAGGGCATTTTGCTTTTGAATGCCTTGAACAATATAGCGAACAGCGATACTGTTACACCAAGTATAGAGAATATCGAATCGCTGTTCGTTGGCACAGAAATAGAGCCAGAACTCGAAGAAATTCTGGATTTCCTTAATGAAAAGAGTATTATTCAGCGGCAACCAAACGGTAACTACTCTATTCTGTTCACCGCTTTGCCTGGTGAAGAAATTCAGAAGATAAAGGAAGAACTGATGTCAAGTAGTTATCTCTATACCGACATGGTTATTAAGTTCGGAGATGCTGCGCGCCTGAGCTTTGACAAGAGTTTCAAGCAAGTGAATCGCCCGTTGAGCTATCAATTCTTCTCTAAGCAGGGCAATGAATATACATTGCTTAGTAAAATAGAAAATACTCAACGTGATGCTAAGGGGTATGAGATTTTCCTTGCAATCCTTGTGGCCAAAACACAGCAGGAGATGTTTGATTTGAAAGACATAGCAGAACGTAATAGTAAAGAGGAACGGTTCAAGAACACTGTTTTTGTAGTGATGGAAGCGTATCTCACTGATAAGAATTACGAACGTTTCATTGAGTATCAGGCTAATGCCCAGTGCGCTCAGCGCCATGGATTGGCGAACCAGCAAAAGACATACGCAAAGAACGCTTCGGACATGATTACAGAGTGGACCACAAGAATGAAGGGAAGCAATGTTTCCTTCTATCTTCGTGGTGATTCTATAACCATTTCAGGTAGTAAGCTGTCCTCCACCATTAATATGACAATCGCTCCGTCAATATTCGAAGCAGGGCCAGAGTCACTGGAGATTGTCCGCACAAAGAGTTCTGTGACCTATTGGAAGAAAGCATCTGTTAAAGCTACTGTTGATGCAATTCTATCATTTAACACGAAACAAGACATTCTTGCTTCGCCATCATGTGGTGGTCAAGCCAGACATGTGGAATTCCTGTTGCAGGATAGTGTTGACGATAATTTGGACTGGAAATCAGATGTTGACCCGAATCATCCTTTGAAGAAGGTGTGTGACTATGTTGATGAATGGCTATCGGGTCGCCATACCAATAAAAATCAAACGTTTAACCTTGGCGAGAAGCTGATAGGTCTCACAGAACCACCATACGGACTTTTCCAAAGCTACGCATCAATGGCCATGGTAGCTTTTGCCATGAGGAAATATATCAATCAGATATTTGACACCAATGGCAAACAGCGTACAGCTCAGCATCTTGTTGATGACGTAGTTGAATTGTTCAAGGCTTGGGAATCAGGAAGAACCTCTCAGAGGTTGAACTTCATGTTTGAGAGCAAGGAAGCAGGAAAGTTGTGCAAGCACCTTATCTCTATGTTCTCCTTGAAGAAACTGAAAGGATATTCCGACATCAGTTCTTTGAAAGATGCCCGTTGGGCTATTCAGCACGAGTATGCTAAAGAAAAAGGTTATCCTCTTTGGTCTTTGAAGTATTCTTCCAGCGAGTACAATACGGAGAAAATGGCACAACTTATTGACGATGTCATTAAAGTTGTTAGTGACCCAGAAAGCATGAAGAACCCTCAATTGCTCAATAGTACAATCAGCGGCTATGAGGAACAGAAGTTGGAGTGGGGAAATCTGCTTATTGAAAATAACGGCGGTAACTATAAGGAAGGCTTCGACAACTTTTTGAGAGGTGTCGAAATAGTGAATATCCAGGACCAGGAGATACCAGAAGCTATGGAATATTTGCATGGGCACTTGGAAGGAGAAGTTGGTCTTTGGAAAGAACTGGAAGTTAGAGAGAAACTTAAGGACTGGCGTATCTCTCAGCAGAAACCTGTCACAGTAGGCAAAACTGGTGCCGGATCATCTGAAGGAGGTTTCTCAGGGAGTGGATTTCTTGACCATTCTAATGATGAAGAAGGATTTGTCGGAGTTGGCGAACGGCCTGTTGATATTGCATCAAAGAGGAGTGAACTTGCTGGTAAGATAAAGATGATTCCATCAAGTGAACTCAAAGATATTGTTAGCGAAATCATTGAGAAAGAAAATGGATACATACTTGACATCCTATTGAAATATGTACAGTGAATTTAACTCCTTTGAAGAACTGAAGGCACTTGTCATTGCAGACAGGGAGCAGACAGGCTTGGATGTCTCAACAAGAAACCGATATCCTATACGGTTCGTGTTGTTTGACAATTTTCGTGACTGTAGTCAGTTTGTAGAATTTGTTCAGGAGGAGATGGATGCCATTGTTCAAAGTGTGGACAAATGGCTCGACCCTGAATATCCCGACATAATGATTACCTACACCGAACTGGCAGATAGGATAAAGGCACATATTAAGAAAATGGACGGTGTGAATTGTGTTATAGCACCGTTCTCTGAATTGGCTCGTTTCTACGAGAACGATGAAAAGAAAACGTTTGATGCACTTTTGAAAACGATAAAAGCTATAGAATCGAGCTGCAAATCATTCGACAACTATCAGCGTGTGTATGTGCCTATTGTTGGTCTTGAGGGAAAGATGGCATCTTTCAAAAATGATTCTCAAAGTACTATCTGGCGACTACGTTCCGAAGACAAAGGGTTGACCTATAGGCTAATTATCACCAATGGTAAAACATTTGGCGTACAGGGGCTGGAAAAACATTATACGGTAGTTCATACCATTCATGAATGGCTAAACATCTGGAAAGACATCAATAAACAAGTAACACCCAATATCATCTGTACTTCCAAGTCCATCTTTGGCAATGCTGTTTATGCACAGCCAGATAATGCATTCGATTTCGTACAGTGTCTTGATGCTTACGAGTTTCTTACCAAAGGGCTACAACTTCAATTTGGTGGCATGACTAAAGCATTAGGTGATGGCGAGAATTGGCAGGAGTTAGCATCTCAGATTGACATAAGCAATGGTTTCAGCTTTAGTAAATACGTTAAGAGCTATTTTTCAATTAGCGACATTGATTCCCATGAATCTTTTATCAAGCTATGGTTTGACTATCCTGGCCAATTTGAGAGATGGCTACTTGCCAGATTCTACCAATTGCAGCAGGATGGTGAGGGATTTATTTGTCGAATACTGACCAAGACCACGGCCCTCACAGGGAATGACTTTATAGAGCAGATGGTCTTGTATATGACAGAAATTGAGTCGGAAATGGAAATCCGTCAATACTGTTTGAGAGAAGCTGCGAGACGTAATGTTGTTTTGCGTGAGGTCGTAGAATCAGTACTAAACAGTAAATTACAGGCTATTGCGAACAAATATAATGCTGCAAGTGCATTGAAGTATTGCACAGGCATAACTTCAAAGGAAAAGGAATTGGCAATATCATGGTTGGGTAAAGGATTGATTAGTGTTGACCAAATCAAGGATTTTTACCCCGACATGTATCATTATTATGCCACACCTCTTGGTGTGTCTATAAACATACCAGAATGGTTGCCCGAATACATGAAAGAGTATAAAAGGGCAAAAATATCAAATGTATATACTCAAGAAATTGATAGTCAGATTAAAACACTCAATGGAACCGAGGTTTCTTTTGATACTTGGTATCAGTCATTCAGTACCACAAGAACGCTGTTGAAGAGTAGGGGTGACATTGAAGTGTATTACTGGGTAGATGGTCTGGGTATAGAGTGGATTCCTCTTATTAAGGAAATAATAAGGGAAAAGAACAACCAAAACATATTCCTCAATGAAATCAAAATAGCAAGAGCTGTCCTCCCATCCACAACAGATGTTAACAAGGAGGACTTGCAGAAACTATTACCTGATTATGAACAGCTATTGAAAATGGGCGATTTGGACAAACTTGCCCATCAGCCTACGAATATGTGGCCGACGACAATCATCAAGGAAATAAAGCTTGTCAGAACCATCATTGAGGACATCATCACAAAATACAATGGCAAAAAGATCGCAATCATTTCCGACCATGGACTGACTTACCTATCACAGTTATGTAATGGTTTGGGGCTAAATGGTGTCGAACCAGACCATCATGGACGTATAGCCATTAAAAAGGACGGCAAATGGACTAAAGATGATAATTACTTCCGTTTGGAAGATGAAACTACTGTTTGTGCTTTGCGACATAATTCACTATGCAGTAAAGTTCCAAAAGGACAAGGTACTCACGGTGGTTGCACTCCTGAAGAAGTGCTTGTTCCTATCTTTATTATATCAAGTTATGTTGGTGATGCAGAATGGTCGGCTGATATTCTTACGTTGGAACTAAACGGTGCTAATCCTATAGTACAGTTTCGTATCAAGAATATACCATCTGTGGAAATCCCTGTGCTGGAATATGATGGTATCAGGTATGCCTTACGACAATTA
>Ga0247610_10007529_pt1 | contig 11161 bp, 7 predicted proteins | sample 174DNAGHGhighgp2_FD_193483 | JGI IMG/M metagenome (GOLD analysis project Ga0247610, IMG submission 193483) | Sheep rumen microbial communities from Palmerston North, Manawatu-Wanganui, New Zealand - 1742 DNA GHGhigh gp2 | ecosystem: Host-associated > Mammals > Digestive system > Stomach > Rumen ...
CTGAGGTGGAGGTTGAGGCAACAATGGTGAATGCGACGTCTCCTGAACTGCAGGTTGACATGATACTGAGAGGTCCTGACGGGAATATCTACACCGCCGAAAGTGATCCTTACTTGCGTAGGCGTGGGTATAGTTATATTAAGGATGATGGTAAGGTGTTTGCCCATTTTACTGTTGACGATGCCAAGTTGTGGTCGCCTGAAACACCTAATCTCTATGAGTTGGATGTCATCTTATTGGTACCTGCAGAGTGGGGCAATCCTCATTCCATTAATCAGATTATTGACCGTAAGCGCATCCGCACGGGCATCCGCACCGTCAAGGTGTCGCGCGAAGGTGGCTTCCAACTGAACGGAAAGACGCGCAAACTGAAGGGTGTCTGCCTGCACCACGACCTGGGGCCCTTGGGTGCTGCTGTCAACAAGGCCGCCCTCATCCGACAGATTAAGACGATGAAGGACATGGGTTGCGACGCTATCCGTACCTCTCACAACATGCCCTCGCAGATGCAGATGGACATTTGCGACTCGCTGGGTATGATGGTGATGGCCGAAAGTTTTGATATGTGGCTTTATCCTAAGTGTAAGAATGGCTATGCCAGAGATTTCAATGAATGGGCCGACAAGGATATCACCAATCTGATTCTTGCCAATCGCAACCACCCCTCTATCGTGATGTGGTCAATAGGCAACGAGATACCTGAACAGGGTAGCGACAAGGGCCGTCAGTTAAGCATCCATCTGCAGGGCCTCTGTCATGCGCTCGACCCCACGCGTCCTGTAACGCAGGGTCTCGACAGGGCTGAAGAAGCATTGAGAAGCGGTGTGGCTCAAGTGATGGACGTGCCAGGTTTTAACTACCGTGTCCACAAATACGATAAAAATATTAAGCAGCTTCCGCAGGGTTTCCTATTGGGCTCTGAGACGGCTTCCACTGTCAGCTCACGTGGCGTGTATAAGTTCCCTGTCGAGATTACTGACAACTCTCAATATGCTTCGTGGGCACCAACCTATAATCCAGAAGCTATCAAGACTGCTGATGGACAGTGTTCGTCGTATGATGTGGAATACTGTTCATGGTCAAACCTGCCTGATGACGACTGGCGCTGGCAGGATGACAAAGACTGGGTCATCGGAGAGTTTGTGTGGACGGGCTATGACTATCTGGGCGAGCCTACGCCCTACGATGAATATTGGCCCTCGCGTAGCAGCTATTTTGGTATCTGCGACCTTGCCGGATTGCCCAAGGACCGCTTTTTCCTCTATCGTTCTCACTGGAACAAGGATGATCACACCATCCATCTGTTGCCGCACTGGACGTGGCCTAACCGTAAAGGTCAGGTGACACCTGTCTATTGCTATACCGACTACGATGAGGCCGAGCTCTTTGTCAATGGTAAGAGTCAGGGGCGCATCAAGAAGAATCCTAAAGAGCGCTTGGACCGTTATCGTCTGCGTTGGAACGATGTGAAATACGAACCTGGCGAGGTGAAGGTCGTGGTCTATGATGCTGTTGGTCAGCCTGCTGGTGAAAAGGTGATGAAGACAGCCGGTAAACCCGCAGCCCTGAAAACAGAGGTGTGGACCCAATCTTCAAATCTCCAATCTCCAATCTCCAATCTCCAATCAAGCGGAGACGACCTCGCATTTGTCACCGTTAGTCTCGTTGACAAGCAGGGCTCTCTCATCCCCGATGCCGACGACCAGCTGCGCTTCGAAGTCAGTGGAGCTGGTACTTTCAAAGCTGTTTGCAACGGCGATGCCACCTCTTTGGAGTCGTTTGCAAAGCCCACCATGAAGCTGTTCCATGGTCAACTTGTCGTCATCGTTCAAGGTGCCAAGACCCCGGGTGACCTCTCACTCAAGGTCATCGACAAGAAGCGGGGCCTCAGCAGTACTGTAGTAATCCCAGTTAAATAACCCTCAAAAATCATACTATGCAAGTCATCAATTTTCAAGATCAGAACTCAGCCATCAACCAGTATATGGCCGAGCTACGCGACAAGTCGCACCAGAAAAACCGTCTGTTGTTCCGTAATAATATTGAGCGTATTGGCGAAATGATGGCCTTCGAGTTGTCAAAGACATTGGATTATAAACTAAAAACCGTAACAACCCCCTTGGGCACCATCGATATCCCCCTGCCGAAAGATGATATGGTGATAGCTACCGTGCTGCGTGCAGGATTGCCTTTCCACAGTGGTTTTATCCGTGTGTTCGACCATGCAGACAACGGCTTTGTGTCAGCCTATCGCATGTACACTAATCGTGAACATACTGAAGTAGGTGTTCATACCGAGTATCTGGCGGCCTCTTCTGTCAAAGGCAAGACACTTGTTATCGTTGATCCGATGCTTGCTACAGGTGGCTCGATGGCTGCCAGCATTGAGGCCCTCATGAAGACAGGAAAGCCCAAGAAGATTCATGTCTGTTGTGTCATTGCCGCCCCGGAGGGCCTTGAAGTTGTCAAACAGGCTTTGCCTGATGACAGCACCATCTGGTGTGCCGCCATCGATCCTGGCATGAATGAACAGAAATATATCGTGCCAGGTTTCGGCGACTGTGGAGATCTCTGTTATGGTGAAAAGCTATAGCACTTTTGACAACTTTGGGTTGCAAATATTAGTTCCTTACCGCTATTTTTCAATACTTTAACAAAAAAAGCGCTGTGTGCGCACCAAAAACTTTCAACTTTCAACTTTCAACTCTTAATTTTTTTGTACCTTTGCAGCCGAAAAAGTAGAACAAGTAACAATTTTAATCAATAATCAAACATGGCAAAGTTAGATTTGACAAAGTATGGTATCACCGGTTCAAAGGTGATTGCTCACAATCCGTCGTACGAGTTCCTCTTTGAGGAAGAGACCAAGGCTGGTCTGACCGGTTTCGACAAAGGTCAGAACACCGAGCTGAACGCTGTTAATGTAATGACTGGTATTTATACCGGCCGTTCGCCTAAGGACAAGTACATCGTGAAGGATGCACAGAGCCAGGATAAGGTGTGGTGGACTTCTGAGGAGTACAAGAACGACAACCACCCCATGAGCGAGGAGGTTTGGAAGACCGTTAAGGAGATTGCCATCAAGGAGCTCTGCAACAAGGAACTCTATGTGGTTGATGCTTTCTGTGGTGCCAACGAGGCTACTCGTCTGCGTGTTCGCTTCATCGTGGAGGTTGCTTGGCAGGCTCACTTCGTCAAGAACATGTTCATCCAGCCTACCGCTGAGGAGCTGGAGAGCTTCGAGCCAAACTTCGTTATCTACAACGCTTCTAAGGCAAAGGTTGAGAACTACAAGGAGCTGGGTCTGAACTCAGAGACCTGCGTAGCCTTCAACACTACAAGCCGCGAGCAGGTTATTATCAACACCTGGTATGGTGGTGAGATGAAGAAGGGTATGTTCTCAATGATGAACTACTATCTGCCCCTGCAGGGTATCGCTTCTATGCACTGCTCTGCCAACACCGATATGGAGGGTAAAAACACCGCCATCTTCTTCGGTCTGTCTGGTACAGGTAAGACAACCCTTTCTACCGATCCTAAGCGTCTCCTGATTGGTGATGATGAGCACGGATGGGACGACGAGGGTGTGTTCAACTTTGAGGGTGGTTGCTACGCTAAGGTTATCAACCTCTCTAAGGAGAACGAGCCTGACATCTATGGTGCTATCAAGCGCGACGCTCTGCTCGAGAACGTAACGGTTGACGCCAATGGCAAGATCGACTTCGCTGACAAGAGCGTTACCGAGAATACTCGTGTATCATATCCTATCAACCACATCGAGAAGATTGCCCAGAAGGTCAACGGCAAGAGCGCTGGTCCTGAGGCTAAGAACGTTATCTTCCTCTCTGCTGACGCATTCGGCGTACTGCCTCCTGTATCTATCTTGACTCCCGAGCAGACGAAGTACTACTTCCTCTCTGGTTTCACAGCTAAGTTGGCTGGTACAGAGCGTGGCATCACTGAGCCCACTCCTACCTTCTCTGCTTGCTTCGGTCAGGCATTCCTCGAGCTGCATCCCACCAAGTATGCTGAGGAGCTGGTTAAGAAGATGGAGAAGAGCGGTGCCAAGGCTTACCTTGTGAACACTGGTTGGAACGGTACCGGCAAGCGTATCTCTATCCCCGATACACGTGGTATCATCGACGCTATCCTCGATGGCGCTATCCTGAAGGCTGAGACCAAGAAGATTCCTTACTTTGACTTCGAGGTGCCCACAGCTCTGCCCAACGTGAATCCCGCTATCCTCGATCCTCGCGACACATACGCTAATGCAGCTGAGTGGGAGGAGAAGGCTAAGGATTTGGCAGCTCGCTTCATCAAGAACTTCAAGAAGTACGAAGGCAACGAGGCCGGTAAGGCACTTGTCGCTGCAGGTCCGAAATTGTGATTTTGGGCCGAAAGCAACGAGCATCTTCGATTGTCGCTGCAGGTCCGAAATTGTAATTTCGGGCCGAAAGCAACGAGCATCTTCGATTGTCGCTGCAGGTCCCAAACTGTAAGACTACTTGATACTGATTATAACCAGCCAGGTTTTTAAGCCTGGCTGTTTTTTTTTGTGTTCAATAATTGATAATGTTGTCTTAAAAATGGGTGGGAAATCCTAAAAACAACTTAAAAACGAACCAATTATAATATATTTTCTTTAATTATAAGGTGAAAATGGCTTGTTTTTGCGGAAATGTGCGTAAATTTGCAGCCGATTTGTTTAAACAAGACATAATGAAGAATATTTTCAGAACGCTCTGCGTGCTCTGCGGTGCCTCTTTCGCTTTGACTTCATGTCTGAGCGACGATGACGTTAATACCACAACCTATGGTGATGTTGCTATCACCCAGTTCACCGTGGGCACTCTCAACCGATATACCCAATCTGTGTCCAGCTCTACTGGCAACGATACTATTATCAAGACAACGGTAACTGGAACAAACTATCCCATGACTATCGATCAGGTGGGGTGCGCCATCTACAACCGTAAGTTGTTACCGGCAGGGACCGATATCGCACACGTTGTCTGTTCAACTGTTTCAACGAAGAACAGCGGTGCGGTAGCCATCAAGTTGCTGACTAGCGATTCCCTGACGTGGCTCTCAACCAAGGACTCCATCGATTTCTCACAGCCCCGCATCTTCCGTGTGTTCTCTTCTGACGGAAAGGAACAGCGCGACTATACCGTGACGCTTAACGTGAGTGAGACCGAGGGTACCACCTTCGGTTGGACCATGAAGCGAAACGACATTGCCTCGGAGCAGTTTGCCAACAAGCATCTGATTGCTTGGGGCGACAGCGTTGCGCTGGTGGATCGTGGCATCATTGCTGCTAACGACTGTGCCTATCGCCTGAATGGAGAGGGGTTGGTTGAAACATCGTCCGACCTCCAAGACTGGACATTGGCTGATGGCGTCACCTATACGAACGGTCATCTGAAGCAGCTCATTGCCGTTGGTACCCGTCAGCTCTTTGCTTTGGGAGAGGATGGTCGCATGAAGCTGTGTGATAACCTGATTGGTAATGAGTGGGAAGACGAGGCGCTTGACGACGATGCCTCTTTGTTGCCGCTCGAGAATATTGCTGCTGTGGTATGGCCATTTGCACCAGCTGACTATAGCGACTATGTACTGATGGCGGGTAACAGTCAGCAGGATGAGACCTCAACGGTTGTCTGGCGCAAGATCAGTCAGTATGATGGTCCTACCAAGGGAGGTCAATGGGCCTATATGCTGGTAGATGATGACAACAGCTACGCTTTGCCCCGTCAAGACGGTCTGTCGCTGGCCTACTACGATGAGCTGGTGTTGGCTGTCGGTGCTAATAAGGAGATGTTACAGTCTGTAGACCAGGGTATCACCTGGCAGACAGCATCCGACTATGCTCTGCCCGCATCATTGGCAGGCAGTCTGTTCTCTATGGCTGTCGATGCACAGGGTCGTCTGTGGCTGGTTTCCGATAGTGGCGATCTGTGGCTTGGAAGTAAGAAATAACAGCGAATGGTAAAGAAGTCTGTCATAATGCTCATTGGGCTGTTGTGTACTGCGATGGCTGTGCAGGCTCAGAACGAACCCGAATACCGTTTGGAGGTAGGCGGCGGCCTGGGACTGGTGGCCTATCAGGGCGATTTCAACAGCAGTCTGCTGAAAGGCATGCAGCCTATGGCAGCGCTGACGGCGAAGTATCGCATGAACCCCCGCATGGGGTGGGCAGCCAATCTGGGCTTTGGCAAACTGAAGGGTTCGTCGGACAACGTTGATACCTGGTATCCCGAGTTACACGACAACCCCATTACGTTCTCATCGACGATGGTCTATCTCGACCTGCGTTATGAGTACAACTTTTTTGCCTTTGGCACAGGAAGGGAATATCTTGGGGCGCGTCCGCTGACGCCGTTCTTTGCCATTGGTGCTGGTGTTGTCGTAGCCCATCCCGACAAGACAGAGGCAGGCTTGCAGATGCCCATCGGCTTTGGTATTAAATATAAGGTCCGTCCCCGTTTGAACCTGACTGCTGAGTGGATGATGCATTTCACCACCAGCGACCGTCTGGACGGTGTCAAGGACCCCTACGGCATAGAGAGTTCGGGTCTGTTTAAGAATACCGACTGCTATAGTAGCCTGCAGGTCACGCTGACCTACGATTTATGGGCAAAATGTAAAACGTGCAATAATGACAGAGACTGATATCAAATTGGATATGACACGCATCCCCGAACACATTGCCATTATCATGGATGGCAACGGGCGATGGGCCACGGAGCGCGGCAAGGAACGCAGCTTCGGACATCAGGCTGGTGTGGAGGCTGTGCGTCGCATCACCTCCGAGTGTACCCGTCTGGGTGTGAAATATCTGACGCTATATACATTCTCCACTGAGAACTGGAACCGTCCTGCCGATGAGGTGTCGGCCCTGATGGGACTGGTGCTGACCTCGCTTGAGGACGAGATATTCATGAAGAATAATGTGCGCTTCCGCGTCATCGGCGATTTGCGTCGTCTGCCTGACAATGTGCGTTTGAAACTGCGCGAGACCGAAGAGCATACAAAAGATAATACGGCTATGACGATGGTAGTGGCGCTGAGCTACTCCAGCCGTTGGGAAATCGTCAACGCCATGCAGGAGATTATGCAGTATCGTGATATCGGCAAGCAGGCATATATGGACTGGTCGTACATAGACGAGCATATGATTAAGAAGCACCTGCAGACCAACTTCATGCCCGATCCTGACCTGCTTATCCGTACAGGTGGCGAGTTGCGCATCTCTAATTTCCTGTTGTGGCAGATTGCTTATGCTGAGCTCTATTTCTGCGATACCTATTGGCCCGACTTCGATGAGGCCTGTTTGCATAAGGCCATCGCAGACTATCAGGGTCGTCAGCGTCGCTTCGGAAAGACCGAGGCACAGGTGGAGGCTGGTGAAAAGAAAAAAAAGTAAAAAGGTAAAAAAGTAAAAAGCAAAAGTGAATATTGAAGCGATTACAAAATGGTTAAAGGTAATGGTAAAAGGTGTTATGCCTTTTTACCTTTTCGCCTTTTTACCTTTAAGCGTCAACGCGCAGAACAAGATTGAAAACCCCGAGATCAGCTATGCCGGCACCCCTCGCCAGTGTGAGATTGCAGGTCTGGCCGTCGAAGGTGTCGAAGGTTATGAGGACTATGTGTTGACCAACCTCTCCGGACTGTCTGTGGGACAGATGATTGACGTCCCAGGTAGCGAGATTACCGAGGCCGTGAAGCGCTATTGGAAGCATGGTCTGTTCTCGAAAGTCAGTATCACAGCCGACTCCATCGTCGATTCCAAGGTCTATCTCTGCATCCACCTGGCCCTGCGTCCGCGTATCAGCGAGATCAACTACTATGGCATCAAGAAGGGCGAGCGCGAGGACATGGAGTCTAAGCTGGGTATGGCCAAGGGTATGTCGCTGACAAAGAATGTTATTGACCGTGCTGAGATTCTGGCTCGTAAGTACTTTGAGGACAAGGGCTTCAAGAATGTGGAGATCGATATCCGTCAGCGTGATGACGTGACAGGCAAGAACAAGATGATTCTCGATGTCTATATCGACAAGAAAGAGAAGATGAAGGTTCGCAACATCGTCTTCGAAGGCAACGAGAAACTGTCGGACGGCAAGATCAAGGGTGGCCTCTTCACCAAGGGCGCCTTTGGCAAGATTCATGAGGCAGGCAAGTTCTCCAATTTCTTCAAGGCCAAGAAGTACACCCCCGAACGTTTCGAAGAGGCCAAGCAGAAGCTGCTGGAGAAATACAACGAGCTGGGTTTCCGCGATGCTACCATCATCGAGGACTCTATCTGGAACGAGGACGACAAGCACGTGAACATCTTTGTGAAGGTTGACGAAGGCGACAAATACTATGTCCGCAACATCACCTGGGTAGGAAACACCGTCTATCCCACCAATAGAATAGGTAACATTGCTGGTCTGAACGATGTCCTCGGCATGCAGAAAGGCGATGTGTACAACCAGAAGCTGATAGAAAAGCGCCTGAAGGAAGACGACGATGCTGTGGGCAACTACTATTATAATAATGGTTATGTGTTCTCGCAGATCGAGCCGACTGAAGTTAACATCGTGGGTGACAGCATCGATCTGGAGGTGCGCATACAGGAAGGTCCTCAGGCTCACCTGAATAAGGTGAACATCTATGGTAACGACCGTTTGTATGAGGAAGTGGTACGTCGTGAGTTGCGTACTAAGCCTGGTGACCTCTTCTCCAAGGAGGCGCTGATGCGTTCTTATCGTGAGATAGCCCAGATGGGTTATTTCGATGCTGAGGCCATCAGTCCCGATGTGAAACCCAACTACGAGGACGGTACCGTGAATATCGACTGGAACCTGCAACAGAAGTCCAACGACCAGCTGGAGCTGTCGCTTGGTTGGGGACAGACAGGTATCATTGGTCGTGTGGGTATCAAGTTCAATAACTTCTCGCTGCGCAACCTCCTGGGCAAGAACAAGTTGCATCGCGGTCTGTTGCCTGCGGGCGATGGCGAACAGGTGGGCTTCAACTTCCAGACCAACGGACGCTACTACTCGTCGTTCTCCACCAACTACTCCACAGGATGGTTTGGCGGCAAGCGTCCTAACGCCTTCAATATCGCTGCCTACTATTCCAAGCAGAGCGACGTGTCGAGCAGCTATTACAACTCGGCCTACATGAACAATTACTACAACATGATCTATTCAGGCTCTGGCTCCTTTAATCCCTATTATTATAATTATGAGAGCTACCTTGACGACGACAAGTACGTGAAGCTGTTTGGTCTGTCAGTAGGGTGGGGTAAGCGTCTGCGCTGGCCCGATGACTATTTCCAGCTGTCGGCAACGCTCAGCTATCAGCGTTATATGCTGAAGGACTGGCAGTACTTCCTCATCTCTAACGGTAACTGCAATAACATCAATCTGGGCCTGACGCTGTCGCGTAACTCTACTGATAACCCCCTGTTCCCACGTCACGGTTCGGAGTTCTCGCTGAGTGTGACACTGACGCCACCCTGGTCGCTCTTCGATGGCAAGGACTATAAGAACCTGGCTACTCGTGCACTCTATGATTCCAACCAGATTGACCGTTGGAACGAAGAGCAGGCGCAGAAGTACAAATGGGTGGAATACCACAAGTGGAAGTTTAAGAGTCGTACCTTCACTGCTCTCACCAGCGGCCAGAAATGTTTGGTGCTGATGACGCGTGTGGAGTTCGGACTGTTGGGCTCCTACAACAAATACAAGAAGTCGCCCTTCGAGACGTTCTATGTGGGTGGTGACGGCATGAGCGGCATGTCCACCTCTATGGCAGAGGAGACCATTGGTCTGCGTGGTTATGAGAACGGTTCGCTCTCTTATTCGGCCCACGTCACAGACAATGTGTGGACAGGTTCGCGCTACAGCGCCTACGATGCCTATGCCTACGACCGTTTCACCCTCGAGTTGCGCTATCCTCTCATGTTGGGCAATACGACCATCTATGGTCTGGCCTTCCTCGAAGGAGGTAACGCCTGGGCCGATGTCAAGAAGTTCAACCCCTTCGACATGAAGCGCTCTGCTGGTCTTGGTGTGCGTGTCTTCCTGCCGATGGTTGGTCTGATGGGTATCGACTGGGCCTACGGTTTCGACAAGGTGTATAACGGTAGCGGCTGGAAGAAAGGTGGCGGCCAGTTCCACTTCGTCTTAGGACAGGAGTTCTAAACAAAACTTTTAAACCATAAGAGAGTTTTTGCGTCAAAGAATCGTAATAACGAAATGTCGTAATAACGAAATAACGAAATAACGAAAAAATAGAGAACTATGAGGAGAATATTATTAATGCTGGTTATGTGTGCAGCGACTATGTCGATGCATGCGCAGAAGTTTGCCTTGATAGATATGGACTATATCTTCAAGAACATCCCTGCCTATGAGCGCGCCAACGAACAATTGACGCAGGTGTCAAAGAAGTGGCAGGCTGAGGTCGATGCGCTGACTACTGAGGCCCAGACCATGTATAAGAACTACCAGAACGAGGTGGTGTTCCTCTCCAAGGAGCAGAAGCAGGCCAAGCAGGATGCTATCATGCAGAAGGAGAAGGAGGCCAGCGACCTGAAGCGCAAGTATTTTGGTCCTGAGGGTGAGCTCTTCAAGAAGCGTACTGCCCTGATGACGCCCATTCAGGACGAGATATACAATGCCGTGAAGGATATCGCCGAACTGCGTGGCTACCAGTTGGTGCTCGATCGTGCCAGCGACACAGGCATCATCTTTGGCTCGCCCAAAGCCGATATCAGCGACGAGGTGCTGAAGAAGCTGGGGTATTCTTACTAACTCATAGGTTCTATGAGTCCCATAGGTCCTATAGGACTTATAGGCCCCATAAGAAAAGATATCAATCACCAAAAAAAATAAAACAACAACAATGAAAAAAATGATTCTCTGCGCAATTTGCGCAATCTGCGGTCTTACTACCGCTTCGGCCCAGAAGTTTGGCCACGTCAACACCCAGGACATCGTTCAGATGATGCCTGAATTCAAAGCTGCTCAGGCCGATCTCGAGAAGCTCGCCCAACAATATGAGGCCGACCTGAAGTCTATGCAGGATGAGCTGCAGAAGAAGGCTGACGCCTTCGACAAAGAGGGTGCTACACTCCCTGAAAATATTAAACAGCGCCGCGAGAAGGAGC
>Ga0247610_10007531_pt1 | contig 11161 bp, 26 predicted proteins | sample 174DNAGHGhighgp2_FD_193483 | JGI IMG/M metagenome (GOLD analysis project Ga0247610, IMG submission 193483) | Sheep rumen microbial communities from Palmerston North, Manawatu-Wanganui, New Zealand - 1742 DNA GHGhigh gp2 | ecosystem: Host-associated > Mammals > Digestive system > Stomach > Rumen...
AATCTGAACAAATGAATAATACTAAGAATGTGATTATTGCTAACTTTGCATCAGGTTCTACTGGTATGAACTGGCAAGGATATAATAAATGTATTATATTTTCATTACCTTTATATAAAGACTATGAACAAGGCATCAAGAGAATTCATAGAATAGGTCAAAATAAAACAACTATCTATCATTTATTCTATGAAGATAACTGGTTGGATAACTCTATGTTAAAAGCATTAAAAGAACAAATAGACTATTCAACTAAAATGTTTGAAACAGATTTCAAGAAACAATCAATATTAGAGGAGAAATAAAAAAAATGAGAACAATTACTATTAATTATTATTTTGGAAGCGGCTATGAATTTGAAGTTACTCCAACAAAAGAAGACTTATATGAATTTTTAGAGAGTTATTGCGATTGCAATGCTAAAGCAAAAGACTTTGAAACTATATCAGCAGTGTTAGATTTAGATTTTGAAGATGTAGTGTATGATTTTAATGATACAATTCGTGATAACTTTGAAGACTTCTTAAAAGATAAATATGAAGAAAAAGCGTATGAAGAGTATGAAGACAGTGTTAAGCAAGAAAGAATGATGAGAAATAGGAGTTACTATTAATGAAATACATTAGAACTACAAATGATATCTATCAAAGTGATTATTCACGAATAACTAAAGTTACAAGTATTGATAAAAATGGCGAAGAACATCCTTGCTTAGAAATCAATGTTGGTTATTCAACAAAAGGTTTTCCTATAACAAGGAACGAAAGAATACTAAAAGAATCAGATTACATCGAAGATTTATGTGATTGTTTTATAATTGAACGAACTAATGGCGAACATATAATGTTTAAAGAACTCCCTCCATTACAAAGACATTACGATTTATATTGTCGAGAATATCATCATATAGCTGGTAGATATGGCTGCATATGGGTTGCAGGAAAAGGACTTATCTATGTAGCAAAAATGAACGAAAATGGAGAATTAGAACTATTATGAAAAGATTAACAAAGAAAAGACAAGATTGCTCTTATGTAGTTATAAATGGAGAGTTTTATAACATAGGTGAACATATTGATAAATTAGGTGAATTAGAAGATATTGAAGACGAACTTGGTATTAGTTTAATTACTTTGTTTAAAGCATATACTGATGGATTTTATGTTAAAGGTGAAGAAGAAAAACAATATATTGATTTTGAAAATTCATTAAATGCTATTGCTTTCAAAAACAAAGAAATGTTTTATGGACACAAATGGTCTTTTCAATATGTTAAATTATATGACTACGGTAAAACTTGGGCTTTAACAAAGGAGGAGTTAGAAAATGACGAGTAAAGAGAAAACACATGAAGTTAAAAGAATATCTATTAAATTAGAAGATTGGCAAAATCTTGGTAAAAAATTATATGGTGATGATATAGAAAATTGGAAGTTTAAATGTCCAGCTTGTGGAAGAATAGCTTCAGGTAAAGAGTTTAAAGAAGCTGGAGCAACACCTGATGATATGTATCAGTGTTGTATAAGTAGATTTAAAAACGATTCAGATTGTAAATGGTGCGCTTGGGGATTATTTGATATTTGTAAAATTAGAGTAATTGCTCCTAATGTAGACCACGAAGTTCCAGTATTTGAATTTGCTGATGCAAAAGAAGAGGATTATGAAAATGACAGATAAAGAAGCAAAAGAAAAAATGAGAGATATATTTCAAAATTATTCGTTTGAAGTAATAAAAGGTGTATTTAATGCGTTAGATTTTTTACTATCACATTGTAATTCATTTGAAGATTTCAAGATTGGTGTAAAGCAAACAGTAGATAATTTAGCTAAAAAAGAAGGAACTACAAAATGACAAGTAAAGATATATTATTTCAAATTAAATTAGCAATGCTTTATCAAGATGTTCTTCAAAAAGATATTGCTGAAAATACAGGTATCAATTTAAGAACACTATCAAGAAGATTTATGAAACCAGAAACATTTAGAATTGATGAACTCATCAAGATTACTAATTTTTTAGATATGAAAATGGAGATTAAATATGAAAAGTAAAGAAGCATTGAACTTTATAAGATGTAGTGGTATAGACAAAAATCTTATAATTCCTATTGAAAAAGATTTAGATATGTTAGAAATACTGAAATCTCATGCAAAGTTAGTTGAACTTAATACAGTTCCTATGGGACGACCAAAAACAATAATAATTGCTATTGACCCGAAAGACGATGATTATGAAACAGTTAAAAAGGAGATAGAAAATGAATAAATACGAAGAGCAATATTATCATGATATACATAGAATCGCAAATGCATTAGAAAAGATAGCAAAGAATTTAGAAAATCCATTAAGCAATCAAGAGCATCAAATTGTTAGTGGTCATATTAATTCAGATATAAAACTTTCAATTACTTGTCCTTATTGTAATTCAAAAAATATTCAATATATGTATGGAACTACTTTAATGTCAACAAATGAAAACCAACTTTCTTGTCATTATATCTGTAATGACTGTCAGAAGGAGTTTGACGTATGAAATATAAAACTAAAGAATTATTAGAAATGCCTAGTGAAAAACTTCTTAGTATTTGTAGAGGAAATTGTGAAACATCTAATTGTCCATTTAAACCTTCATTAAGAAAATGTAGAGAAGACGGATTCTGTATAAAAGATACTTATAACTATACAGATAGTTGGATTGAAGAAGACGAAACAAAAATAAAGAAGTTAGAATTCTATGTTGATAAATTAAAAAATAGAGTAGAAGATTATAAACACTTTAAAAAATTAATTGACAATGATTTAAAAAAATCAAATAATTAAAAAGTTATTATTTACATTTTATTTTATTTATATTATAATGTAATTGTATAAGAAATTAAGGAGGAAAAATCTTATGACAATTGAACAAATATTAAATAAGTATAGTGAATGTGATTATGATAAAATCACACTAGACTATGAAGGAGACATCGAAGTCTTTAACAGTGAATATGATTTAGATGACTGTCTTATGGATGAAGAAGCAACAGCTAAAATCTTCAAAAGAAACTTAATAATTAAAGTGAGGAACTAATATGAACTACTACGAACAACTATATTATGTTTATTCAGCATATGCAGCAAATCAATATCTCTTAGGCAATTACGAAAAGATGAGAGAATATTTAAGAAAAGCACAAGAAGCAAGAGGTAAAATCAATGGTTAAAAATATCTATAATTATTTAGTTGAAGGAACTAAAAAAGAATTAGAAGAAATTGAAGAATTAATGAATTATAATTCTGATAAAACTTTAAGCAATTCAAGAGATTTATTTGAGAAATATTTTGTTGTAATTCCTACAAGTGCTGATGGTTTAGAAGGAACTCAAAGATATCATGGATATAGATGGTTTATCAGAAAAGAATATAGTCCATTAAATGAAGAAGAATATCGTAAAGAATTATTTAGACATTTTCCACATACTAATCCAAAGCTTGTATGTTTTCAAGCTGGAATAGAATTTGTTGAATAGAGGAGATATATATGAAAGACTATAAAGAAGCATGGAATGAATTAAAAGTTTGTTTAGATGATTTAATTAAGAATAATGAAGAAACAAGTAATCCAGATAGCACATTAAGTTTTATTGAATTATCTACATTAAAAGCAATTAAACAAGTGGTTAAAGATATTGAAAAGGATATCACAGAATGACACCAGAGAAACTTGTTCAGAATAGTATTATAAAATATTTACAAAAACTGGAAAAGTCTGGAGAGAAAATATTTATACAACGTAGACAAGCAGGTGGTTTTAATTATCATAAAGGCTTACCTGATGTCTATGTTGTGTATTATGGACATCATATAGAGATTGAAGTTAAATCTAAAACTGGTTCACAATCTGAAATGCAAATAAAATGGCAAAAAAGATTTGAAGAATTAGATATACCTTATATATGTTGTAATGATGTTGAAGATTTAAAAAGATTTTTAGTAAAATATAAGGAGGTAAAATAATGAATAAAGCCGAAGTATTAAGTGTTATTGATAATGAAATTAATAATCTAAACCAAGCTCTAACTCAAGTAAACTCTGCTTATCTTTATATTGAAGTAAAAGCAAAGTTAGATACTTACAAAACTGTTAGAGATTTTATTCAAAATCAATTAACTGAAACAGTAAAAGAAACTAAAAAGAATTAATTCTGTTTTAATTTGGGAGGAAAAATAATGGAATTAAATTTTGAACAATTGAATAAAAAAATTGACACTCAAACATTATTGAACCGACCTTTAACTGATTGGAGACCTATATTAAGTAGAGAGTGTCAAGTATATGTATTAGGAGAAAATTATTTAGCTAAAAGATTTGACCAAATAAATTTTAAATTTTGTGAAAAGAATGAAGCTAAAGAAATATTAATTGATAATTTATATGCATTATTAAGATTTAAGTATTTTCCTAAAATTAATGAAACTATTGATGAAAGAATTAATAAGATAATAACATCATTTACAACTAACCTCAAAACATCATTGTTAAGAGTTTCATTTGATACAGATACAGATGCAGTAAAAATAAATTATCTTCCTGACTCATGTATAGCATTTAGAAATGGAGTATTTGATTTCAAACAAAATAATTGGTTATTCAAATATGATATTATAGATGTTGAGTCAATTATGAACCATATATACGCATATGATAATAAGTATGTAATATTATGGTATATAGATATTGTATTTGACCCTCTACCTATTTCTATTGAAGATACAAACTTAGAAGAATTTGTAGAGTTAATGAAAGAAATGACTAAAACTAGTCAAAATTATTGCTTTGAGTTATGTTATAATATTGCTCATGATATTAATAATAATTTTAATATTAATAGATTTAAACATTTATGTGAAATAATTGGCTATACTATTTTACAATCATTTAGTCAAAATTTTGTTTTATTAATAGGTTCAGGACAAAATGGCAAGAACTCATTATTTGATGGTTGCTTTTCGGATAAAGTAATACCTAAACCAGCAGCAAATAATTTAGATGAATTAGAAACAGATAAGTTTATTACAGGCTCTTTAGAAAATAAATCACATAATATTTTCTTAGAAACATCACCTAAAACTTATACAGAGTCAACAATGTTGAAAGCATTAACTGGTTCTATGGTTCAAACTATTCAGCCTAAAGGAGTAAATAAGTATACTGGAATTATTAATTGTAAATATATATTTGCAGGTAATGACCAAGATAAAATTAAGTTTAGTGATAATACAACTGGTTTTAGAAGAAGAATAAATGTATTTGAAATTTGGTATAGATGGGACTCAAATAAAAAGTTCATGTCTAAAGGTGATTATTATGATACAACTTTTAGTGATAGCTTAATTGAAATAAAAAGAGATTTATTTAATGCTATTACATTTATTTATTTAGGTATGTATGGTTTAAAAATATCTACAAATAATTTTACAGAGAATTTTAAATTTACATATAATGAGTGGAAAGCTCAATATAGTGATTTAGACTTTGATTTAAAAGAAAGATTAGAAGCAGTAAGTCCAGAAGTAATTTTAAGATATGCTACAATTAGTGATAGTAGATTACAAGCATGTAAAACTTTATTCTTTACAACAGCTAATGAGAGATTATATAATTCAGCTCCATTTAGAAATTTAGGTTATAAAGTATATGAAGATACTTGGAAAATGTTTAGAGATGATGAAGCATTTATGGCATTTTTTTCAGAGCATGATTTATACATGCATGTAAAAACTCTGCAACAAATTTTAGATAATGAAGATACTCCAACATCTTTCACTTCTAACTTAAAGAAGATATATCCTAATGCAGATTTCAAAAATATTCATAATAATCAAAATTATGTTAAAATTACATTTAGAAATAAAAGGTTAAGGGTGGCATAATGACTAAAAAGAAAGAAATAACACATGTTATAGATGTTAATACTGAAGAATATATGAAATATTTAAGAGAAAATCCTGAAATGACTTTAGAGATTGACCCTGACAATAAATATAACATGTCTGATGACCAAAAAAACTTTATAAAAAATTATATACAATTTAAGTCTATACCTTTAGCAGCAGAATTATCAAAAATAGATTTAGAAACAGCAAAAGCATTTTTTGTAGCATACTCTACTCAAAATGAAATCAGAAGAGTAAACTCAATATTATGTAAAATTCAATTTGGTCAAAAGATGATGTCATTAGATGATATTGGAGGCTATTTAACTTCATTAATAATTGATAATGATATACCAGTAGCTGATAGACTAAAAACAGTAGATAAACTAAAAGTAATAAAAATGTTAATTGACTTACATGTTTTAAAAACTGAAGCTGTTATAGACCCAAGTGTTATTACTGATAGAGATATAGAAGCTGATATTAAAGAATTAAGTGTTGACACTATTAAACAATTATTATATACTAATAATATAAAAGAAAATAATGATAAAAATGAATTAATAGAAAAATTAAATATTGATAATGTATTAAGTGCTGAAGAAATTGATTATCTTAAAACATTGTCAACAAAAGAATTACTAGAATTAATTGATTTGAACACAAAGGAGGAAAAATAATATGAACCCAATTAATAAAAAGGCACTAGCTTTAACTGAAACAACAGAAAAAGATTTTTTAGAATATTGTAAAATGTTAAAGAAAAGTATTACGTCAACTAAAACAAGAAAAGATTATTTTAGAAAAATTATAGATAATGAAATTGTAAGAGATAATAATACTAATAAAATAAAAGTATTAAAGGAGAAATAAGATGGTTCAAATAGAAGTAAAAATCTATATTAAAGGTAAAAATAAACCTCTTGCAACAGCAATTCTTTCTTCTGAAAAACAACTTGAAGCATTTAAAGATGAACTAAATAATGATAATGAATTTATTGATTTTTATGAAATAATTATCAAAAAATCGGAGTTCTTATATGCAACAATCAGAGACATCACAAAAAAATAGACCTAGTTGGGATGATACTTTTTTTGAAATAGCTCAAGTAGTTAGTAAAAGAAGTAAAGACCCTCATACTAAAGTAGGAGCATGTTTAGTTAAAAATGGAAGAGTAATTGGTATAGGATATAATGGAGAGCCAAGAGAATATAATTATGAATTTAATTGGAATACTTCTGAGAAATATGATTATGTTATACATGCTGAAATGAATGCAATTGCAAATGCTTGTAGTGTTGGTGTAGATGTAAGAGACTCAGTGATATATTTAACATTATCTCCTTGTTGTGAATGCATTAAACTACTTATGCAATTTAATATAAAAGAGATTCATTTTATTAATAAATATAAAGACTTTGATAAGATGTCTAAAATAGCTTCTTTTAGCAAAATTAAATTAATTGAAAAATAACTATTTACATTTATAATAATTTGATTTATAATGATAATATAAATAACTAATAAGGAGAAAATATTATGAAACAAGTTATTGTAAAAATTAAAAATGAAAAAGAAAAAGTAATAAGTAAATTTTACTACACATCACAAGGTCAATTCTTCTCTTATGCTTTTAAAGATATCATAGAGAGCATAAATAGTAATTTTAAAGATTGCTATGAATTAGATATTAAAATAGGTAATCAATATAGACTTTATAAATCAATTGAAGAAATATATGAAGATGCCGCTTACTATGGAATTGATTTTGATGAACAAGTATCTAATTACTTAAATAGTTATGATATAAAGTATTATGTTAAAGAATATTTACCAAATATCTAGGAGACTTTAATGAAAAAGAAAAAATGTTGTATTTGTGGAAAAGAATTTGAAGGCTATGGAAATAATCCATGGCCTATCAAATCAGAAGGTTTATGTTGTGATACATGCAATAGAGCAGTTATTCTTGCTAGATTATCACAATATGGAGCAATTACTGTAGAGCCATCAAAAACTAAGGTTAAAAAATGAGAAATAATTATATTTATACAGCAGCAATTGGAATACGAATTGATAATACAATTATAGATATTTCAATTAAATCAGGAACAAAAAATGAAATCATTGAATTTCTTAATAAAGAATATATGTTGAAATATTTAAGAAATTTAAGAAAAAATAATATAGTAATAAATCTATGTTATAATGAAGATTATGAATTAGATGATTGGTTAACAATTGAAGAATTTAATGAATTAGGAGGAATTACACTTAAATGAGATTATCACATAGCAAATTAAGTTGCATATTAACTTGTCCTATGACTTATTATTTAAGATATAAAGTAGGCATAAATCTAAAAGTTAAGAAACCTGCCCTTGCAATTGGTTCAGCTGTTCATTGGGGAATAGAACATAATACAGATGATTTAACTGAATATTGGAAAAGTGAAGAAGGTTTAAGAGCATTCAAATTACAAGATAATTATACTAGAGAACAAGTATTATGTGAGTCTATGGTATATGGTTATCTTAAACATAAAGATGAATTATTTGATGAGATATTAAGTTATCAAGGTGAAAAATTAACTTTATTAGAAGAATATCATGAATTAGAATTATATTCAGAATTAGAATCTTTTACTTATAAAAGTCCTCATAATTTCATGGGAATTATTGACTTATTATTATTAACTAATAAAGGTTTTATTGTTATAGATTATAAAACATCTTCTCAAACTCCAGATTGGGATAAATACTTAGACCAAATATATAGATACATATATCTACTTAAAATGAATTTTCCAGATGTTCCTATTATTAAAATAGGTATTGTTAATTTAAGAAAAGCATCTATTAGACAAAGAAAAAATGAAAATGATTTTGAATTCATAAATCGTTTAAAAATGGAATATGAATTAAATGATGAAGATTATATCACATATCATGAATATTTACCAGAAGATTTAAATGAAAGACTATTAAGTGATTATATGAAAAATCTTTCTAAAGAAGCTGATATGGCTGAATTAATTGATGAAAGTAATAACTTCTATATCAATTATAATGAAGCTGTAGGAGTATATGGTAAATCTGACTATTACGATATATTTTATCATACCCCAGATGCATTTTTACTATATAATATTAGTGATAATATATACAATAAAGATTTTGATACTCTGGAGTCAATTAGAGATTGTAGACCATTAGATATGTTAGTAATAGAAAGCAAAAATGTGTTAAACAAATATGATACTTTTAAAGCTAATATTATTGCTTATTATTCTGTATCTAATTCAACAGATAAAAATGAAATATTTGAACATCTTAAGAAATCATATATTTGTGATGATGAGTTATTAAATATTTATTGGGATACTCTAGAATATGAAATGAAGAGTATGACTGATGAAGAGCTTAAAAAATTAATATTTTAAGCAAAATACTTATTTACATTCGAAATAAAAAGTATTATACTATATATAAGAGGAGGTAAAAATATTTTAATGAAAAAAATTTCAACACCACAGAATATTAAGATTTTGACTGATACTGAAATTACAGTCTTAAATTATTCTTATGATTTTGAAATTAAAAGTGATTTGATTTTGGTAAAAAGTAAAAAGATAAATCGAACAGTAATTCATAACAAAAAAGAAAAATTTTATCTTAATACTAAAATCTCAAGAATTACTATTAGTCCATTAGCAATTCAAACTTGGGAATATCAATTCAAAAATGAAGGATATACTTTATTTGAAGTTCAAAATGCTATTAATAAACTATATGTAATGTATCAAGAACCATCACAAAATGATATTTCAAAATTATTAAAAAGAAACACAACTAAAATCACAGAAATTAATTAGGGAGGAAAATTATGAAAACAATTAAAATGGTTTTGTATGGTGAACCTGGTGTAGGTAAATCAGTATTTGCATCAAAAGCACCAAACCCATTCTTCATTACTACTGATGGTAACTATGAATGGTTATTAGATTTTGGAGCTAAAGAAGAAGCTCACAAACAAGTATATAGCTGGGAAGAAGCTAAACAAGTATTTGCATCAAAAGAATTAGAACCTTATCAAACAATTGTTGTTGATTTAACTGAAGATTTATTCAAATGGTGTGAATATGAATTTTGTAAGAAAAACAAATTAGAACATGTTTCTGATATTGGTTTTGCTAAAGGTTATGATATCACAAGAAATGAATTTTTCATTGAGATTAGTAAACTATTAGCTATGGATAAAAACATTATTTTAATTACACATGGTATTACTTCTGTTGTTAAAGATAGAAGAGGTGTAGAACATACTAAATATTCTCCATCAACTAGAATACCTGATAAAGTATGGGATATGATAGAAGGTAGAGTTAGATATTTCTTAAGATGTTACTTAAAAGCAGAAGAAAATTCAGATGGAACTTTATCTAAAAATAGATACTTATCTTTAGTTCCAAAAGAGAATGAATTTGGTATTATTAGAGGAGTAAATGAAAATGAAGTTCCTCAAGATATTCCACTAGATTTTGATACATTTGCTTCAATTATTGGTTTAGATAATATTAATAAACAAGTTAAAGCTGAAGTTAAAACTAAAAAAGAAAAGAAACTTGAAGTAAAACCTGAACCAGTAATTTTTGTAGAAGAAACTCAACCTGAAGAAAATGTAGCATTTGTTGAACCAGAAGTTAAAGAAACATTTGAACCTAAACATGAAGAAGCTCCAGTTCAACAAAAATTAGTTCTTGAAACTCCTAAAGTAGAAGAAGTTAAAACTGAAACTCCTGTAGAGTCTAAAGAAGATAAAATTGCAGCAATTAAAGCTAAATTAGCAGCAATTAAAGCACAACAAAAATAAGAGGTAAAAATATTATGGATGAAAATTTAAAAAATTTATTTGGAACTTTAGATGAATTATTATCATCAACCAATTTAGATGATGTAACTGCTGATGGAGTCGGATATAAAGAATTACCTGATGGATATTATTTATCTGAACTTACTAAAGCAGAATTAACTGAATCTAAATCATCTCATCAACCTATGATTGCTATTCAATTTACAACAGTTGAAAATGGCTTAGGAGTTAATTTAAGAGAAGATGAGTCAAGCGAATTTGTTGAAATATCTAAAACTAAAAATCAAAGAATCTCAATGTATTATGTTTTAAAAGATGAAGCATCAGTAAAAAGATTTGTAACTGATATGTTGAAGTTTGAAGGTGAT
>Ga0247610_10007532_pt1 | contig 11160 bp, 1 predicted proteins | sample 174DNAGHGhighgp2_FD_193483 | JGI IMG/M metagenome (GOLD analysis project Ga0247610, IMG submission 193483) | Sheep rumen microbial communities from Palmerston North, Manawatu-Wanganui, New Zealand - 1742 DNA GHGhigh gp2 | ecosystem: Host-associated > Mammals > Digestive system > Stomach > Rumen ...
TGGGGTTTGGGGATGGGGGTTTGGGGATTGGGGATTGGGGATTGGGCCCAATCCCCAATCCCCAATCCCCAATCCCCAATCCCCAATCCCCAATCCCCATTTATTTTTATAATATTTAAAATAAATTATTCAATAAATTAAAATTAATAATTATTTAAAAACAATTATTTTAAATCTTTATTAATTTCTTAATTATATTAATAAATATTCAAAACGATAAAAATATTTAATTTTCAATTATAATTTTATATAAATGCAATTAAGGAGAGGCAATAATATGAAAAAGAACTCTAATATGCCAGAATACGAAATCAAAACATATGGAAGCAATGCTGGCCGAAATCGTTCTCCTAAAAATACTAACACAAATTCACGTTATAACAAACAAGGCTCAATTCGAAGAGAATATCCAAATGATTCTAGTTTTGGTGAAATGGCCTATATGGACCCAGGAGGAGAAAACCCATATGTTAAGGGACAGAAAAAATCTAATCAAAATCAAAATTATAACATTCGCTCTCCCATGAAATACTCTGTAAATAAGGAGAATTCTAACTTAAACACAAATGAAAGAATGGATATGACTTCACAATTAAATTATTCTAATTATAATTATAACCAAATTCCAGGTGTGTCTTCTAACTATGATAATAGGCGAGAAAAGCTCAGCCGAAGTCCAAAAACAATTAATATAGGAGAAACAGCACAAGAAGCTGAGTATAACATTAAAACATTAAACAGAGGACGTAGCCCTAAAATTTCGCAAGAAAAAGAAAAAGATAATCCAGTTATAGAGCGTACATATAATATGATTAGTAATGAAGCTGGAAATATTTTTTTAGATCAACCCATACATCAAACAAGTTTTGTAAATCAACAAGAAATTATTGATGGAAAAGGTACTTTTAAAAGTGAAAATAGGGATTTTCCAGTCAGGGAAGGCCAATATTCCATAAATCCCAGAGATTATAATGGCATTTTGGGAAAAATGAGCCCCAGGGCAAATATAGATGGGGATTCTGATTCAAATTCTGAAAAAAATGACAATAATAATAACCAAATAAGAGATTTGAGAACTCAATTAGAAAAAAGACAAAGTGTTCATTTAAGAAGTGATGATGGAATGGTTGAAGGAACAAAGCCCATTCAGAATGAATTAGAAAAAATAGAAGATATAGTGAAAATGCAGGAAAGTAAAGCAAAAGATAATATAACTGAAGAAGAAGTTAAAAAATTGGTTAAATTATACGTTAAAAGCTATGATCCTAAAAAGGATGGAGAAGGAAGACTTATAAGCAATAAACAAACTGTAGTTCCTTCAATAAAAGAAGATTTATTTAATGACAGATATAAAGTATTGCAAAAAATGAATAAATTAAGCAATATTTTATTATCCAAGAAAAATAGCCAAAATGTATATGAAGTAAGTACCCTAAATAGAAGCTTCGGAGATGGAAGATCTTTTGATAAAACTACCTTAAATAATACAGTCATCGGAGGCAAAAAAGGAACTTTCAGAGGAAAGCATCACAAATTTCTTTTTGTATCTTTAGCTATGTTATCAGCAAAGAATCCAGAGGATAGAACCATATTAAGAAGAATGAGATTAGATAAAGGAGGTGTAGTTGATTTGGCCCAAGAAAATGCAAAGAAAAAGAACAAATTTAAAATAAGGAAAGTAAAAGCCAATAACAGAGGACAAAATATGATTAACCCAAAATATAAAGAAAAAGCTGCTAAGATTGTCCAAGGATGGTGGAGAGGCCAAAAAGCCAAATATAAAAATATTTTAAAGCAAATAGTCAAAATTCAAAGTGTTTGGAGAGGAAAATTTACAAGAAAATATGTTTATGATATCATATATTTAAGCTATTTACATCAAAGATTTTTCGATATTATGGAAAAGACTTTAGTTAACCATACTCGTCCATTGGTTTGGGACGAATTATTCTCAAGAACAAAATTGGCTAAATCCACTATGAAGAAATTATTAGAAAGAAATGATACAAAATACACTTTATTGAGAATCAAACCATACTTCCACAAATGGAAAATAATTGCAAATTTCTTACGAAATCGAATTTTAAAAAGTAAAACTTTAGTCATAAAAAAAGGAAACGAAGAACAAAAAAGAATAATTTTAAAAAAGTATATGGATAGATGGAACATGAAGGCAAGCTTATATAAATATGTCGGAAAAACAAAAAAAGCCGAAGAAAAAAGATTAAAATTTTTGGGTGCATATGAAATGTTAAAAGGGCTAAAAGATCACACCAAAAAAGTGTCATTCAAACAAGTGGGCACCCCCATGAAAAAATACTTGCAAGAGATGTTAAGAAAGAAATTAATGAAAAAAATAGTAAACAACAGCACTTCTAGATTAACTATGCTAAAAATGAAAAATGCAATAAATAAATGGAAAGATGCTGTTCATAAAGCGAGATACAAAGAATTGAAAGCAAATATTTTTATGCAAAATATAAACCATTTAGACTCAAGAATGGACAGAATTAAAATGAAATATTATTTAGATAAATGGAGACGTCATGTCCCTAGTGGCAAAAGAATTTTAGACATTCAAGAAGGGGCAAGTTTATTACAAAAATTTGCCCTAAGAACTATCATAAAAGAGCCCCTAAAAGCCATGACTGAAAAATGCGAAGAAAAAGATTTCCATAATAAGATGGCGAGTTTATTCGTTATAAAAAGAAGGAAAATCAGAGATAGATTAAGAAGCTGTTTGAATAAATGGAAACAAAATACTTTGAGAATAGACAATAAGAATAAAAGAAATAATATATATAATGCTCTATTGAAGAACTTATTGAAAAATATTGAAAGGAGAATTTTGTATAAAAGATTCAATCAGTGGAGACAAAGACCAAAGATTGACATTAACTATGAGATGAGCAAAGTGAAAAATTTGACAGATGTTTTATCAAAAATATGCAAAAATAACGTCAGATCTGAAAAATATGACTTTTTGGACAGGTTAGAGACTACCAGAGCAGACCGGGCCATACAGAAATCGACAAAAAAAATATTCAAAAATTACAAAAAAAAATCAAGAAGAGTTTTAAGACACTATTTTTATAAATGGCGAAGCCAAACAAAAAATTCAGAAATCACCGAATTGCAAAATCAATTACTAAAATTTTTGATTATGTCAAATGAAACCCGATTGAACAAATTAAGTTTAGCAAAATATATGACAAGATGGAGACTATTCGTAAGCGACAAAAAACACTATGACAATATCAATAAATTAAAGCAAGTATTAAAAGGAGGAGATATATTAGGAAATCTCCAACATAGAAGACAAAGAGATTTTATAATAAGACTATATAGAAAAATGGGTAATGATTATAGGCCGATTATATTAGATAAATTGACCCAAAAATTAGAAAAGCCAAGAAGCACTTTGAGAGAATGCTTAGAAAGATGGAGAAGAGTAAACGAAAAAGAAAAGGCTATTGAAACCATTACTACTATGAAGGCCAGATTTATAAATCAAGGCACAAAAAGAATAAATGACAGAACCAGAAGAGACGATTTGATGAAGGCATTTTTCAGATGGAGAACTTTGTGCAGAAAACCTGATGAGTACTACCCCAAAATAACTAGGGGATTCGACCTATTAACTAAATATAGCAAAAGAGCTCTATGTGCAGAACCTTTAGATTTGATTTCTATTACTAGGAATTTCAATAGACCTCTGAAAAAAATAATAAAAAATTATGCAAATCAAGAAAAAAGGCTATTAAATGGAAAATTAAGGAATTTATTTGGCAGATGGAGAAAAAAAATCGGGGACACAAATATCAAAAATTTAAAAACAAATCTGATTTATAAGACCAAAAACAATTTAGAAAATAATCTAAGATTAAAAACTTTGGCAAAATATTTCACAAGATGGAAGTTATATAGAAGAAAAGGTCTTGATGTGAACTTCAGCAAAGGAATAAATATTTTGACCAATTTATACAGGAAGCCATTCTATGACGATGTGGTTGATGCTTATTCAAAAAAAGTAGAACAAATATCCAAATTAAAAGGTGCTAATAATTTAGTAAAATCAACTAATAGATATGCTAAGATATTATTACGAAATGCTTTTAGTAAAATGTACAAAGGAGCCATGTCCATTGACCCAAATAGGATGAAAAAAATAAAAACTAGATTAAGAAGAATAATTAAACATAACGAAGAAGAACCAAGAGCCAAAGCTTTTCATAGATGGGTAAACCAAGTCAAATTAATGCAATTTAGAGACAAAGATTTAGAAAGAGCAAGAGTTATGATAGGAAATACTTTAAGAAATAATGATAGAATGAATCTAAACTTTGCTATGAGTAGATGGAAAAAAAAGATACAACAAATAAGAGAACAATATTTAAAAAGTTTACTTGTCAAACAAATTAAATCGTCCCAAATGGTTAAAGCTAAAATGAACAATCAAGCTAAACTTAGAGCAGCACTCCTCAGATGGAGGGCAGCCCTTGCTCCTGTGAATTATTTAGATAGAATAAAACAAATTAAAAAAGGATGTAAAATATTCAAGAGAGGATTAAAGAAAAGAGATGAAAGACAAATATTTGATGGAATTATGGAATTAGCCAAACAAAATAGAAAAATATTTCTTTTGGAAAAAATAATAAATGTTACTAATCCAAATTTGGACAAATATAAAATGAAAGAATGCATCGACTTATGGAAAAGCAAATTAGGAGATACTCAAAAAATGAGAAATAAAATGAGTACTTTATTAGAAGATTATTTATATTCTGATAAAGTTCATGAAGGTTTAATAACAAAAAATGCAAATATTATCATGGAATCATTGAGAAATTACCATAAATTAAAGACTGAAAAAGCCAAAAAAATTAATGCTTTCGCTAAAGGTATTTTACAGGCTAGAAATAATATGAATAAACTTAAATTAACATTAAAAATGAGAAAATTAGTTGAAAAGAAAAATAAAGATTTAGATTATATTAAAAGAATGAATTTGAGAAGATTCCAAAGAAATGCCCAAAAACTTCAAAATAAGCAAAATGCAAGAATAATCCAAAGATTTATAAAAGTTAAATTACGAAAATATTTCGATAAGAGAAAGTTAATATTAAAAGGAGCAGATGAATTAAAATTATATTTAAAGAAAAAATGCTTATATAACATTAAAGATAAAGCAAAAGAAAATTTAATGAATAAAGTTCTTATAACATCTATAAGAAAACAAGAAAATAATAATAACAATGTTTTGTTAAATGCCTTAAATAAGTGGAGAGGTGTTATTCCAGTTATTAAAAAGAATGAAGCAGCCATAAAATTACAAAATCTTTTCAGAAATTTCAAATCAAGACAAGTTTTATCGAATTTGGAAAAAAGACAACAAAAATTAAAAAATATTATTAAAAAATATGATATTAAAAGTGGCCAAATATTGCATTCTAATGTTAGAGAATGGCTTAACAGAGCTGTAATGCTAAAAAACAAGCAAAATGCAAGAACACTTCAAGGATACATTAGACACAAAATGCTTTTCCACAAATTGAAATTAGCCCAAAATAAATTAAAAGATTTATTCATAAGAGATACCAAACATCAATTAGCAAAGGCAATAGAAAGATCTTCTCGTATCATAGGAGGTAAAGGAGAAGTAGCCTATAAAGCTGTCCAAGATATACTATATAGAAACCCATTCGATAAATTCATCGAAAAACTTAAATTTACAGCCAAAGTTAACACTCTTAGAAAAGTCCAACCCAAAATCCACGAGGCATTAAAGAATTTTTACTTGCCTTTAGCACTTAAAAAATGGAAGAATAATACATATGATCAAACAGTAAGATGCACTAAGGAAATACAAAAATTCTTAAGAATTCAATATAAGAAGAAACAAATTAAAGACAAAGCAAAAAGAGAAAGTTTATTGAAAAAATTCGTTGCCAAAAAACAAAAGAATAATTTATATAAATTGCAATTGCCTTTCAGCATTTGGCATAAAAAGACCATATTAGCTCAGGCCAATGAAAATGCAAGCATAATCCAAGACAAATTTAGAGCTTATATAACTAAGAAACATACATTGCAAACTATAGCCAAAAATAAATTACAAAAATTATTCAGATTCAATCAATTAAAAAATATCTTGAGTAAAATAAATCAAGCTGGAAATAATAAGATTCTCCATGAAAATAGAAAATCTATATTGAATGTCATAATGAAAAAGAAGGCTTACACAGATGATAAATCTGCACTAAAAAGATATTTACATAAATGGAAGCAATATAATACTTATACAAACAATTGTGTGACTAAGCTTGCAAATGCATTTAGAACTTATCAAGCTAATAAAGAAAAAAATAGACTAAAGAAAATAAATAATATTTTGCATAAATATGTATTAAAACATGACAAAATTGACACTGATCAAATGAGATCTAAATTAAGAAAATGGAATAATAAATCAAGATTAATTTCATATAATTTGAACAGTAGAAGAATTCAAAGATTCATAAAACCAAAATTAGCAAGATTGCTTAATAAGAAATTCAAAAATTATTTCATTGGAAATGCCAAAAAGAAAGTTAATAATTTATTATTAATGGCTGCTAAATTCAACAAGATGAAAAAATCTTTGGAAAGGCCAAGTCTTCAAAGATTTTCTAATAATCTTAAATTGATAAGTTTGAAAAATAACCAAAACGAAAAATTAAAAAATGTTTTAACTAATAAAATTGCAAAAAATAAGGAATTATCTCTTAAAAAATATTTACTAAAGTGGCGTAGACAAAATAATAAAATAACTACAAATAAAAATCAGTCTGCTACTTTGTTACAAAATGCTTTCAGAGCATATCAAGCCAGAAAATATGCTAAAAATCAATTATTTATAAGAGATGTATTAAAAAAGAATTTATTAAAAAAAGCAAAAACTAATAACAATAAAATATATGCATTTTTCAAAAGATGGCTAAATACTGTAAGAAATATAACATTAAATAGAAATGCAATAGCTATTCAAATGTTTTGTACTCAAATTTTAAATAAAATCAATACACAAAAAGAATTATCAAGAAAAATTAGATTAAATAACTTTATTAATAAAATATTAACAATTAAATATGGTGCTAAATATGCCTTAGATAAGATAAAAAATAAAAGAGATGAAGTAACTTTCACTAGATTCAATAATAATTTAAAACAAAAAAGATTAAATACTTTAAAAGAAATATTTTCAAAAATAAAGTCAAGAGCATTCAATAACAAATTAAGAAGTGTCTTAAGCATTCCTGGTTATTTCCATGGTCGTATATTGAAAAAAGTCATTTTAAAATGGAAAGAAAATGCAGGAAAACTATCATCTAAAAGAGGTGCTGAGCTTCTCCAAAAAAATATCAGAATATTTTTATACAAAAAAAAGCAAGAAAACAAAAAAAATATATTAAAACACATATTATTGAAATTATCACAAAAAAATTCAAATATTAAATATAAATATTTCTCAAAAATGCATGCACAAGCTGTGAAAATATCAAAAAATGCCCAAAAAGCAAAATTGGCCAAATATATCAGAGATAGATTCAAAATTAGCGAAGCCAGAAAAAAATGGATTAATTTAGCCAAAAGATATTCTTTGAGAAATAGAAACGAAGACCTATTCACAGTTGTGGGTAAAATGAAGCAATATATTGCTATAAATAAAATGAAAGATCCATTCATTCATAAAGCAAGAGTTTCAGTTATCCAAATATTTAAAGATAGAATTAAAAAAAATGAAAGAGTTGTTATGCTAAAAAAAATGCTACCAGAAAGAAATGACAAAAATGGACATGACACCATTGTGAAATATTTAGGAAGATGGAAATTAAATGCTGAAAAATTAAGAGAAAGACAAAATAAATTCAAAAAAGCTTTAGAAACAATTGAAAAAAGAGATTTAATCAGAAATGTTAATAGAATAAATGCTGCAATGTTGATAAAAAAATTGTTTAGTGATATTCCAAAAATAAGAGCTAAATTATTTTTGAGAAAATTAAAAAATATAGATATTAAAAAAGCCAAATATGAAAAATTGAAAGATGGAATCAAAAATGCAAAAAAAAATTTAATGGATCAACACAAAGCACAACTAATGAGCAAAATTTATAAAATATATGCTTTTAATAAATTAAATAATATGTTTAATGTCTTAGATAAAAATTTGAAACAAAAAACAAAGCCAATTTACGGAAAGGACTTTTTCCAAAAATTAATTGCTAATAAACGCAATAAGGCCCAATATAAATATGGAGATCATCTTAAATCATCAAATAAAGCCCATACCACTAAAATGAGTTTCAAAAATAAAATAAAAGCAAATAAACCATCTGATATAATAGAAGATAAAAATGCCCCTATGAAAAAATGCCTTCCTCACTTTATTAAATTTATTCAACGTAAATTAGAAAATAGAAGAAGAGATACAATGGATACTCTCAAAGAGAATGATCTTCAATTGAATTTTGCAGAAAAATTAAAAAAATATGCAAATAAAAATACTTTGGCTCCTAAAAAAGAATTGTTTAATTACATGCATAGAGATGCTTTATATGCCGAATCTAGACCTTTGAATCAAATTAAATTATTTAAATTATTTAGAAAGAAATATATAAAAGAATTAACTTCTTCTTTGGAAGAACCAGCTAAATTGTATCATTTATACTATTTGATCAATGTTACATTAATGCATAAAAAAATAGCACAACAAAGATTTTATAGAGAACTTATAAGAAAATGGCGTTTTGCTGCTTTTGCTAAAAAGATGGCAAGAAAAAAACTAGAATTAATGTACAAAAACTTGCACGCTTCCTATTTACAAATGGCAGACGAATTCTTCGGAGATGATAGTGTGAATCCCTCAGTTATAAAAGAATTCGAAATGTTTGGTAATAATGTAGGTATGTTCACAGGAGAGAACCCCCAAGTTGGAGAAGAACTTAATAAGAAATATTATGCCAATGTAGAGAAAAAATATATTTTCGCTAATGGACAAGAAGAAGTTCAAAAGCCTAAAAAGAAAAAGGTTATAAGAAAAGAAAAAGAAGAAATTGAAATTGAAGAAGAAAAAAGTTATGAACCTAAAAAGAAAAAAGACCCATTTGAAAAATATAAAAAGAAATAAGTGCACTTTATTTTTAGTTGATTCTTTTGTCATTTATTGTATAATCATTTATAATATTTTTGAAAATATTTTTTGAAGTATTTGTCACTTTTATTTTTGAAAAATAAATATAGAATAATTTTTAAATATTAATTTATTATATAAAAAATAAAAATTTTTTATTTATTATTAAATTAATTATTTAAATTATTTTTATTTTTTTAAATTATAATTATATATAAATATATTTTATTATTATTCTTTAATGGGGATTGGGGATTGGGGATTGGGGATTGGGGATTGGGGATTGGGGATTGGGCGCAGTCCCCAATCCCCAAGGGAAATTAATCTATAATATATATACTTTATTTATTTAATTTATTTTAATTTATCTTATAAATAATCAAATTCTTTTTTATATTTAGTTATCAAATTTCTTACTTTATAAACATATATCATAGATTGATCCACAAAAACTAGATATAAAAACTTATAAAACCAACCTTTTTTTCTCCAATGATAAAAATGGAATAATAAAAATGAGCCTATCAAAATCTTTATAAAATATAAAAGAAAACTAACAACAGTAAAAATAATAATTATTGGAATTAGCCAATGCTTAATTATAAATTCACCAAAAGTATCCAACATTTTGTAAATGAACCATATTATAAATATTAACAAAAAACCAAAAATAACTGATAATATAATTGAAATCAAAACAAAGTTATATATATCTTTAGTTTCTTCTTTTGAAGCCATATTATTATTATCTTGAGTATTAAATGACTCAGTTGGGAAATAAACATAATTAAATTGTGGTGAAATATTAAAAACAGCATTTTCATCTCCATCATTAGATCTTTCATCTATTTCTATTTCATTAACATCTTTTCTTTTATTAATATATATGTATTTATTTCTCACTTTTGTAAAATGTTCAATTTGTCTTTTGGTTTTTTCATCAGAAATGAAAGTATTATCCAAAGTGAAATTGTCTGATCTACGAATTTTAAGTCCTTGAATATCATCATTGCCTATTATTTTATTAATGTTCAAATTTAAATTAGTTAAATGTGATTCTTTTTTATCGTTTCCTTCATTATCTAATAAAGGCTCATTAAATTCCTTATTTGTCATTTCCAATGATTTATTACTTTTCTTATTATTTGATTTAGAATTGCTATTAATATCTAAGACACTTTCAAACTCAGAATTATTCGTTGCTCTGGGTAGGATTTGATCCATATCAGACAATTCAGGCATTACAGTCCTTCTACCAATTTGTATTCTTGAAATCTGGTCTAAGTAATTAGAAAATTTGTTTTTTTTTCTAATTTTTGAATAAAAATCACCACAAATATAGTAATATGCCATCATTCTTGATTTGATTTTATTCCAAATTGGGCCTAATAATACTTCGGATTTAACTTCATAGTAAATATAGTCTTTGCACATTGTTTTAATATCTTGCCAAATATCTATTTCTTCTTTTTCGAAATTTAACATTCTTGAGAAACTATAAATAAATAAATTTGCAAAAATATAACCAAAAATACTAAAAATCAAACTTATCCACATATATCTCTGAGGCTCTAGTGAATCTGCTTCACTATCTAAAAATTCCACCGATCTTTGATTTATAAAAATATTTCTTTCACTAAATGGAATGAAAATAAATGGAAAAAGAGATAAAATAAATCCAATAAGTATTCCCATTATTATAATAAGATGTTTAATAAATCTAGGATATCTTTTATTATATCTGTTAAAAGGGGAAAAATATGGGAATTTTCTTAAAGTCAAGTATAAAGAAAAGAGAAAAATTCCTGTATTGCAATATTTTTTAATTTCATTATATTTAGTTTTACGCTCAACTTCAAAATCAATTATATTGTTCTTTTTTAAATCTTTTGAATCTTTTATGATATCAGACAATAAATAATAGATTGTTGGAATTAATAATAGCAATATAAATACATAAATAAAAACTAGTCCATATTTGTTGTTTAATT
>Ga0247610_10007534_pt1 | contig 11160 bp, 8 predicted proteins | sample 174DNAGHGhighgp2_FD_193483 | JGI IMG/M metagenome (GOLD analysis project Ga0247610, IMG submission 193483) | Sheep rumen microbial communities from Palmerston North, Manawatu-Wanganui, New Zealand - 1742 DNA GHGhigh gp2 | ecosystem: Host-associated > Mammals > Digestive system > Stomach > Rumen ...
AAGCTGGATATGATGTCATTGAGGCGACACCCGCGCCCGTTTCTCCGACGCTCGATAAGGGCGAGCCCGCCGACGTGCTCGTCAGCGACACCGTCATCAACGATGTGCCGTTGTGCATCCTCACCCCTGTGAACGCCGTGCCCGAGCTCTCGCTGGGCATCCCCGACACCACCGATGAAAGTCTTGTTTTGGGCTTGCAGGCGGCCGATATCCGTGCCGACAACGGCGGTATAGTGGGTGCGTTTGTCCTCAAAGGGGAGCTTTTGTCGCGCGGGGTTGCCAAAAAGGGTTTCTGTGCCATCTTGGACGGGAAAATCCAGCTCGGTATGGCGCCGAGCACCCCGCTGTTTGAGGAGACCACGAATCAAGACGGTTATTTCTTCCGTCAGTATCCGTTGGTGAGCAACGGTCGGATGGTCGAGAACAAGCCCAAGAACAAGGCCGTGCGCCACGCCCTGTGCGAACTTGAGGGTAGGGTAGTGGTGGTCAGCAGTCTCGATAACGAGTCCTTCCACGACTTCGCCCAGTCGTTGGTGGACCTCGGCGTGCAGAACGCCATCTCCCTCGTCGGTGCCGACGCCTACGGCTTCTTCCGCACCCGGGAAACCGGCTTCAGTTCCTGGGGCACCGACGTGCATCGCTGGAAGGATGCGGAGAACGTGAATTTTGTGGTGTGGAGGAAATGTAGTTAACGATGTGGTAAATTTCGCCACAATTTGTGGTAAAATTTGCAACAAATAAATATTATATTTTGTTAAAAAAAAGCGGTAATTTGCATAAGTATTAATATTGAAGCGATGTGGTACGGGAAATTTTCCGATTTGCCTCTAGAATAAGGGATTTTGTAAAATCTCATGAATAGGGATAAATGACCGAAAATCGCTCTGAATGTTATTTATTACGCGAATTATTGGAACTTGTGAACAACAACGACGAGAAACTATATGATCTCCATTTCGGCAACCTGATCAAGTATCAGTTGCAGCGGGAGGGACGGTCTGTGAACTGGTTTGCCCTGCAGATGAACAGCGACCGCAGCAACATGTACAAGTTGCTGAACCGTAGCCATTTGGACAGCAGTTTCCTGATTCGCGCCTCCATTCTGTTACGTCATGATTTCTTCTGCGACGCCACGGAGTATCTGAAGACGCTAAATGGCAATGATGGGGATTTGGGTCATGATGATAAATGATTGTTTTGCGGTTGATAAATTTCCTTCGCGGCAATTTCCATCCTGCTGAACGCGAAAAGCTTCTTTCCCAAATCTTTTAGCGACGCGCCGAGGTGATAGACGGTGTCGTCGATGATGAGGAAACGGTCGTGGAACCGGTCGCATTCCCTGACAGAGATAGGCGGATACTGGCGGTTGTGCCGTTCAATGTCGAGGGCTAGCGTTTCAGAGACGCGGCGCGTGACAATCACCACCGTCACACCCTCCGCTCGTTTCGATAGCATCAGTAGCACCGAATGGTCTAGTAGTTGTCTGTCAATGCGTTCTTCCATGATTTGGACACGCTGATTTATGCTAAAACCTCGTAACAAATAATCTTTCAGGACGTGCGTAGCCCATCTCCTGAATGTAGTAGCATTTTTGCTGTTAACGCGATACCCAACAGATAAGATGGCATCAAGATTGTAGTATTTTGTTGTATAGAGCCTTGATCCGTTTTGTCCCACATGTTCCATTTTGGAACATGTGGTTTCCATGTCTATTTCACCGCTTTGGTAGATGTTGTTAAGATGTTTGGTTATAGCGGCTCTCTGTGTTCCAAACAGCATTGCCATTTGCGCTTGTGTAAGCCATACTGTTTCCTCCTCCATTCTTACCTCCAGCCGGATGCTGTTGTCCGGTTGGTAGAGGATGATTTCGCCTGTGTTAGTGGTGATTTGCCCGTTTTGTGCTACCGTATTGTTCTGGTTTATAATGTTAATAATTTGTTTTTTGAAGTTTAAAATTTCAGATTGCAAAGATATAACAAAAAATGGTACAAGGAGCACAGAACGCATTGCGATGTCCATGAGCTCTGCTTGAGTACTGTTAGAACCGTAGCAGGCAAGTATATGGCAAGTATTTGTCAGGGATATGGCATATGTTTCCCAAGGTGACGCCATATCATTTCTTCGATAGTTGTTCGATAGTTCTCCAATAGTTGTTCGATAAATCATCGAAGAACTATTGGAGAACTATCGAAGAAATAACGGAGAACTATTGAACAACAATTATGCCTGGGGTATGGCAACCGCTTGGCATATGCTTGCCAACCCCTTGCCAAGTACTTGCCTGATGCTTACTATGTGATTCGCTGGTTTAGGTTGTCACTTTTGTGCCTTACGACTGATCCGAGTTGACGGGTTAATAATTTGCGACTGATTCAGGTTGTCGCTTGTCCTTTTTTCGACTGTTTTTCGTTGTCAGACATTGAGGTGAAATTAGCGACAATATGCGGTAAAATCAGCGACAAGACATTGCGTTTGTATGTTTGATTATTTCGGAATTTTGCAAGGTCATATTTTCAACTTTTCAACTTCTGATTGATGTATGCAAGAGAGAGTTGAATATGGAAGATTGATAATTATATTGTCCTGGAAGATAGGTGTAAAGAAGAGTACAAAGACAGGATATTAGTGCTTAAAGTATGAACCTATAGACAAGTTGTATGGCAAATAACGAACAAACATCTTCAACTGAGCTTCACTTGGGTCAGTTGGTAAAAGCTGAGCTGGCGCGGCAAGGCCGCACGGCGGTGTGGCTGGCCAAGCAGGTGGACTGCACCCCCGAAAACCTTTACAAGTTTTTTCACACCCAATGGCCCACCCTGCATCTCCTTTTCAAGATTAGCAAGGCCTTGGATCACGATTTCTTCAAGGATGTTTCAGAATATTTGTAAATCAAGGGGCTAGGGGACGGAATCCATGCCCTGTAGAAACGTTTCATGAAACGTCTCAATGATTATTATTTATCCGGCAATTATTCCTCACAATCTGACATATAACTATTATTACAACATGATATATAAAAAAAATCCGTTTTTTCGATAAAACAATTCAGTCTTCGAATGCTTGACGGACAATGGAATTTTGTTTTTTTGTAGGGAAATTTAGGAATTAGAAAATTGAGCTTGGAAAAAACATCAAACAGTTGCGCCCGACACAAATCAGGGTGATTCGATTTGCCTCTACGTTTGGATAAAAATATGTCAGATATACAACTCGTTGCCATGCTATTGGCTAACGACGAGAAGGCTTTGTTGTACTTTTTTTATGAGAAGTTCTACAGCATGTTCGAGTACCATGTGTATCGAATATTCTCCTACGAGGTGGACGTGCAGGAGTTGGTGCACGAGTTCTTCCTCTATCTGCGGCAGGACGATTGGAGGCGGCTACGCTCTTTTAATCCTGAAAAAGCACAGTTAAATACTTGGGTTTCAGTGGTTTCGTTCCGATTTTTTCTGAATTTCAAAAAAACGAAGATAGATTCCAATGGTCTTATCTCTATATATGAGCAATGGGACGATAAAATTATGAATTATAAGCAGGAATGTCATAATCAGATCCGGATGGATGTGGTGAAGGCCATTGAAAACCTGAAGAACGCTACCGAGCGGGATGTGGCTCGCGAGCTACTGTTAGATGGTGTTGACATACAGGAGGTTGCGACATCCCATCAGTTGTCGGTGGATTATGCCTATACGGTGAAGAGCCGGGCGATGGCGCATTTGAGAAATCTGTTAAAAGATTACGTGGCATGAAGGAAATGAACATATCAGACGAGATGCTCTCCAAGTTTATGGAGGGCAGGACAGACGCGTATGAGGACATGCGTCTCCTTCAGGCTATGGAGGAGGAAGGATTGTCATTGGACAATATAGCGGCCATTGGCGAAGCTGCAAAATTGGCAGACAAACAGCCTTATATGAAACCCGACATGGAAAATGCGGAGGAACATATCAAAGCCGCTTTGAAAGATAATGCTCCAAACAACGTTTTCATGGATAGGCGGAAATCTCGCATGCGCGTTGTTTGGGCGCTTGCTGCATCGGCAGCCCTAGTCTTAGTCGTTTCCTTGTTCGTCCTTTTCCGTCCCGATGGTTCCGACCAGAACTTTGTCCAAAATGGCGCTGACAGTACTGTCGTGACAACCACTCAACCACAACAGGAGAAGAATCAAGCACAAACAACGGCTCCGTCGGATAATGTCCCTGCTAAACCGCAAAAAAGTAGCAACGCAAGCGAAGAGACTGCTGCGGCAGAGGAGACCATCCATATAACTCAAGTGATGGATAAACAATATGCCCAAACGCAGACAGTCAACAGTTTGAAGGTGATTAAGCCTAGCAAGGATGCTTATCGGGTATTGTGCAAGAATTTGGAAAAGACTCTTAATTTTGAGTGGTTGGCGACGAATGTGCAAAGTTTAAAATTTACCATCACAGATTCCAAAGGAAAAACCGTAGCCGAGATTTCCGAAAAGACAATTGATCACTATTCGCTGAAATATAGCGATGTGTATCCAGAAAAGAATCTTACATGGTCCCTTTCTGTTGTGTTTCAGGATGGATCTCGTGAAGCCCGCAACGGACAAATCAGAATAGATTATAGTAAACCAAACGAATAGTATATGAAGAAATTCTACTACTTGACTCTTATATTGATATTTCCATTGCTGACGTATGTCAGTGCTTATGCCCAATCAGAGGCCGTTTCGCCACGTTATAGTTTCCATATTGCTAAGGAGGTGAAACCGCCGATATGGGAAATAGTTGAGGAGCCTCATTTTGTGGATGCTGATGGCAATCACGCCATTGATGCGTTAGAGAATTGTAAGATTGTGATGAAGATCAAGAATGTCGGCATAGGTGATGGGAAAGGGCTTGTCGCTAAGATTGCCGCTGATGGTACCTCTGACGGCATCACTTTCAATGACCAAAAATTGCCCGTTATCCCTGTAGGGAATACTGCCACGATAGAGTATCTGATTACTACCGATATGAATACGGCAGACGGAATGGTGAATTTCACTGTTTATGTTGATGAACCGCTTAATTTTGGAACCGACAAATATATTTTGAAGATACGCACCAGACAATTCCAGGAACCGTTGGTTGTTGTGAAAGATTATGTGGTGTCGGGAGATCAAGGTGGAAATTTGGTGAAACAGAAGCTCTTTAATTTGCAAGTGTTGGTGCAAAATGTGCAATATGGCAAGGCAGAGAATGTGCAGGTGGAATTGAAGTATCCCAACAATGTATGGTGTACCAGTCAAGACATCTTTACTTTTCCCGAGTTAGCGGCTGGCGAAACAAAAACATTAACTTTCCCTCTGATAATGAATGGCAGATATGAAGGGACATCTTTGCCGTTGACTGTAGAAGTCAGTGAGAAATATGGCAAGTATGCACAAAACAGGGAAATCAACCTGGCTTTGAACCAGCCGCTGGCCAGTCGCACTATAGAGGTGGAATCCCAAATTACCCAGGCTAATATTACGGATGCGTTGCTACATTCTGATGTAGACCGGAATATCCCTACATCTGACAAACACTACCCATACCGATACGCAATCATCATCGGAAATGAAGACTATCATTCTTACCAGAAGGGGTTGAATAGCGAGCAAGATGTGCCTTTTGCCGTTGAAGATGCCAATGTTTTCAAGCAATATTGTGTAAAAACGCTCGGCATAGAGGAAAGAAACATAGTACTTCTCAATAACGCAACTGCGGCCAAGATGAATCAGGAAATTACTTATATCATGCTTCTCGCATCTGGGAAATCTAATGCAGAGATTGTATTTTATTATGCTGGACATGGTTTTCCTGACGAAAAGACTAAAGAACCTTATTTGATTCCAGTGGATGTGAGTGCCGCAAATCTGGAGTTGGCCATTCCGTTATATGAACTGTATAATAAATTGTGCGGAGTGGGGGCTCAGAAAGTGACCGTATTCCTGGATGCCTGTTTTAGCGGCGGTGGACGAGATGCCGGGCTGATTGCTACTCGTGGTGTTAGAGTAACCCCGAAAAAAAACGCGCTGAATGGTAATATTGTTGTCTTTTCTGCTACTTCTGCTGATCAGACAGCGATGCAGTATGCGGATAAAAAACACGGTATGTTTACCTATTTTCTGCTCAAGAAGTTGCAGGATAGTCAAGGACAGTGCACTTATTCTGAATTGTTTGATTATTTGAGTAAAAATGTGAGGGAGAATAGCATTCGCGTGAACCGCAAAGTTCAAACACCTGAAGTGAACACCTCACCGCAATTGCAGGATGGTTGGGGAAGTTGGCTTTTTAATTAATAATTGATAATGGGCAATGAGAGAGATTGTTAGATATGTCGTTTTGGTACTGATTGTTAGCATGGGGACGGTCACTGCTCAAACTGTATCCAATGTTACTGCTGTGCTGGAGGGGAAAACCATCGAAATAACATACGATTTGGACAAAGCGGCAGACATTTCTGCCTGGGTGTCCTTTGACGGAGGGGAAAACTATAGCAAACTCCGTAAAGTGAGTGGCGATGTGGGCAAGACTGTGGGACCAGGTCACAATACAATCGTGTGGAATGTGTTGGATGAATTGGATGAATTTTTCGGAGACGATATTATGTTCAAGGTACGGGTGGATGGCAATGCGGAGGCTTTGTGGCGTAAGGTAAAAAAAGATGAAGAGAAAGAAAGGGAAAAAGAAGAAAAAGAACAAAAAGCCAGAGAAGAAAAGGCAAAAGAAGAGATGGCTAAAATAGAAAAAGCGAAAGAGAAAGAAGAAAGAGAAGCAAAGGAAAAAGAGGCAAAGGCCAAAGAAAAAGAAGAAAAGGAACAAAAAGCCAGAGAAGAAAGGGCAAAAGAAGAGATGGCTAAAATAGAAAAAGCGAAAGAGAAAGAAGAAAGGGAAGCAAAGGAAAAAGAGGCAAAGGTTAAAGAAAAAGAAGAAAAAGAACAGGAAACAAAAGAAGAGAAAACACCAATTCCGCTACACACATTCTTCACTGTTAATGCGGCTTACGGTTTGACACCATTATGGTCTTACGGATTCAAAGTTGGGCAATACAAGACCGTTGGATGGTATCTGAGTTTTATGAGCAATTTTCATTTCAAGGGAATTAATCAACCGTTTATGGAAGGGGAATTCTATAATTTGTCAGACCGTAAAACCGTTCGTGTTTCGGCACAAGTGGGACTTGTAGTGCATCCTTGCAAACCTGTTTCTCTATTGCTTGGAGTTGGTTATGGATATCATTCTCTTACTTACAAAACCACGGATAATATGTGGTATTCATATCCAAGACGCACCTTCCATGGAGTTGATGCTTCAATAGGCTTTTTGTTCCATATCAAGTCGTTTACTTTTTCTGTTGAGGTGCTAACTACCAATTTCAGAACCTCAGAGGTGGAAGCTGGGATTGGATTCACCCTTCCGAATAAATAATCATCCAAAAACAAACCAATATAATAATTGAGTAATAATGAAAACCGAAACGTTTCTTTCCAGAGTACTTACTATAGTCCTTTTTCTAGTTGCTGCTTCTTGTGATCGTGGGCCGCAATTTGTGAAAGGACAATACATCTATGAGAATCAGGAATTGACGTGTTTGAACGATTTGATAATTGAGTGGGATAGCGATAATCTTTCTGATGACATTAAAGATGTTGTTCGGGAAATTGTGGCATCAATGACGTTTGTGAAAGGTGGATCGTTTACCATGGGCTCGAATGACATCTATTCGTTCTCAGATGAACAGCCTGCACATACAGTCTCTTTATCAGACTATTATATAGCAAAAGTGACAATTACCCAAAAGCAATGGACAACTATAATGGGGAAGGAAAACCCATTGTGGAGTGACAGTTATGGCAAGGGGGACAACTTTCCTGCCAACTTCATTTCTTTCGAACAGGCAAAACAGTTTGTCAGTCGTTTAAATACCTACTCGGGTTTACAATTTCGATTACCTACGGAAGCGGAATGGGAGTATGCCGCATGTGGGGGAAAACAATATAATGATTATATCTACATTTATAGTGGGAGCGATATCGTTAGTACGGTAGCGTGGTATCGTGACAATGCAAATGGTACAATGCATCCGGTTGCAACACTCGCTCACAATGATTTAGGATTGTACGACATGAGTGGCAATGTGTGGGAGTGGTGCTCCGATTGGTATGGAAGTTACGCGACTAATAGTGTCACTGATCCTGTTGGTCCCACATCTGGTACAAAACGCGTGGTGCGCGGTGGGAGTTTTTCCTACGAAGCCAGATATTCACGATGTAAAACTCGCAACTGCCTTCCTGAGACTAACCAGTCTTTTGCTGTGGGTCTTCGGTTAGCATTAAGTAAGTGAAACGAATCTTTACTTCTTTTTCAAGCGTATGAGACACTTTTATCGAATATTGGCCACGTTTTTTATTGGGGTGATGTGCGCAAACATTTTCGCCCAAACGTATACCATCACTTTTACAGGTAAGGATTCGACCAACCAGTACCATATTCCACTGAACCATGTCACTGTGTTCAATCTTGACCAGTTGTGGGAGGAGGTTCTCTATTACCCTGACACCACGCTGATCTTGGGTACAGTAGGTATTGACGACTACACATTTATACCAGATATGCAGTTGATGCAGAATGTCCCTAATCCTTTTGACGGCACCACTGAGTTTGCGCTGGTTCTGCCCGAAGATAGGGATGTGCTCTTGGAAATATATGATATCACAGGAAGATTGGCGGTAGGACAGCACTTCCCCGCACTTTCCGCAGGCACCCATCTGTTCCAAGCTACCCTAACCTCACCGCAGACCTACCTCCTGAGCGCCAAGGTTGATAACGGTCAGATGACTATTAAGATGGTAAACGAAGGCCATGGAATGGGGAACACTATCCGGCATTTGGGCATGACTGATGCAAATGGAGATTTCACCGTATATCTTAAAGACGACAAGGCTTACAACAATTTCCCTTTTAGTGCGGGCGATGAGATGAAATATACCGGTTATGCATGGATTGATGAGGTTTTAAAGGAGAGCAAAACCCTTCTTCAGCGCCAATATAACAGCGAGACCGTTACCTTGCAGTTTAAAGTGACGGTTCCCACTGTGATTACCGAACAGCCAACCAATATCAATGCAACCGGTACGAGCTATGGGGGCAATGTGACATCGTCAGGAGGCAGTCTCGTGACAGAACGAGGTGTTTGTTGGGGAACGACGCCAAATCCGACTATTGCAAGCGAAAGTCACGCCGAGAATGGCAGCGGATTGGGAAGCTTTTCGGGAAACTTAATAGGACTGACATCAGGTGTTACTTATTATGTGCGGGCATACGCTACCAACGGGATTGGGACGGCATACGGAGCAGAAAAGAGTTTTACTACGCTGTCTTTGCCGGTTGTGACAACCAATCAGGTAACTGATATAACAGGAACAACGGCTGTTTGTGGGGGGGATGTTGTTTCGGAAGGCGGCACTTGGGTGACCTCACGAGGTATATGTTGGAGTACATCTCCTGTTCCGACCGTCAACGATAGCCATACTCTTGAAAATAGCATTGGTGGTTTTACAAGTAACATGACAGGACTGATTGAGGGTACGACCTATTATGTGCGTGCATACGCGACAAACAGCGTTGGAACCTCATACGGTGAGCAGAGAGTCTTTACCACTTGCACGCTGCCCTCAGTCACTACTAACACGGTGAGTGATCTCTCCTCTACCAGTGCCACTTGTGGTGGCAATGTGACAGACACTGGCGGTTCTATAGTTACGGAACGAGGTGTCTGTTGGAATACTTCGCCGAATCCGACGGCAAACGGAAACCATACTATCGATGGAAGTGGTGCTGGTGATTTCACAAGCAGCATTGATGGATTGGCGGCAGGAACCACCTATTATGTTCGAGCGTATGCCACTAATATTGTGGGGACATCATACGGTGAGCAGCGATCCTTTATTACTTACGACTTTCCTACGGTGACCACTAACACTGTGAGTGGTCTCTCCTCCACTAGTGCCACTTGTGGCGGCAATGTGACGGCCACCGGCGGAACAACGGTTACTGTACGCGGTGTCTGTTGGAGTACTTCTCAGAACCCCACGGTGAACGACAGCCATACCACAAATGGCAGCGGCTCAGGCAGTTTTACAAGTAGTATCACGGGATTGACAGCTGGGACTACATACTATATTCGTGCATACGCAACAAACAGCGTGGGAACCTCGTATGGTGAACAGCTGACCTTTACCACGCACTCACTTCCGACGGTTACCACCAACACGGTGAGTGATCTCACTTCCACTACTGCCACTTGTGGCGGCAACGTGACGGCCACCGGTGGTACAACGGTTACAGCCCGAGGTGTCTGTTGGAGCACTTCTCAAAGCCCAACAATAAGTGATAACCACACCACAAACGGCAGCGGCATAGGCAGCTTCACGAGCAACATGACAGGTATGACGGCCGGAACCACGTACTATGTTCGTGCGTATGCAACGAATAGCGTGGGAACCTCGTATGGAGTGCAGCGATCCTTCACCACTTACTCCCTCCCTACGGTGACTACTAATACGGTGAGCAACCTCTCTTCCACCAGTGCCACTTGTGGCGGAAACGTAACGGCTACCGGTGGAACAACGGTTACTGTACGCGGTGTCTGTTGGAGTACTTCTCAGAACCCCACGGTGAATGACAGCCATACCACAAATGGCAGCGGCTCAGGCAGTTTTACAAGTAGTATCACGGGATTGACAGCTGGAACCACGTACTATGTACGTGCATACGCGACGAACAGCGTGGGAACCTCGTATGGAGCGCAGCGAACCTTCACCACTTACTCCCTCCCGACGGTTACCACAAACACGGTGAGTGATCTCACTTCCACTACTGCAACCTGCGGCGGAAACGTAACGGCTACCGGCGGAACAACTGTTACCGCCCGCGGTGTATGTTGGAGCACTTCTCCGAACCCGACGGTGAACGACAGCCATACCACAAACGGCAGCGGAGCAGGTAGTTTTATAAGCAATATCACGGGATTATCAGCTGGAACCACGTACTATGTACGTGCATACGCGACGAACAGCGTGGGAACCTCGTATGGAGCGCAGCGAACCTTCACCACTTACTCCCTCCCGACGGTTACCACAAACACGGTGAGTGATCTCAC
>Ga0247610_10007536_pt1 | contig 11156 bp, 8 predicted proteins | sample 174DNAGHGhighgp2_FD_193483 | JGI IMG/M metagenome (GOLD analysis project Ga0247610, IMG submission 193483) | Sheep rumen microbial communities from Palmerston North, Manawatu-Wanganui, New Zealand - 1742 DNA GHGhigh gp2 | ecosystem: Host-associated > Mammals > Digestive system > Stomach > Rumen ...
CGAATAGATATCAAAGAAATCTACATTGTTATCATCGGTATCCCCCTGATACTTCAGCTCGCCCCACAGTTCCTCGTTCAGATAGGATTCGTGCTGGCCGGCAAACGCTTCGTAGGCCGATGCGAATGCCTGCTTTGCCCGTTCGCGGAGGATCTCCTCCTTCCGCTGCTCGGTCTGATCCCGGTCATACGCGCTGACACAGCGGTAGATATGAAAACCGTCCTCGGTCTCCACGACCGGACTGATCTCACCCTCACCGAGCATTGCGCAGGCCTCCAGTATCGTCTCGTCACTCTTTCCTCTGGAGACGCCAATGGTCATCTCATCTTCATCATTATACGAGAGAGAAAGATCCTCGAAATCCTCTCCGTCCGCCAGACGTTCCATCAGGGTTTCCGCCAGTTCCCGCAGTTGCTCGCGCTCCGCCGCCGTATACTTCCGGGGATTACCGTCCTCGTCGATGATATAATCATGCAGGCTGATCTGCTGGACGGTGATCGTACGTGCTTCATCGTCGCTGACCTCGGTGTTGACATCCCTGGTCAGATACAGATACACCTTCTCGGCGATCGCATACTCCCGGTACATCCGTTCAACGGTACTCTCATCAACCCCGCCCATGGCGGAGATCTCGGCTGACGTCAGTCTTCCGTAATAATCCCTTGCCGCCTCACGGACCGCTTCCTGCTCCGATTCTTCCAGCGTGATCCGGTAGCTCTCCGCCATGAGGTTCATCATCTTGATCTTAGCCAGGCGCGCCAGCACCGTCTGTTTCACGCTTTCTTCCAGGGTACCGTCGCCGATCCGCGTATCCCAGATCGCATCCCCGTAGGCCTTGCTGTACTGGTTATGCAGATTTGCCAGATAGACCAGGACCTCCGCCCGGGTACAGACACAGTCATCGATGCGGAATACCTCGTCCTCAGAAAAACCGGTGGTCAGTACGATCTTCCGATTGCCGCAGCCGGTCAGAAAGCAAAAAAGAAGCGCCAGTCCGACCAGAAGCACGGGTACGCTTCTTCCTTTTTTTCGTATTACGGGGAGTCTCATTCCTCCGCCGCCCATTCCCGGACGAGCTGCTTAAGCATCTCCACCGTTTCCTCAAGTTCCTCCACGCAGAGGTACTCATGCTTTCCGTGGAAGTTTCCGCCGCCGGTGCACAGATTCGGGCACGGCAGTCCCATAAAGGTCAGCCTTGCGCCGTCCGTTCCTCCGCGGATCGGTTCCACCTTCGGCATCATTCCCGCTTTCGCCATCGCGATGATCGCCTTGCGAAGTACATCCGGATGACGATCCAGATGCGGTTTCATATTATAATACTGATCCGTCAGTTCGACCGTGACCGTCCCTTCGCCGTATCGGGAATTGATGGTTCCCGCCGCTTTCAGGAAAAAGAGTTTCCGATCCTCAAACGCTGCCGTATCGTGATCACGGATGATATACTCGGCGTGAGCCTCTTCCACATCCCCGTCGGTCTGGACGATATGATAGAATCCCTCACGGAATCTCGTATTCTCCGGGCGCTCATGTTCCGGAAGCAGCGCGTGCAGTTCCATCAGGATCTGAAGTGCATTTTTCAGACGTCCGTAACCCTCTCCCGGATGCACACTGCATCCCCGCACCGTCACCTTCGCATCCGCCGCGTTGAAGGTTTCTCCGGAAAGATCCCCGGCCCGTCCGCCGTCGACAGTATAAGCATAGTGAGCCCCGAAGCCCTGTACATCAAAGAAATCCACACCCCTGCCGACTTCTTCATCCGCGGTAAAGGCGATGCAGATCGTGCCGTGCGCTTCCTTATGATGCTCCGCATAATACTGCGCCATCTCCATGATCGCAGTCACGCCCGCTTTATCATCCGAACCGAGCAGCGTCGTACCGTCCGTCACCACCACGGTCTTCCCCTTCAGGTCCGACATCTCGGGGAAATCCTCGATCTTAGTGACGATATTCAGTTTCCGGTTCAGAACGATATCTCCGCCGTCATAATTTTCAATGATCTGCGGCTTGACGTCCTTCCCGGACATCGCTTCGGAAGTATCCACGTGGGCGATGAAGCCGATGGCAGGGATCGTCCGGTCCGGGCAGTTGGATGGGATTGAGGCATAGACATAGCCGTAACGCGGATCCTGGCGCACATCCGTGATCCCCATCCGGATAAGCTGTGCCTTCAGATGGTCCAGAAGAACACGCTGTCCGGGCGTGCTGGGGTATTCCTCCGCGCCGCTTTTTGACATCGTATCAAAGCTGACATATTCCAGAAAACGCTCCAATGGAGTCATCGGTCTTCCTCACTCTCCCTTATACTAAAAAACACCGCAAGTACCGACATTGTAGCATACTCGCGGTGTGATTTCAAATTGTGGTTCTCTTTTTGCGAATAAGTCTTCCCCGTATGCATCGTATGACACGGCCTTTCCGGACCGACCGAACGCATCTGCCGAACTAACTGCTGACAGGATCTAAGCCTGTGGCGCATGCGAGCCGACACAAGGTCGTCTCGCAGACCTGCACCACAGACTAAGATCCTGTAGGCAGTGGATTTCGTCAGATGCTAGGAGCACGGTCTGATACGGTCCGAAAAGGCCGCTGTCACACTCTGCGCTTTCGAAAACCGATCACGCCTTCACGGCACGAAGTTCATCTCCGTCCGCTTCGATGCGGATGATGTCTCCCTGGGAGATATCTCCCGAAAGCAGCAGGCGGGCGGACAGGGTTTCGACCGTCTTCTGGATGTAACGTTTCAGCGGACGGGCTCCGTAGACCGGATCGTAACCGTTCTCGATGACAAGGCTGCGGGCTTCCGGAGTGAGTTCCACGCGAACTTCCCGGTCTGCAAGACGTTCGTTTAAGGACTGCAGGATCAGCTCCACGATACCGCCGATGTTGTCCCTGGTCAGCGGCTTAAAGAGGATGATCTCATCCAGACGGTTTAAAAACTCCGGACGAAAATGAAGCTTCAGTGCATCCATGACTTCCGCTTCCGCGTCCTCCGCGATCGTGCCGTCTTCCGTGATACCGTCCAGAAGCGTCTGCGCTCCGATGTTCGAGGTCATGATCAGGATGGTATTCTTAAAGTCCACGGTACGTCCCTGCGAATCCGTGATACGACCGTCGTCAAGCACCTGCAGCAGGATGTTAAAGACATCCGGGTGCGCCTTTTCCACCTCATCGAAGAGTACGACGGAATACGGCTTTCTGCGCACGGCTTCCGTCAGCTGACCGCCCTCGTCGTAGCCGACATATCCGGGAGGTGCTCCGACCAGACGCGATACGGAGTGTTTCTCCATATATTCGCTCATATCGATACGCACCATGTTGCTCTCATCGTCGAAAAGCGTTGCCGCCAGGGTCTTTGCCAGTTCCGTCTTACCGACACCGGTAGGTCCCAGGAAGAGGAACGAGCCGATGGGTTTCGTCGGATCCTTGATCCCGGCTTTCGAGCGGATGATCGCCTCCGTAACCTTTTGTACCGCTTCATCCTGACCGATCACGCGCTTATGCAGCTCCGCGTCAAGATGCAGAGTTTTGTTCCGTTCGCTCTCGTTGAGCTTGCTGACGGGGATCCCGGTCCAGCGGGAGATGATCCTCGCGATCTCCTCCTCCGAAACATTCTCGTGTACGATACGCGTCTCGCGCTTTCCGGCGTTCTCCTCTTCCGTCTCCAGCTGCTTCTTCAGCTCCGGAAGGCGTCCGTAAGACAGTTCCCCGGCTTTTTCATAATTTCCTTCCCGCTGGGCGATCTGGATCTCGTTATTCACGGCCTCGATCTGTTCACGGATCTTGGAAACCTTTTCTACGGCTGACTTCTCATTTTCCCACTGTGCCTTTTCGCTCTCGAATTTCTCTTTTTCCTCCGCCAGCTCTTTCTGCAGATCTTCCAGACGCTCTTTACTCAGGTTGTCATCTTCCTTCTTCAGCGCCGCGACCTCGATCTCCATCTGCATGATCCGGCGCTGTGCCTCGTCCAGCTCCGTCGGCATCGTATCGAGTTCGGTCTTGATAAGAGCGCAGGCTTCATCCACGAGATCGATCGCCTTATCCGGCAGGAAACGGTCGCTGATATAGCGGTTGGAAAGCGTGGCCGCACTGACCAGCGCATTGTCCAGGATCTTTACTCCGTGGTAGACTTCGTACCGCTCCTTCAGCCCGCGCAGGATCGAGATCGTATCCTCGACCGTCGGCTCCGTCACGTGTACCGGCTGGAATCGCCGCTCCAGCGCGGGATCCTTTTCAATGTATTTCCGATACTCATCCAGCGTCGTTGCGCCGATGCAGTGAAGCTCGCCGCGCGCAAGCATGGGTTTTAACATATTGCCGGCATCCAGCGCCCCGTCCGTCTTGCCCGCACCGACGATCGTATGCAGCTCGTCGATAAAGAGGATGATCTGTCCCTCGGATTTGCGGACCTCCTCCAGCACGGCTTTCAGACGTTCCTCAAACTCACCGCGGTATTTCGCCCCCGCGACGAGAGCTCCCATATCAAGCCCGAAGATCTTCTTGTCTTTCAGCCCCTGCGGTACATCCCCGCGTACGATACGCTGTGCCAGTCCCTCGACGACGGCCGTCTTACCGACACCCGGCTCGCCGATCAGAACCGGATTGTTCTTCGTTTTTCTCGACAGGATACGGATCACGTTCCGGATCTCCGCATCACGGCCGATCACAGGATCGAGTTTCTGAGCTCTGGCTCGTTCCACGAGATCCTGTCCGTACTTTTCCAAAGTATCATACGTCGCTTCGGGGTTATCACTGGTCACTCTCTGGTTTCCCCGCACACTTGAAAGGGCCGTGAGGAAACGCTCCCTCGTAAAACCGTATTCTCGGAAAAGCTCTTTGATCTCGCGGTTCGGGTATCTGATCATGGAAAGCATCAGATGTTCGACGGAGACATACTCGTCACCCATCGCCTTCGCCTCGTCCTCCGCGCTGATCAGCACCTTATTCAGGTCACTCCCGATCCGGAGATCCCCGCCCTGCACTTTGACGCGTTTTTCCAGCGCCTGCTCCACACGCCCGACAAAGTGCTCGGTATTGATCTCCATCTTCTCCACGAGTTTCAGGATCAGGCTGTCATCGAGTTTCAGCAGAGCGTAAAGCAGATGTTCCTGCTCGAGCTCCTGGTTGCCGTACTCCACGGCATATTTCTCGCAGTCATTGACCGCCTGCATCGAGTTCTGCGTAAATTTCTGTATATTCATGATCCTTCACCTCCCTCAGCAAAGTGCTCCCGTGACATAAAGAAAACGCAGGGATTACCGGCTTTCGCCTCCCTACGTTTCACAGTATAGTCTTGTTGTTAGCACTTGTCAATATCGAGTGCTAATTGCACTTATTTTCGTACAATCCGCGTCGGTTCCGGAAAACCGGCTTTCCGTTCAGGTCTCTGTCCGGCCTTTTTTGTCCGTTCTCACGAGCCTTCTCGACGGCCGCACCCCGCCGGCAGCCAGATCGAGCTCATCGTCCGAAAGTTCCTCGGCAGCCCCGAACAGTTCTTTGCGTAAACGCTCTTTATGATCACTTCCGGCAGAAAAATCCGCTGTTTTGAGCAGCTGCTCCATATCCTTTTCTTTCATCTGCGCACCTCCCGTCTGCAGATCTCAGCCTGCATACTCCCGGCATTTTTTCAGCAAACGCTCGACCCTTTTTGCTACCGCGACCTCGTTTCCTCCGGTCTCTTCCGCGATCTCCCGATAGGAAAGCTCCCAACCGTACCGCAGCATCAGCAGTTCTCTTTCCTCCGATTTCAGCCGCTTTAAGATCGGATACAGTTCCTGTGCCGCGCCGTCCGTGAGTTTTAAAAGCTCCGGATCCTCCGCGCCGTACTCGGTATCCTCTGCCATCGGCCCCACCGGATTTCTCTGTTCCCTCCGGAGATGATCGTACAGCGTGTTCATCGCGATGCGGTTCAGCCAGGTCGCTGCCGACGATACCTCCGGATCGAAACGGTCATATGCCTGATAGGCCTTAATAAACGTGTCGGCTACGATATCCTCCGTATCTTCCCGCTGCAAAAGACGCAGGTAGACTGCCTTATAGATCCGCTCATAATTCCGGCGGTAGACCTCTTCGAAGGACATCTTCTCCATATACGTTCCTTAGGCGCGAAGACTGCCGTTGCTGCTGATCGTCCTGTTGTTTCCGCTCAAGGTAGTCTTAGTAACCGATTTCACTGCGGGATTCGCCTGCGTAGGCGGCTTGATCGGCTGCGTGGTCCTAATCGTAACGCTTCCGGTATATGCTCCGCCGCCGCCTGCCGCTTCATCGAGTTCGTCATCGGAGAGTTCCTCGACATCAGTGTTTTCCATCAGTTCTTCCTGCATCAGATCTTTATTCTCTGCCATTGTTTTTTCCTCCTTTTTTTGTGGTCGGATCATGTCTTTTCCCTTTCTGTTATATTATACGTATGATCCGACGGAAATGCGACATTTTTTCAAAAAAAGTTTTTATACCGGATTGACCTGCTGTCTGGACACCAGTTCCGCAAAATATCCGCGCTTTTCGATCAGTTCGTCGTAGGTCCCGTCCTCTACGATATGCCCCTCGTCCAGGACCACGATCCGGTCACAGTTACGGATCGTCGAAAGCCGGTGTGCGATCACGATGCGCGTGCATTTCAGGCCGTCCAGCGCATCGGAGACCTGCTTTTGCGTTACGTTGTCCAGCGCACTCGTCGCCTCATCAAACATCAGGATCCTTGGCTTCGGTGCCACCGCGCGTGCGATCATCAGGCGCTGTTTCTGTCCTCCGGAGAATCCGCTGCCGCCCTCGGAGACCATCGTAAACATCCCCATCGGCATCGCACGGATATCATCCGCGATCCCGGCGATCTCGGCCGCTTCCCACGCCGCATCCAGATCCAGGGAAGGCGCGGAGATCACGATATTGGAATAGAGATCCCCGACAAAGAGCGATCCGTTCTGCATCACGGTTCCGATCTTGCTCCGCAGGGATTTCAGATCGATATTCCTTAAGTCTTTCCCGTCATAATATACCGCCCCCTTCTGCGGTGTCTCGAATCCGAGCAGGATGCGCATCAGTGTGCTCTTGCCGCAGCCGGTCTTTCCCACGATTGCCACGTACTGTCCGGAACGGATCTTCAGGCTGATATTATCCAATACCGGCGGCATATCCTCCTTGTAGCGGAACAACACGTTGTTCAGTTCCACACCGCCGCTGAGCCGCTCGATCACCGGCTTTTCCGCAGAGATCTCCGGCTCGGTTTCCAGGATCGGACGCACCATGGAAAGGATCGGTCCGATCTGCGATACCGACACCGCAATGATTGCGAGTTCGGCAAAAGTGGCATTGACCATACCATACGCCATGTGGAACGCATAATACTGTGCAACGCTGACTTCGGAGCGGATCGCAGCATAGTAGATGACCAGCGTCCCGGCCAGCGAAACAGCCGTCGTGAGCACCGTCCCGATCTTTACGAAAAGCGGCGGATCGTAGAGACAGGAGGCCTGCGCAGAGTAGGATCTTCCCCACTTGGCAAAGGCTCTGCGTTCGGCACCGGCCAGCTTGATCTTTTCGATGCCGGAGATGAACTCATAGCCGAGTCCCATCTCTTTGGACGCCAGCTCCATCTGCCGGCGGTTGACTTTAGCCCGTGCGATCACGGTAAGGACCGTGATCAGGAGTACCAGCAGGGTAACGATCAGCGCCGGCATCGCAAGCGCGGGTGCCAGCGAAAGGATCTGGACGATATAGAGCAGGGAGAAGACCGCAGGGATCGCCACACCGAATCCCATGCTGATCAGCTGGTCGACCAGAAGATTCATATACTGTACACGGTTTGCCAGATCACCGGAAGCGTACTTTTTAAAGAATGCTCCCGGCATCGACAGGATCCTCATCATTGTCGCTGATTCAATATTCATATTCAGACGCAGTGCGATCTTCCTGAGGAACAGGTCCTGAACAACTTCAAAGAGGATCGTACTGAGCGATGCGCAGATCATAAAGATCGCGATGGCTGCAAACGCGGTCGGCTTCCCGGATACCGTCACATCCGAGAAAAGTGACTGTGTCAGATACGGAAGCAGCATGCAGCAAAGCGTCGCCACCAGAGCGAAGATCAGATAGGAAACCAGACTGCCCCGGCCGATATTTTCCGCGATATAGCGCCAGATATCCCCGACCGTCAGTTTTCTGGTGGGAAACGGTTTGTAAAAGACCAGGGCATCTTCGGAGAAAAGCTTTTCCGCCTCCGCATCGACAAGCTTCATCCTGCCGCTGTCCGGATCCAGGTACCGGTATCCCGAAAACTCATTCGGGATCAGTGCCACGACCTTCCCGTCTTTTTCCGTCGTCGTCAGCATCGGCGACGTGGCATCCTTTCGCCAGTCCTTCTGAAGCCTGACTTCCCTGGTCATGATACCGTACGGACGGAGCAGGAACTCAAGGACCTCTTCCGTCGTCTGTATGCGCTCCGGTACTTCGGCCATCTTTACACGATAATAATTCAGGATCCCGCCGATCGCATCCGTCGCCAGTTCCCGCGTGTCATGCAGCGCGGCCGTCAGCCGCTGTCCCATGACCGAACCCACAATATAAAGACAGGAATCTTCGAAAGCTTCCCGGTCCGCCTGTTTTCTTAATGTGATCTGTTCGTCAAACCAACCCATACTTAACCGCTCGTTACCAGTTCCGTATATCTTCCGTTCAATGCCATCAGCTCTTCATGCGTACCGCGCTCCACGACCTCCCCCCGGTCAAGGACGATGATCTCATCACAGTCCCGGATCGTGGAAAGACGATGCGCAATGACGATACAGGAGATCCCTCTCTCCCGGATCGCTTTTACGACCTCATATTCCGTCTGCGCATCCAGGGCGCTGGTTGCTTCATCCATGATGATCAGCGTCGGATCCTGTGCCAGCACCCGTGCGATCTCCATGCGCTGTCTCTGTCCGCCCGAGAAATCGCAGCCACCCTCACCTACTTTATACTGGTAACCGCCTTCTCTGAGCATGATGTCTTCATGGATATGCGCATCTCTGGCAGCCAGGATCATCTCAAAATCCTCGATCGACTGGTCCCACATCTTGATGTTGTTTGCGATGGTATCCTCAAAGATGATGATGTCCTGATCCACGACGGCGACCGACCCCGTAAAAATATCACGGTCGATCTCGCTGATCCGCTTCCCGTCAAAACTGATCTCACCTTCCCACGGCTGATAGAGCCCGGAGATCAGTTTACTCAGTGTCGATTTTCCGCAGCCGGAGCCGCCGACAAAAGCCACGCTTTTCCCGGGGTTCAGATCCAGATGGAAATCCGTGATCAGGGGAGGTGCGATCCGGGAATAGCCGAACGTGACATGTTCCATATGAAGCGCACCGCTGAGTTTATTCAGATCCTGTCCTTCACTGCTTTCCGCATCGTCCGCTTCGATGATCGCAGGATCTTCCGGATACTCCATGACATCATCGATCCACTCCATCTGCGCACGCATCTCCTGCAGGCTCTGTCCGGCCGTGATGAACGTCTGTGCCGGGAGCAGGAACTGTGTCATAAAGCCCTGAAACGCCAGGACCATACCGGAGGTAAACTCTCCCTTAAGGATGAGAGCGACTCCGATCAGAAGGATCAGATCATTCACCAGTTCCATAATGATCCGCGGTATGCTTCCGAAATAGGCATCCAGCTTCGCAAAGCGGACATTCTGCGCATTGACGCTTGCCTGATACCCCGCCCATTTCGCAAAGAATCCGTTCTCTGCGCCGCTTGCTTTGATGGTTTCGATCATTTCAATCCCGGAAACCGTGGTCGATGCAAGCTTTGCTTCATCACGCATCATGACTCGGGTCACATTCACGCGTTTCGCGCCGACCCATGCGGCGACCATACTGTTGATCACCACGGAAGCGATCCCGATCAGCGTCATGGTCACCGAATAGCGGAGCATGACGATCAGGTAAAAGAAAAGCATTCCGGTGTTGATGATAAGAGGGGCGAAGGTATTGACCAAAAGCTCCGCGATAAGTGCGTTGGCAGCCCTCCTCTGTTCGATATCTCCTGCCATGCGCTGCGAGAAAAAGCGCATCGGCAGTTTGAGCACATGCCAGAAAAAGGTGGCATTTCCCACGGCAGAAAACTTTCCTGCGATCCGCAGGGAATAGACGGCCCGGATCCAGTCCGCTGCGACCTGAAGGATCGTCAGCGCAGCCAGAGCCAGGAAAAAAGGACGAACCAGTCCGGGATCCCTTCCCGTCAAAAGCTGGTCCATAAAGAATCTGGAAAAGCCCGCCGTCAGGATCATGCATAAGGATGCGATCCCGGTCGTGATCACGATAAACGAGACCGCGCTTCCGGTTCCCTGCATACGTTTTACCGCAAACGCGATCATGCTCTTGGGCTTTCCGGAAGGGACGAATTCTTCTCCCGGAGAAAACAGGATACATACCCCGGTAAAGCTCTCGTCGAACTCCTGCTCCGAAACCGCAACATCTCCGCGGGCCGGATCATTGAGGTATGCTTTTCCGTTCTTAAATCCTTTTAGTACGACAAAATGGTTGAAGTTCCAATGTATGATGCATGGATAAGTCGCGTGCTTTTTCAGCCCCTCCACTTCGTAGCGGTATCCCTTGGCCTGCAGTCCGTAACTTCTTGCCGCCTTTGCGATATTTCCCGCCTTGGATCCGTCCCGGGATACCCCGCAGTCCTCACGTACCTGCTCCAGCGGGATCCACTTGTCATAATAGGAAAGAATCATCGTAAGCGATGCCGCACCGCACTCCAGCGCTTCCATCTGCATCACGACAGGTACTTTCGCTACCCCCTGCGTTATCGGGCTTTTGACCTTCTTTGCTCTGTTTTCTTTCATAAAATGCTGCTTGTTCGTATCGACTTATAGGATCACCGCGTCAGATATTCGATCGGTGCAACGGTCTGAACCCCGTCCTCCGTATGGATATTGATCTCGCCGAGGACGCCCCAGACCATGGCCCCGCCAAGCAGCAGGAGCATGGCGATCAGTACCAGCCAGATCGACGGTGTCGTGACCTTGATATAATCATTCAGCTGTTCCGGTGAAGAGATCCGCTCAATGCTTTTTTCCCGGAAGATCGATTGTTTCTCCATTTCATTCCTCCTGCGTCCGCCACACCGGTCATCCCGTCGCGGAACCTTATCGTCTAAAACACATTCTG
>Ga0247610_10007537_pt1 | contig 11156 bp, 30 predicted proteins | sample 174DNAGHGhighgp2_FD_193483 | JGI IMG/M metagenome (GOLD analysis project Ga0247610, IMG submission 193483) | Sheep rumen microbial communities from Palmerston North, Manawatu-Wanganui, New Zealand - 1742 DNA GHGhigh gp2 | ecosystem: Host-associated > Mammals > Digestive system > Stomach > Rumen...
CCATAAAGGTCTTGATATTTTATATAATCGTTAAACTTTTCCGATTTTTCCTCTAATATTTCAATATATTTTCTTGCCAATTCATTTTTTTCTGCATTAATATTATCTATTTCCTTTTTGCTATATTTATTTTTCTTTCTAAGTTGTCTATTTTCCTCTTCTATATCGCTATTTACATCGTCTGCTCTTAGCGAATTAAACCAATCTTTAAACATACTATTTTCCTTTCAACATTTGTAATATTTCGTCTTCTGTATATCTGCGATTCTTATATTGAGTTCTTAAACTTTTCTCTTTTTGATACATTATGTTAAGCAGAAAAGGTCTTTGTGAGCTAGAAATCATTTTATTTTTATTCTCGCCGTATGCCTTTTTTATTTCAAAGTCATTACAAAGTAGCCTTCTCTCTTGTCTTTTATCGTGTAATATTTTTATCATTTTTACCGATTGTTTTGGCGTTAGTTCATTATTTTCAATATAATGCAATAAATCTTGTATTTCCTCGTCCACCTTTGATTGCAAATTAGGTAGTTCGTTAAAATAATCGTCTATCTCTTGTAATTTTATTTGAGATTCAATTATTTTCTGCATTATTATTGGATATTCAAAACCCTCGTTATCATTTGTTTCACTAATTTCATTACTTGTTTCCACGATTTCATCATTTATTTCCATAATATCATCAATTTCTTCGTTAACAAGATTCTTCTTTTTATAGGTTGTCATTTTTTTGTTGCTCCTTTATCATCATATCTTTTATTGCATCTTCAGTTGAATGAACATATCTGTTTGTAGTATTGATTGATGCATGCCCCAAACTATCTCTAAGTAAATGCACAGGATAACCCTCATTTAGTTTAGCCGTCGCATAACCATGTCTAAATTTATGAGGCGACATTTCGTTATACCAATATAAACCCTTTTTTCTTGCTATTCTTTTTAAACTTCGTAAAAACACAGGTTGTGCTATAGGTAAACCACCTCTGCTAATAAATAATAAATCTGTATTTAAGCCTAATCTCTCTACAATTTTTTTTCTATCAAAATTAATAAAGGTTTTACACTCTTTTATAGCTGTAGGTTGAAACCATATAGTTCTTTCTTTTCTTCCTTTTCCCATTATTTTTGCATAGCCTCTCTCAATATCCGAGCAAGTAATCTGCAATAATTCACTAAACCTAACCCCCGTAGTAAACAAAACCGACATAGCAGCCCTCATTTCTAACGAGGTCGCATTTTGCAATAAATCTTGAAAATCTGTTTCGCTTACATATCTTGATTCTTTTATTGGTGCTTTTGCATATTTTATTTTTTGAATTTTCCTATCCACCTCGACGTCTAATTCATCTTCTAAATATACAAAAATTTGTTTTATAGAGGTTAATTTATTGTTTCTTGTAGTTTCCGCGTTCTTTTTTTCATCGAGTTTTATAAGCCAATCTTTTATGGTTTGTGCCGAAACATTTATAAAGGCATCTTTATCAAATATTTTCATAGTATTACAAAATTCTAGAATATTTCTTTTATATATATCTATACTGCTTTCAGTTTTACCTTCAATTTTTATTTTATAATTTGCAAACTCTTCAATTAGAGCCATTAGGTCTTTTTGAATAGTTTTAACTTTTCGCTTACTCATTTTACCTCCTCTTATAACAATGTTATCATAGACTATTTTTTTAGTCAAGTTTAATCATCATTTTATTATATATTTTTCCTTATTTCTAATTGTTCCTTTGATAATTCCCCTAATTAATGTATGACTTACATTATATTTCTCTGCCAACTTTCTATAACTAATCTTTTTAAATGGATAGTTAATATCGTCGCTAACTTGTTTGTAGGAATTATATTCTTTTTTTATTTCTTCTACTTGTTTATTAGTTAATTTTGATAATTTATGATTTTCGCCTTGATAAATGTCTTTTTTTCTAACTAATTTTAGATTATTAATATTATAATTGTTCTTATTGCCATCTTTAAATTGTATTATAACCGACTTATCGTTAAAATCAAATGTGTCACGATTAAAAGCATAATAAACAAATCGAGCATATCTTACCTCAACTGCTTTTCTTTCTACCCCCCACAATACCTCTATTTGTGGTCTTTTGCTCTTTAATTTTTTACCATTTAAACCTATAATACTACCATTTTCGTATACTTTATAGCCAAATAAATCAACATAATTCATTTTATCTACTTCCTCCAAGAGCCGTTAAAATTCTAAATATAGTTTTTATTAGTAATGTCGCAATTATACCTAACATTTATAACCACTTTCCTCACAAACCTCTTTAAAAAGTTCTTTTATTCTTTTAATTCTTTCATTATTAATATTTACCTTTATACATCTTTCAAAACCATTACTTTCGTGGTCTGCATACAATCTTTTATTATCATCTTCTATTTTTTTGATAGTGATTTTACACCTATTTTCTAAATTTTTTATTTTTTCTCTTACATCATCATTTATTCCTTGTTTTCTTGCCATATAAATACCTCTTTTCGTTACATTTTTTCTATATATTTTGATAAATTGTTACAACCAACACCATATATTGTTGCCATATCTAACATTACATTAGACTTATTTTTACGATAAAAAAGAACATTGTGTTTTGAATTATTAATCTTGAAATTGCCTATTTTCCTTTGAATTTTTGCCAAAGCAAGTTCAGTGCATATATAATTACAAATGTCAATAAATTCTTTTTTACCATACTTATTTACAAATTCTTTGTTGCCCATGTTGACACCCTTAATCTTCTAAATTTAATACATCATTTAGGTTCAAGTCTAACAGGTCAAATTCGTCCTCAAAATGTGTGCCACTCGTATAAACCTCAAATTTATTTGTGTCTAGATTAATAATATAAGCCCATTCACAAAACAAACTATCATTAATAAAATCGTTTCCGTTTAACATATATGGTATAGTTTTATCTATATATATTTGTAGGTTTCCTTGTGCCTCTCTTACCAAACAATACCAATCTTCATAACTACGATTAGAAACATCTAAATCACAAACTTTTGCCTTAATACATTTTGCTATTTGTTCCTCATTAGGTTTTCCACTCTCATCTACCAATTCAATATAATCAAAAGTATCATTTAACACCTTTAATCTATCATCAACCTTTATTTTATTAATAGTTTCTACTAAATTTTTACCTAAACCACTAGGATAACTATCCCAATGATTATACATACCCTTTAATTGTCCTTTTTTCTTTATTCCTATATAACCTCTTGTACTCATTATTTACTCTCCTTTACTTTATTAATCAACATATCTATTAATTTTAATACATCTTTTTTATTTTCTATTCCCATTATTTCAAAAAATTCACTATCTAAAAACAAACCACTGTCTTCGTGAAAAGCACTATTTATTTCTTGTTCCCACTCAACCTTTATTCCACTTGTCATTTCACTTTCAATTTTTGTCTTAATTTCTTCTAATTTCATATTATTTACCCCTCTCTTACCTCATATTCCTCGTTTGTAATATTTCCATTAATTAAATCTAATTGATTCCTTAAATGACACACTAAAACCTCAACCTCATCACTATTCAAAGGTTCTTGTTTCCATGTACTATCATATATGTCTAATATTTTTGTTAATTCTTCTTCAAATTCTAACTCAAACATAATTACACCTCCACATAATCGCCATCAAAATCTAGTTCAAACCAATCAAAATCATCACTAATATTTTGTGAAATATAAGACCAATCATCTCCATATTTTCTTATATCTTCTATCACTCTTTCTTTTGCTTTTAATATTTCCTCTTGAAAATCTTTTACACTATGTTTATAACTTAAACAGATTGTAGTTATTACATTTTCACTATAACAATCTCTTACCTCAATTACTCTATAACCATCATAATTTACCATAATTACACCTCTATTTCCATTCTCTTTAATAATTCTTCTTCACTCATTGTTCCATCACAATAATCTAAATACCAATTACATAAGTCCCAAATCTCATCTAAATCTTCTAAATAATCTATATCATCTCTCATAAAACTTAAATCTCCATAACTGCTTTCTATAAAATCTTGCAATTCTTCTTCGGTTATATTGTGTATGTTAGCATATCTTTCCTTTGCCATATCATAATCATATAAACACCACTCTATTAATGTATTAGCACCCTCTTTGCCACTATTAACATTTTCAGTAATTTCATTTAATAGAGTTTTTTTATCATCATCAGTTTCCTTCCAATAATCATATAATCTTTGTATTAGTTTTTCTTTCATTTATTCAACCACCATTTCTTTTAGATACATACTATATTGCCACTCATCACAATAATAAACATCTCCAACTTTTATATTGTTTTTGTTATGCACTCTTGCAACCCAACTATGTCCTTCATCATCTTCTATACCATAAATTGATTTGCCATTTTCCTCTAATTCTATTAAACTGCATTGTTCTTTCAAGTTTTCCATAAACCAATTCATAGCAACCATTTCATCTTTAAAAACTTTAACACAATCAAAGTCAACTTGATAATTGTTAAGTACAACATAGTCCTCTTGTCTAACCTCATAAACTACATATACCTTATTCATTATCTTACACCTCCACAACACTCATATAAGTCTTTTCCCATAAAACTTATTTCGCCATTGTTATCAAGATAAAATCTCGCCTTAATATAGTTTTCCACACACTCATATAAGCCTTTTGTATTCACATTAAACTCACTAATTTCAAAGTCTTTTGCAATGTTTACACACCACTCATAAGCAATATCGTTTTCTAGTGGTAAAATGCCTTTTAATAAATCTCTACCTAGTAAAAACACCACATAATTATCACAACTTGTTATCTCCACACCAAATTTGCCACCATTGTTATAGTGTTTATTTATGTCTTCTAGTGTGTATGCCAAACCTTCAGTATTATCTTCATATAAAAGATATACCATTTTTGTATTTATAAATTGTACTGCCACATCATAAGATATTTCTTGCATACCTAACCACAAATAACCATAATCTATTAAATCTTTTCTCATCTTATTATTTCTCCTTTTTCTTCTAATACCTTAATTCTAATCATATCGTTTTTGGTATAACAAGTTCATTTTCAGTAACTCGCTCCTCTATAACCATTTCTAAATCATATAAATCTAATATGCCTACTAAAGTTTCTCTTAAAACCCACCACATATTACCATTTACTCTTAATTCTCCAACACAACCATTGTTTACATAGTCTAGCATCTTATTAATATCTTCAAATAAAATATTCCACTCATCTAAATATCTTATTTGCCACTCATCATCTTTTACTGCTATTTCAAAACTCTTTTTAATTAATTCATTTATTTTTTCATTTTCATATATTTTAAACATTTACAAACACCTACTTTCTATAGTTCATTAAACCATTTTTCTTGTTCTTCTAAATTATCAGTTAATTCCATTCTCAAATCTTCTAAATCATCAATACCTAGTATAAAAAACCTATCTCTATTTTCATCTCTAACATAAACCTTAATAGCAATATGTAAATTTTGCTCTAAATCATAATACATTTTTATATCTTTCAATAAATAGCCATTAAGTCCATTTTGTACCTTTTTCTTTTCATTTAATATATCTTTAATGTCATATAATAAACTATTCATAATTCTACCCTCTTTCTAACCATAGTTTTGTTTCTAACCAATTTACACTTTCCATTTTGTCTTTAATTTGTTCTATTGTAGGAATATTTTTATAGTCCATATAATAATCATTAATAAATCTTTCAATATCATAACATAGTTCATCGCCAAATTCATCATCTTGCTCTAAACCCATTTTAGTTAAGTTCAACTCAACCATATAATTATCTATAATGGTATCGCTATCACTAATTTCCAAATCTATTACCACCCTATTATTGTCTAAATCTTTAATATCCCAAATACAACAATATAATTTATTATTCTTCTCCAAATTCTTCATTATTATCACTGCCTAATCTATCTAAAAAATCTAATGCCTCGTAGTTTCCAAAGTGTGTTAATTCTCTCAAAGTGTCATAATAGTCAAAATCTTTATCTAATTCACTTAATTTATCTAGTGCATTCATTAAACCCTCTTCTAGTGTCTTTACATACCACTCACTATCTTTAAATGCCCTCAAAAAATCGCTCATAAAGTCTGCCATATCATGTAGTTTTTGTTCATCAATGTCATTCAAATCACAACTTTTCATACCTTCATCATGCTCTCTAAAATAATCATATAAACTTTCTATGAAATTATAGTGTGTTTCAAAAACCTTATTAAAATCTTCTAAATTCCAACCATAATTTTCCATAGTTTCAAAAATCTTCTCTCTCATATTATTTACACCTCTTTCATTAAAAATCTAATAATCTATATATATCATCTACAATAGGTTGTACCCTATTATCATCTTCCTCAAAGTCTATAAAACTGCCATTCCACACATAATCTTTCAAAAGTGTTATTAGTTCTTTTATATCTTTATTACTGCAACTTTCACATAAATAGTGATATATTGCCTTTACTCTACAATCTTCTATCATAATATTACCACCTTTTCTATTTTAACCACCAAGCGACACCATCAGTTTCGCATTCAGTAGTGTACTCGTTTTCATCACATTTTTCGCATAAATAAGCATAATCAATTAAATCGCTTATAATTACATCATGACCAAACCTATCTTTACAATTTGTTTGTAGTTGTTTATATGTATCGTTATTACTTGCCAATATCTCCCATGCATTTGAATATAAATCGCTTAATAGTTCCATCATTTTATTTATTTTTATTCTATTTTCAGTATCTTCATCACTTAACAATTCGCAATTATCTTTTAAATCGTTCAATAATTCGTATGCCACTTTGCACTCTTTAATAATTTCAAAATCGTTCATTTATATCACTTCCTTTAAATAAGATAAAATGTCTAATTCCATATTATGAATAAACCAAGCCCTAAACTCATAAAATAGCATTGTTCTATCTATTGTTTCCTTTTTACTAACTCTTTCTAATTCTTTATATAATCTATTATTTTTGTCTATTTTTTCTAGCATTTCCTCAAAAGTATTACAACTTTCGCCACATTTTAAATCTACAACCATATTTATTAATAAATCATCATTTATTTGCATTAAAATACCCCCTCAAAAGCATTTTTTAATCTATCTAAAAGTTCTTGTTCATGATTATTTATATAATTGTTTATACTATCTAATAAAGACACATTACCATCATCATATTGTTTATAATCTTCATATATCTTTTTTATTTCATCATAATATACATCTATATAAATATGTTTTTCCTCTAATAATAAATATTTTAATATTTCAACTGCTAAATATATCATACATTCATTATCATACTCGCTATAAGCCTTATTCATTTTTCTCTTCCTCTCTTTTTATAATTTCCACCTTTTCTAAAATCAAACTATAATGTTCTTCATAATTATCTATTTCATCATTAAAAATATCATGCACCTTTATTATATTTGTGTTATCTACCAAATCAGTTTCAACCTCTTTGAAAAACCAATTCACATTATCACTATCTTGTGTAATTACCTTATCTAAATAGTCGCTAATATATTCATTTGCAATTTCCAAATCATCAAACACACCAATTATTTTAGTGTTATTTGTTTGCTCTTTTAACTGCTTAATGTCGTCACAATAAGTTTCATACAAAACATAAGCCTTTTCCATAATTATTCCTCGCCAATTCTTTCTAGTGTTCTTTCTAAACTTTTTAATTCCATTTCATAATCTTTTATTGTATAATCGTTCTCTTTAGCATAGTCTAGCAGACCATCAATTCTATTTTCAATTCCCTTTATATCGTTAATATATAAATTGTCGTCACTATAACCATAACTATATATATCAACCTCGCCACTAACATAAAACTCTTCTTGTTTAGTGGTATCAAAGTTTTTGTTGCTTAAATAAACAACTGCATTAAAAGAGTTCATTTCATCTTTAATCATAATATAACCATTGTCTTTACAATCTTCATCAACTATAAAATATTTGCCAACTGCCTTTAAACCACCATTTTTAAATAAATCTTTCACTTGTTTATACATATCATAAGCAAGTTCATAATCAAAATACTTTCTATCTTCTATAATATTCATAATCACACCTCAAATTCTTTACATAATATATCTTTTTCTATTTTTGTTATAAAACCATATTTATAATTTGTGTCTATACACTCTTTAATATATTTTTTGTTGTTAATGCCCTTTAAATGCACTCTTATTTCATCAACCATATTATTAATATCTAAATTCGTATAAACCATAATTACACCTCATATATAAAATTATAATCATAATCTTTATTTTTTAAACTTTCTATAATATCGTTTGAATAATCGCCATAGAATAAACCTACCCAATTATTTCCTTCTATTTCTAAATAATCATCTAAACCATTAAGATAAATATTAAGTTTCTTATCGTGTTTATTTTCTATTGCATACTTAAAATCATAATCATGCATAGTATCATAGACCACTATTAAATCGTTTTCTAATATCTTTTTCATTAGTCTTCCACCTCATCATCAATAACCATTTCAGTTTTATTAATAAACCTATCTAAAAACTCAAACATTATATTAAAATCATCATCAGTTAATTCTCTACCACTTTCAGTTTCATAACCATCAATTTCGTTCTCAAATTCGTTTCTAACTGCATACATAATATCTTTTATTTTTTCCTTTGTTATTTTCTTATTTTCAAACACACTACTCATCTCCTAATATAAATTTGTTATTCCTAATCTTTCTATGTCTTCATCAGTAAAACCAATGCCTTTAAAGTGTTCTAAAATTTCCTCGCTAGTTTCACTAATATCCCATAAGTTTATTAGATATTCTATGCACTTATATAACAAATTTTCATTATGTTTTAATTCTTCTATTATTTCTAATTTTTTATTCATAATGCACCTACTTTCTTCCATTTTTTATCTATTCTTTAAAATCAATATATTCTTCTAAATTTTCTTCTAATTGTACCTCAAAAATGTTTTCTAAAATGTCATTTGCCAAAACCTCTAAATCTTTACTGCAAATTTCATCATCTTCTAATCTATCAATAAAATATTCAACTATCGCATATTCTAATTCTCTTGCCAAATCTTTAGTTTTTCCATAACCCTTTTCTTTTAATTCTTCAAGTCTTTTTTCTAATTCTTCTTTATTCATAACACACACTTACTTCCTTCCGTTTTTTATAAAATAATCTACTATACAAGCCACCAAATAACTATCTAAAACTATAATGCCAAGTTTTATAAAACCAAAAACCAATAACATTATAATTAAAGCAATACCAAAATAATCAAACCTTTTCATTATTTTACACCTCGTTCATTGTTTGCTCTATCAAACATAAATTTCAATAATTCTAAACAACTCATAACACTGCCATAGGTATCAAATTTGCCACAAAATATTTCCTTTTTGTTATTAATGATAACCAAGCAATAATTATTAGTGCCTTTATTTGAAAAACCAAGTTTCCACCTTTTTTGTTTTAGCACACTACTATTTAATAATTTTATAGTGCTTTCTATATATTCCAATTTTTCTTGCGATTTCATCTTATCACTCTTTCCTTTTCTTTACACTTATATTATACCACACAAATTTGTAAATTGGTAACAAATTTGTTAATAAATGCAACAATAAATATTTTCTTGACCTTTTATTTTAAATTTACCACAATAATCATTTTCAATTTCATTAATTCTACTATAAAATTCTTTTACATCTTCTATTGTCATATTATCAAAGTCTATATCAAATTCAATGAGATTATCTAAATCTAATTCGCCACTTTCAATTTCATCTTTATAGTCTTCTTCTATCATTTCTCTACTTTCGCCATAAAAAACATCAAAACTAACCCTAGTATCTTTAATATTATCAAAAATATTTTCCTTATCACTTAAATAGATTTCAACTCTACCCTCTTCCCATTGTCTAGTAGTTTCCATGTTCTCTTTTGTAAAAGATATTAAGCCTAAATTTCTATTATCGCCTAACTTACAATATTTTGCTTGTTCTATTGTTAATTTATCATAATCTTCACTTTCTACACCTGCACCTGTACTTTGTAAAAGTTTAATTGCTCTCATTACATCTTTGTCATCAGTTTCCTTTTTATAATCAATTATATTTTCTAAAATTTCAAGTGTTAATCTACAAGCACTTTCAGTATAAGCAGACCAATGATAGTAACAATTTGCCAATTCCTTATTATCTCTTTTTCTTTTTATTTCAATATTTAATCTTTGTCCCATATTATTTACCTTCTTTCTTTAAATTATTATATTCTTTTCTATATTCTTTTAGTTCATTTTTACCTAAATTATTACTCAACTTGTTATATACAAACTTTAAAAAACCATCATCATAATCTATATTCCAAAACTCACATATATCTCTTATTTGATAGATATTAAAATACTCATTTATTATTTCATTTGCTATATTCTTCATTTCATTTCCTAAATCTTCATGATTTATACAAGCAATACTACTGCCAAACCTATCAAATTCTTCATCTAAAATATTATGTAAATCGTTTGTACTATAAATCATATCTCTTTCTATATCTACCACTATATATCTATTCATAATACCACCATTCTAATTAAGCAACATAACTGCCACATATATAACCAAAATGTCTTTCAACATAATCGTTATCAACTACGATTCCAACTGCCTTTAAATCATCTTTTAATTCTTGTATAATTTCTTCTCTATTGTTATATTTCTCATACAAATTGTTTTTCATTAATTCAAACAAAATTACATCTTCACTACCAGAGTACCTATCTCCAAAATACATTCTTTCTTGTGTTTTATCAATATCTAAATAACCATTAAATTCTCCAATAAATGTAGCAAAGTTTATGTTATATGTAAAATCTAAAATGTCTTCAAATTCTATATTATCTATATCTTCAAAAACCTTTTTCCATCTATCTTCAAGTTCAAATTTTTGTTTTATGTTCTTTTTATTTAATTTTATTAAATTATATAATTCATTAATAGTTAAAATCATACCCTTTGTTTCTACACCATAAGTTCTC
>Ga0247610_10007539_pt1 | contig 11156 bp, 5 predicted proteins | sample 174DNAGHGhighgp2_FD_193483 | JGI IMG/M metagenome (GOLD analysis project Ga0247610, IMG submission 193483) | Sheep rumen microbial communities from Palmerston North, Manawatu-Wanganui, New Zealand - 1742 DNA GHGhigh gp2 | ecosystem: Host-associated > Mammals > Digestive system > Stomach > Rumen ...
GCAGCATATTTCTCGGCAAAGTTTTCCAGAATGTCGCCCACGCGCAGTCCGTTGCGGCTCACTTTGTCGGTGTAGGTGGGGCCTATGCCCTTGCCGGTGGTTCCCACTTTGTTCTTGCCCTTCTGGGCCTCATAGGCAGCGTCGAGCACGCGGTGCGTGGGCATGATGAGGTGTGCTTTCTTTGAGATGTGCAGGCGTTTCTTCAGTTCGTGGCCACTGGCTTCCAGTGCCTTGGCCTCGTCCATAAACAAGTCGGGAGCCAGCACTACGCCGTTGCCGATGATGTTCACCTTACCGCCCTGAAAGATGCCAGAGGGTATGGAGCGAAGCACGTATTTCTCGCCTTCGAACTCCAGTGTGTGGCCGGCGTTTGGCCCACCCTGAAAGCGGGCTATAACGTCATACTTGGGGGTCAGCACGTCGACCACCTTTCCTTTACCTTCGTCGCCCCACTGCAGTCCCAGCAGGACGTCAACCTTACCTTGATTCATTTGTCTTTGTTATCTGTTTTTGTCGATTTCTTCAAGTTGTTTCTCATTCGCGTCAGCCGTCCCTGGCAGGTGGAGCAGATGCCGTAGATGTAGAGGGTGAACCCGTCTTTGCGGAAGCGCTTCAGGTGCAGGTCGTCAATGGCCTGCGTGATCTCCTGCGACGTCACCTCCGTCACGCGTCCGCAGACGGTGCACATTTGGTGGCAGTGGGAGTTGTTGTCGTAGCAGGCTTCATACTTCGTAGTGCCCTGAAAGCGGTGGCGGATGACCAGCCGCAACTCCAGGAACAGGTTCATTGTGTTGTACAACGTGGCCCTGCTTACCGGGAACTTGTATTCTCCTGCCAGTTTCTCGCCTAACTCGTCCAGCGTGAAATGGCCATTAATGCTGTATACAGCCCGCAAGATGGCATAGCGCTCAGGTGTCTTGCGGTGATTGTTCATTTCCAGATAGCTGTCGAGAATCCGCTCTACGGATTTCTTCACACTTTCTTTCATCTTACATAAACTTCATAAACCTGTGCAAAGTTACGAAGAAAATAGGAAACAAACGAGCGTTTAACAACATTTTATTTATAAACCGTCAAATTAACTGGTAAAAATCGGTGTCGTTTTCTGATACCAGGTGCCTTTGTTCTCAAAAAGTGCCTACTTTTGAAAAAAAAGAGGCGCTTTTTTTCAAAAAGGAGGCTCTTTTTTCAGAAAACTCGCCACCCCTGATTTCCGGGGTGGCTTCATGCTGTTGCGAGGTGGCGTCTGGCAAACGTGAGGCGCCTCCCCACAAATATGTGAGAAGGCGCCTCTGCGATGGTTGTTGACTATACTGTAAAACGCCGTTTAGTCTATTATCTCGAAGCCGGTGTATGGCACCAGTGCCCGCGGTATGCGGATACCTTCCGGCGTCTGGTTGTTCTCTAAGAGTGCGGCCACGATGCGCGGCAGTGCCAGTGCCGAGCCGTTGAGCGTGTGGCAGAGCTCGGTCTTCTTGGTGTCCTGACGGCGATAGCGGCACTTCAGACGGTTGGCCTGATAGGTGTCGAAATTGCTCACCGATGACACCTCAAGCCAGCGTCCCTGCGCCTCGGAGTAGACTTCAAAGTCGTAGCAGATGGCGCTCGTAAACGACTGGTCGCCGCCGCAGAGCAACAAGATGCGGTAGGGCAGCTCCAGCTTCTGGAGCAGTCCCTCAACGTGGGCCAGCATCTCGCGGTGGCTCTCCTTGGAGTGTTCGGGCTTGTCAATGCGCACGATTTCAATCTTCGAGAATTCGTGCAGACGGTTCAGGCCGCGCACGTCCTTGCCGTAAGAACCGGCCTCGCGGCGGAAGCATTGTGTGTAGGCGCAGTTCTTGACGGGCAGCTGTGCTTCGTCGAGAATAACGTCGCGGTAGATGTTGGTGACGGGCACCTCGGCCGTAGGAATGAGGTAGAAGTCGTCCACTTCAGCGTGGTACATCTGGCCTTCCTTGTCGGGCAGCTGTCCCGTGCCGTAGCCCGAGGCTGCATTGACCACCGTCGGCGGCATGATTTCGGTGTAGCCGCTCTTACGGGCCTCGTCGAGGAAGAAGTTGATGAGTGCGCGCTGCAGCTGTGCGCCCTTGCCGATGTAGACGGGGAATCCGGCACCGGTAATCTTCACGCCCAGGTCGAAGTCAATGAGGTTGTATTTCTTGGCCAGCTCCCAGTGTGGCAGGGGGTTGTCGATGCCCAGCTTGGGGTTTACCGTCCAATTGCCAACGGTGTCGGTGGCATCGCACTCCTTGAGGTTCGACTTTACCACGCGGTTGTCCTCGGCAGCCACGCCTTCGGGCACTTCGTCGTAGGGAATGTTCGGTATCTGGCAGAGCAGGTTGTTGAGTTCCTTTTGGGCGTTGTCCATGGCCTCGTCGAGCTGCTTGTTGGTGTCCTTGAGTTGTGCCACCTGTTGCTTCACGGCCTCGGCTTCTGTCTTCTGGCCTTCCTTCATGAGCGCACCGATGCGTGCAGCCATCTTCTTGGCTTCCGACAGGTTCTGGTCTAACTGTTGCTGGGCTTCACGCCTCTTTTTGTCGATGGCCAGCACTTGGTTGATGGCCTGGCGGGCGTCGCGGAAGTGCTTCTTCTCTAATCCCCGAACTACGCGTTCGGTTTCTTCGCTGATAAGTTTGAGTGTCAACATAAAGCGTATTTTCTTTTTATTGTTTTACTGTTCGTCGTAATTTTGTCTTCTATATAATTGGTTATTATCGCTGTTTGCCTGGGAACGCGGGCGCCCTCGCCCGCACCTGTGACGGGCGAGGGCACCCGCGTTTCCGCAAGTTGGCTGCAAAAGTACAAAAAAGCAGGCTAACGGCAAAGAAAAAAAACGCGAAAATGTCGTTTTGACAGGCGTTTTTTGTTTTTTTTGTAACTAATGGGATGTAGACGCCCCTGTGTCCTTCCCCGGGAGGGTGGGGAAGGATGGTAGGGGCATAAGGAAAAGGGGTTAGAGACCGCAGATGTGGGCATAGGGGCAGTACTGGCACCGGCTGTCGTCTGTGGTGGGCGTGAAGGGTCGCCGGGAGTCGAATATCTCGTTGACCTTGTCGTTGAGCAGTTGCACAAAGTGGTCGCCTTCAGGCGTTGCTACGTCGTTGATGTAGTCGGTACCAAACTTCAGGATGGGATTGAAGTCGTCGGCGGCGGCATGCTGGATAAACAGCAGGGCAGGGGCCACGGGCACAGGCCTTGTGAGCTGGCGCGACACGATGCGGGCGTAGAGCATGGTCTGAAGGTAGTAGTCGGTGTGGTTGCGCAGCTGTGAGTCGTCAAATATGTCGTCGACGCCGCGCAGCGGTCGTAGGTGGTATGAGCCCGTCTTATAATCTATGATTCTTATCTGCTGCTCTGCCTGTAGGGTGGTGGGTGAGATGCTGTCGAGCCGGTCAATACGTCCGCCTATGGTGATGGTCTTGCCCAGCGTGGGCACGTGGATGGGCATCGTGACATCCTTCTCCAGCCCTATGACCGTGAAGGGTGCCAACTGCTTGTCGACGGTGATGAGCAGCGTGAGGTAGTGAATGATTACCTGACGGTTGATGATGGCCATGCCGCCAGTAGGTACCTTCTTGAACTCTGTGTCAAAGGCGTCGTCGACGGCCCGCTGTATTTCTACCTTGCTCTTCAGAAGTTGCTCCAGGTTGGCAGCGGTGATGGTGGCACTCTGCTGTGTGAGCCTCTCGTAGAGCATCTGGGCAGCGTTATGAAAGATATTGCCAAAGATGCGGTCGTCGATAATGCCGTCTTCGGTATCGTCGGGCTCGCGCAGCCCCTCGACGTAGCAGAAGTAGAACTGCAGAGGGCAGCGCATGTAGCGGTTGATGGCTGTGGGCGTGAGCAGTCCGAAGCGCTGCCGCAAGGTATCCATGACGCTTTCTGTCTTCTCTATGCTGTGCGGCTTCTGTAAACAAATCTGCTGCCCGGCCTGTAGCGTGTGGCGCACAATGTGGTGATAGCTGTCCTCGACCATCAACTGCAGCACAAAGCGGCTCATCTCCGCTGCCTGGCCGTCGACGGTAGCATTGCTGTAGACGATGGTGACGTCGCGGGCGCGGCTTAGCAGCCTGTAGAAGTGGTAGGCTGAGATGGAGGCCTTGTGGTCGGCGGTGGTCAGCTCGAAAGCGCGACGCAGGGAGTAAGGTATGAACGACGACTCGGTGAGGCCTCGCGGCAGGTTGCCTTCATTGGCGGAAAGCAGCAACAGGTGGTCGAAGTCGAGATTGCGCGTCTCTAATAGGCCCATCACCTGCAGGCCTACGGCAGGCTCTCCGTGGAAGGGTATAGCCGTTTGCTGTATCAGCTGACACACAATGCTCTGAAGGAGTTGTGAGTGGGGTGTTACCCCTGGCATGTCGCCGTTGTCTATGAGCGTCTTGATGCGGTTCAGTAGTGTGTATGTGCGGAAGTGGGCCTCGGCGGCAAAAGGGTCGTCGGCGTTCTCGAGCTGCTTAGCCTGCCGGGTAACGTAGTCGATGACGTCGTTGAGCGGCTTTTCGCGTAGCATGCGCTCTACGGCTGAAGCGATGGCGGTCTGCTGCAGCGGATAGCCGCTGGTGATGTTAACTTGATCTACGGCCGGTGGCAGGCAGTGGATGACGGTTGGTAGCAATGCCTCGTTGCACATAACGATAGCCGTGCGGCGCCCGGCGCTGATGCGCTCCTCGTTGAGCCATTCTGTGACATAGCGCGCCTGAATATTCTCGGTAGCTGCCGACAAGAGCTTGATTTCCTTCTGGCGGTGAAAATTACGGTAGACGTCGCTGTCGATGGCTAACTCATTAGGGAACAGTTCCATCTGCTGACGGATGAACAGGCCGGCTTCCGACTGCAGGTAGTAGTCGTCAAAGTCCCAGTAGAAGTGCGCCTTGCCCTGTCGTTTCAGCTGGGTGAAGAGCTGTTGCTCCACGGGCAGAATCTTGTTGAAGCCCACAAAGAGATAGCGGTCGTAGTCGAAGGCCAGGTTCCCATCCTGAACAACCTTGCGGTAGAGGGCACCCTCGTAGGCGAGTCCCTGGCTGTAGAGACGTTTGTCGTAGGCGTGGTAGATGCTGTCCATATTAGCCCACAGTCTGAGGAAACGCTCCTTGATAAGACTATTGTGATCGTCGCTGAAGTTAGAGAAGAACTTGCGGATGACGGCTTTCTGCTCTTCGGTGAGATAACTGATGTCGTCCATCTCGTGAATGCCGCTGAGGTTGGCAAAGAGTTCTTTAGTGGGCGCTAAGTGCTTGTCTATGTCGTCGAAATCGGCCGCTAACAGTTGTCCCCAGCCGTAGAAATGGTCGAGATCTTCATCGAAGCCAGTCACCTCAGTGTAGACGCGATGCAGGTCGCACACCAGCTTGACTGGGTCGGCGATGTGCAGCTGCGAATGGCTGCAGAAGAATTCGCTGATGGTCATGTAGACAGGCGACCATAGTGGACGCTTGGAAATGGTGGCCAATGCGCCGTTGAGAAACAGCGAGGCGCGTTTGTTGGGGAAGATGACTACGGTGCTATGGAGGTCGGTGCCGTACTTGCTGACGATGTCGGCAGCAACAAATTCAAGAAATGTTTTCATGGGCTTCTTTGCTTACTTCTTCAATCTTATTACTGTAAACAAACCACAGATAACCGCTGACGTTGGTTCCAGGGTACATGGCAGAAAGCAGATGCATATACTCGCGCACCTGGTCGTGATAGTCATTATGCGGATGGCCGAACTTGAAGTCGACAACCACCCATTGGTGACCGTCGGTCATGACTCGGTCGGGACGGCGCTCTACGGGGGAGCCGCCATCAGTGGCAGGTACCAGGATGGTACACTCGTTGAATAGTGTCCATCGGTTGGAGAACCAGTCGGCCACCTTGGGATGCTCCAAGCGTTTGCGTAGCATGCCGGTAATGCGGCTGAGGGTTATTTGGTCGTCGTAGAGCACGCCGTCCTGCTCCAGCTGTCGCAGAGCATTGTCTATATCGTCAGTGGTACGGATGGTGGAGAACACGTGGTGCAGTATGTTGCCCAGCTGAATGTAGGTGTTGGCGTCGGCCTCGCTTTCGTCGCTTCTCACGAAATCCTGGCTTTGGTTGCTCTGCTTGAACTCCACTTTCAGCGGCTGCGAGCTGACAGATATCGGGAGTGGGGCAGAAGGCAGCAGGAAAGGATTTTCTGTGTCGTGCTTCTTGGATAATGAGTCATTGGTCTCTGACTGACGGCTTTCTTCAGTGGCAGAACAGACCGTGCCATATTTGAAGACGACGGGCGATTGTTCGTCATCGAGTCCCGAGAGAGTGAACCCGCTGAGCGTGGCGTCATGACCGTTGCTCCATTGCGAGAAGACGCGCTCAATAATGTCAGAGCGCGAATTGCGGGCTCCGCGTCGCCCAAGGATGTGGAGACTGGAGCGTGCACGGGTAAAGGCAACATATAGCAGGTTCAGGTTGTCGACAATGTTCTGAAGGTGCTCCGTGTGATAGTCGCCCTCGTAGATGGTTCCCTTCATGCCCTTCGGGCTGTAGTCGACGGGAGCGAGAGGCAACGCGTTGAAGGGTGCCTCCCGGGGGTGACACCATAGTATATTGCCCGTCTTCTCTAACTGCCAGTCGCAGAAAGGGCAGATGACGTGGTCGAACTCCAGGCCCTTCGACTTGTGAATGCTGATGATACGTATGCCGTCTGTCTGGTCGCTCTGTATGGTCTTTGCCCTGATGTCACTGTCCCATTCCCTTAAGAATCCGTCGATGGTAGCAGCGTTCTCAGTGCAGTACTTTTGCATGTAGTCGAAGAATGCGCAGAGATAGCCGCTTTGACTTTCATAGCGCTGCAGTTCTAAGTCGTCAAAAAGTTGTTCTGTGAGTTCGCTCAGTGCTAACGAGTTGTAATAGCCCAAGCGCTGATCGTTAAAGAGTGCCAGGTTGTGTGTTGTTTTTTCCAAGAAGGCGCGGGCTAACTGGTCGTCGGGTCGGGTGATGAGCCGGAGGGCCTGAACGATGATGTTGACAGGCATTGAGGCGTCGAGCCTGAAAGCCTCGTCGCTGATGATGTTAACCGATGGAAGGCACTCCGACAGATAATTGGCAATGAGTGATATATATAAATTGGTTCGCACGAGGATGGCGATGCGACTTTGGGGGATATGTCTTCTTACAAGTGAGCTGACGGTGTCGGCTATAGCGCAGAGCGTCTGTTCCTTGTAATCGTCGCCAGTGAGCAGTTCCACTTCGACGTATCCTAAATCTGGACGGCTGTCAGGAATGAGCTGCTCCACGTCCTCGTATGCGTGCTTCAGCTGTTCGGCTTCTGGCATGCCATTCAGCTGAGTATACTCCTCCTTAGCCGCAGTAAGGAAGAAGGCGTTGTTGAAGTCTATGACGCGTCGTTCAGAGCGACGGTTGGTCTTTAGTGGCATCGTTATAATTGTGTGCGCAGGAAACTGCTGCTCAATGTTATTAAGTAGTCGCCAGTCGCCTCCGCGCCATCGGTAGATGCTTTGTTTTACGTCGCCCACGATGAGGTTTTCACTTCCCTGGTGGCTCATAGCTTCCTGTAGCAGCACCTTGAAGTTGCGCCACTGTAAGATGCTGGTATCTTGGAATTCATCTATCAGTACATGCTCCAGTTGCGTGCCCATCTTTTCGAAGATGAAGGGCGTATCGCTGTCGCCAATGAGGTCGTGAAGCATTTTCTGGGTATCACTCAGTAGGAAGCGGTTTGCTTCTTCGTTTAATGCGTGTACTTTGTTCTCTATACTGTTGAGCAGTCGTACTTGATTGAGGTGGCGTAGTGTAAGCGTAGCCGATTGGTAAAGATTCCACTGTCGGGGACGCTCTTCAACAGCCTGTCTTAGTATAGCGCCTAAGCGTCCGTCGGCAAGGGTGTGTATCAGCTCGCGGCGCGGGTGAGTCTTGGCGTACCATTTGGTGGGATTGCCTAAACAGTTGGCAACGGTTGCATTTTCAATGCTGTCATCGAAAACTCCGCTTTTCAGTTTGTAAAAAAAGCTGGCAATGCCCCTCCGTTTGTTTGCCAGGTCTTCTATATCGAGCCCTTCGTCATTGATTACTGCAAAAAACTCGTCAGCAAAGCCTTCCATGCGTTCTTTGGCATTCTGGCGTATAGTGCGTAGTGTCTTGGTGTAGTTGTCAAAGAACCCTTTCTGCTGTAGTTTCTCGTTGAGTGTTTTGCTGATGTCTTTGTAGTAGTCGCGAAAAATGTTTTTACCAAACAGCTTAATCTGCCCGATAACGTTCCACGACTTGTCGTCGGAGATGTTTTCCATGATGTATTTGAGTATCCACATCAGCATGGTGTCCGTGGTCTTGAGGCCGTCAATAAGCTGGTCGACAGCCATTTCCTCAACCTGGCTGTCGTTGAGTCCTATGCGCAGGTTGGCGGTGAGGTCAAGTTCGCGTGCCATGTTGCGGAGAATGCTTTGGAAGAAGGTGTCGATGGTCATTACCCGGAAGTGGTTGTAGTTGTGGAGCAGCAGCTGTAGTGCCAGTCCTGCACGTTCGCTGACATATTGCGGTGAGGCATCGAGGGCTGTACATACAGCCTTTGTATAGTCGTCGGAGTCAGGCAGCTGTTTCCAAATGCCGTAAAGTTGGCTGAGAATGCGGTTTTTCATCTCCTCCGTAGCCTTGTTGGTGAATGTGACTGCCAGTATGTTGCGATAGGCCTGTGGATTGCTTACCACAAGCTTGATGTAATGTACGGCGAGTGTGAAGGTTTTCCCGCTGCCTGCCGATGCTTTGTATACTGTTAACGCTTTGGTCATATTGTCTTTATGCATTGTATGCTGTTTGCGGATTCGGTAGTTGATTGTCTCACTGTTCATTGCGGTAGCGGCCTACCATCGCCTGAAGAGTTCGAAGGTGAATTTGCAGCCGAACTCCTGGTACTGCCTGTTGAGGAAGCTTGCAAAGAGCCCTATGGAGACGAGTCTCGTGGTGAAGCCGTATCCAATCTCGGTGTAGGGCCGTGTGTTGTCGATGCTCAATGCGCTGAGGTAAAAGCGTTCGCGCTCAATGTAGTGTCCTACCAATGGCAACCATGACGCTGCGAGGAACGGCGACTCGTAGCTGATGTTGGCGCGGGCGTAGTAGCTTGAGGCGTTATACCAGTCGCTGTTGAGCAGTTGGAAGTCTCCCGACCAGTCGTCGTCCCATCCTTCCGGCAGTTTGTTGTCGCGGAAGTGCATGTAGTCAACAAAGTAGCTTTCTTTCTTACGTGTGTAGAATCCACCGCCTACCTTCATGTTGATTTTCTTCATAGGCCTTATGTCGTACTTCCACGAGGCATCAAATTCCCATCGCGAATAGTCAATGTCGGAGTTGAAAAGGCCCTTTATGCCGCGTTCGTAGTCTACTGACAGTGTAGGTCCTTTGTGCCACGGCCTCAGGATGAGCGACATCATGGGCGCAAAGGAGTTGTAGGTTCGTGGTTTGCCGAATCGCCACATGGCTTCGGGGTTGTAGGGCACGCGGCGATGGTAGGTAAAGCCGTTGACAATCTCGAGCCATTTGAAGGCCAGGATGTTGTTTGCGATGCTCAGATAGTTGTCGTCAAAATATTCCAGTTGCTGCCCGTCAAGCTTTAGTGTGTCGGCATGCTCGTGCTGAATCTCTTCTGCAATGTCGCCGTTGCCTATGCGGTTGCCGTTGCCGTAGATGACGGTCACCATGCCGTTGCGCTTAGGGTTGTAATGGAAGTAGAGAGGTAGCGTAAAGTAGAATTTCTTATACTTGAAGTTGTATCCGCACCAAGGATAGAACTCCAGCAGGCGATGCTTGTCAAAGCGGAACTGTGCGCCCAGCTTTATCTTGTAGGAGAAGCCGTGGGTGCTGCTGTAGCTCACGTACTGGGGGTCGAGTATCGGCGAAAGCTTCATGTAGGCATTCTCCGACTCGTAGCGCAGGCTCGAAATGAGGTTGTCGCCGATGGCATCCTGGAGTACGTCTTTCACAAAGTTAAAGCGCCTGACGGTGTCGGCTTTGGCAGCGGTGGTGTCGGGCTGGTGGCTCAAGGCATATTCCTGGTAGACGTGCTTCTCTTGCTCCGTGAGTGGTATGGGGCGTACAGAGTCCATCAGTGCCAGGTCGAAGGCGTCGTCGATGCTGTCGGGCAGCACCGACGGACAGTCGTAGACGGCTTCAAAGCTGCTGTAGATGTGGTTGCCCATAAACTTGAAAGTCATAAACGTCTTGCACTGCTTGGGCAGGAGCGATCGAGTGTCGGCGTCGCCTTGTGTCGTCTCTGTGTGGAACCGTATCATGTCGAACTCGCCATTGAACGTGGCGTTGACGATGCGGCCTGTCTGCCTGTCGACAACGGCTGTGCCCGACACCAGCTGCGTGTTCTTCAGCAGCCGTGGCCTGAAGTTGACTATGGCCGTGAGGCCATTGTCGCTTTGCGGGACAAAGCGGTAGTAATAGTAGTGGCGGTTATAGCGGTTGAAGGGCGACAGGATATGGTCGCCATAGAGGCACACGTCGTAAATGTCGGGCGACATGAACTCGGTCATCACTGTCATGGCACGGCGGTTGTGGCGTATGGTGCTGAAGCTCGCCTGGCGGCGTATCTCGTAGTTGTTGACGCCAGAGAAGTGCAGCTTGTTGTACGACTCAGCCACTAAGTAGCGTTCGCCGTCGGCGATGGCGTACATCGACGGGATGAGCCACAGCGTGGGGTTTCGTTTCCACACGTTGTAGTTTACCTTCACATACACGTTGGTTGTGAATCCCTCAACATCGTTGGAGGTGAAATTGCGGCGGTAGCTGAAGATACGGTTCAGCAGTATCGAGTCGTTGGTGTTTCTCGAAAACATAGTGCTGGGCATACCAGTGAGTATGCCCAGCACCAACAGGGTTATCAGCTTATGGCATTTCACGACGCCAAAATTACAAATAAATCCTGACGTCGCAAAATTTTTAACCTAAATACTTCATCAGAATTTTTGCATTGCCGCTGTCGCGCAACTTGGCAATGCTCTTTTCACGAATCTGGCGCACGCGCTCACGTGTAAGTCCCAGCTGGTCGCCAATCTCCTCAAGCCCCTTCTCGTGGCAGCCTATGCCGAAGCATTCGCGGATGATGGTTATCTCGCGCTCCTTCAGCACCTTCGTCAGCACCGAGTTCAGCTCCTGTGCCATTGACTCATCGTCAACCTGGC
>Ga0247610_10007540_pt1 | contig 11155 bp, 6 predicted proteins | sample 174DNAGHGhighgp2_FD_193483 | JGI IMG/M metagenome (GOLD analysis project Ga0247610, IMG submission 193483) | Sheep rumen microbial communities from Palmerston North, Manawatu-Wanganui, New Zealand - 1742 DNA GHGhigh gp2 | ecosystem: Host-associated > Mammals > Digestive system > Stomach > Rumen ...
GAGCCATTCGGTTCAGTGCATTTGTGCTTACCAGGAAACGAATGAATTCGTTGGCCATATCCACCTTTTCGCTGTACCGGTTGACAGAGAAGCCCATGGATACCATATCCATGAAATATCCTCCCTCGTCGGTTGAGGGAACCGGATGGAAGCTGTAGCGGAAAGGATGCGCCTGGAAAGCTTCTGAACGGCTTTCACGCTTTTTCGTGCCAGAAACGGTGCCGCCCTTCGCCAGCATCATCGGCACATCGCCTTCAAAGAATCGCAGAATGACGGGATCATAGTCCTTGGCCAGCAGATTGCATTCCTCCAAATCCATATAGCCGCGGCTTATAAAATCCGCTGCCAGTTCCAGCGCGCCGCGCATGTACTCACCGGCGGAAGGGGCTAAGCTGTTCAAATCCGCAATGGCCGTCTCGTTTCCCCGAATCTGGGCCAGGAAATAGGGGAAAAACAGCGGGTAAAGCAAGAAGTGGTTGCTGCTGTTGCCATTGAATCCCAGCATTGGACTGGAATAGCCGGCGCTCTTCAGCGCTTCACAAGCCTGAAGAAGCTGCTCATAGGTTCCGGGGATTTGAAGGTTCTCTTTTTCAAAAATATCCTCGTTTACCAGCATGCCGTAGGTCTCACAGAAGATGGGAACCATGAATACCTTGCCATCCTCGCTGCGCAGCAGCAGATGACTGCGGATTCCGCTCAGATCGAGCCCTAAAGCAGGGTCAGAAAGATCTTCCACGGCATCAAAAACACGCAAAAACCGCTCCTGGCCCACCATGGAGGGATAGGTGAAGAAAATATCCGGCGCCTCTTCTCCCAGCCGCAGCGCTTTACCAATGTTATTGTTGTAATCGTCGATCTTTTCATATTTGAGTTTCACATTGGGATAATATTGCCTGAACAGAGCAAACTCAGCTTCAATCGCCTCGAAATTGTCATAATGACCCGCAACCAGCAGCGTGATAGACGCGCTGGTATCCAGGGCAGGGGTAAAGCCCTCTCCCTCCGCCCAGGCGGAACCCGCCGCCGATAACATCAGCGTAACCATGCACAGCACACAAAGGATTCGTTTCATTTTTCTCCCTCCCTGATTCTTCTGATTTCTTTGAGCACAAGTTTCATATCAATCGGTTTCGCAATATGGCCGTTCATTCCCGCCGCCATACACTCGGCCACATTTTCCGAGAAAGCATCCGCTGTCATGGCGATGATGGGAATGGAGGACGCCCAGGCGTCCGGCAGTGCGCGGATAGCCTTTGTCGCTTCCAGGCCATTCAGGACGGGCATCTGAATATCCATGAAGATCAGATTGAATTCGCCCTTATTCGCCCGCGCCATCCGATCTACCGCCAACTGTCCGTTTTCCGCCCGTTCACAGGTAATGCCCTGCATTTGCAGGAGCATGGAGATGATTTCCCAGTTGATGTCGTTATCCTCCGCTACCAGGATATTCATGCCCGCGATATCGGAATTATCCTCCTCCGAGCCCATTTTCTCCTGCTGATTGCCCAAAAGCTCGTTGAGCTTTTTATAGAGTGTGGAGCGAAACAGCGGTTTGCTGATGAAGCCATTGGCTCCGGCATCCCTGGCGGCATCCTCCAGATCGGACCAGTCATAAGCGGAGATCAGCAGGATCGGCACGTCATCACCAATCATGGCCCGGATCCTGCGGGCTGCTTCAATGCCATCCATATCCGGCATTTTCCAGTCCAGAATCACTACCCGGTATTCGTTCTTACTGCTCAGCATAGACAGCGCTTCCGCACTGCTATTGGCCACGTCCGCTTCCACGCCAATGGATTGAAGGGTGTCTTTTGCGGTTTCCAGCAATACCTCATCATCATCCACCACCAGAACCCGCATGGCCTCCAGCTTCATCTCCTCCTCCTTCTTATCAGCCAAAGGGAACTCCAAGTTCACTGTGAAAATGGTGCCCTTGCCCAGTTCGCTTTGACAGTCAATGGTGCCCTGCATCAGATCAATCATCTGCTTGGTGATGGCCAAGCCCAGACCGGTTCCCTGGATCGTGTTCACGCGGCTGTCTGTCTGACGGGAGAAGGGCTGATACATACGCTCCATGAACTCAGGCGACATTCCCATGCCCGTATCCCCGACCACGTACGTCAGCTTGACTGTGTTTTCCGCGCTTCCCGGCGTCTGCTGCATATCTACCCAAACTTTTCCGCCTGGTTGCGTATACTTGATGGCATTGGACAGGAGATTGATATAGATCTGGTTGAGACGCAGCTGATCGCCGTAGAGATGCTCATGATCGAAATGATTGATGCGGAAGCTGAAATCGATGTTCTTCTCTTTCACCATCGGCTGGGAAATATTCACCAAATTCTCCGCGCATTCTACAATGGAAAAGGAGGCCGGGCTCAGATTCAGCTTACCGCTTTCAACCTTGGAAATATCCAAAATATCGTTGATCAGGGTCAGCAAATGATTGCTGGCGAGACCGATTTTATGCAGGTTTTCCTTGACGGCGGCGCTGTCCTCCGCGTTCTTTTCCGCAATGGCAGTCAGGCCGATAATAGCGTTCATGGGCGTGCGGATGTCATGGGACATAGTGGAGAGGAAGTCCGTCTTTGCCTGGCTCGCCCGATCAGCGGCAGCTGCCGCATTCTTGGCGCGATAATTGGCCCGCAGCAGCATGGACAGATTGAGAATGAGCAAAAGAAGAAGCCCTGTGGATACAATTCCTACCAGCGTCCAGTCCGTGTTCCCTGGCATCAGCGATTGCAGCGGCACCATGGTGACCACAACCCAATCGTCCGTGGAGTTGACCCGTGTATGCGCCACCAGACAGCGTTCCTGCTCCGAAAAGTTCATCTCGAAGCTGCCGGCTGCTCCCGCGAAATCCTGCGCCAGCTTGTCCCGGGCGGCGTTGCTGCGTTCATTGTAGTATTGATAAAACTCAAAAAAATTGGTGCTCTGGAAGGAATCTCCGCTGATGATGTAGTCGCCGGCGGCATTGATCAGGGTGATTTCGGCGTCCTTATAATCGTCTGTTGGGAACGACCATTCCGTTTTGAACGCGGATTCGGGGATGATGCGCAGGAGAACAGCGTTTTCTGGCGCATCATTCTCCAAATTTTTCAGGCTAATCCAGTTGCAAAAGGCGATAGAACGCCTGCCGGTGATGGGATTATTATAGGTTCGGGTCACATAAACTGTTTTGCTTCCGCTGAAAAAAGCCGATATGCCATTCGGAAACAGATCAATATTCCCATAATTCACCGACAGATTGTCCGGCGCAAAGTCAGGATCCTCCGGTACCGTAGACAGTCCTTTGCCTGTCAGTTTGTCCCCTTCCACAAAGAGCACATGCGCCATAAAGCGCTCATCGGTAACAGATGAACGCAAAAACGCTACTGCTTCCTCCGCCGTCATGCTGCTGGTATTGATATGCCTGGCCCAGCTGTCGCAAACGCGTTGTTCCCCAATAAGATAATTGGTGGTCACATGCTCCATGGCCACCGTCATATTGATAAAAGCCTCTGTCTGCGTTTCCTGCATCTGGCGCTGCTGATTGCCCACGTATATTACCACGAAAGCCAATGTGACCAGTACAATCAAAGCATTGCCCAATATAATGGGTATTCTCTTCATTTTTTGTTCTCCGATAGAATCGTTTTCTAAATAGGAAACTAAAATTCCATTATGCTTCTCCATTATACTTTACTACTTGAATATTAGCAAGTGATTTTTGAACGGCCTTACTATGATATAACCAAGGTAATTGATTATTGCAGAGGAATAAAGAAAATGTTCTGATTATGCTGCCGTAATGGCCTTGGCAAAGGCAGGAATAAAAAACATGATTGTATCATTCAAACCTGTCGGTTACTGGCGGTTACATTGTAGAATCGCAATCATAAAAAACCGGATATGCTACTCCGAATAATCGGAGCAAGCGATTTGTTAATCTCATAACCGAAAGAGAATTCCTGCCCACATGCTTTGCAGTCAACAACGTGGCTCCACTTTTGACAAATGGATCAAATACCAAAGTCCATTTTTCTCGTCATAAATGTACTTTCCCGTGATGTAATCCTCCGAATAAGATTGATTCCTGCAATTCAAACATTCTGGCTAATTAAAAAAGCCGAAGGGAGACTACTTCCATATGAAGTGCCTCCCTTCGGCGGCCTTTTCATTTGTGTTCAATTATGAGGTAGTATGAAAAAGTCCTTAATAAAGTCTTTAATTACCCTTGGCAAAGCTCATTTTTACGATGGAAATAGGTATTGTAAGCGTGAGTGTGTTGAACTTTTATCGCTAAATAAGTGCATACCCCCTTGACAATCCCCCTGCTGTTTCCAGGTTTTTTCTTTCATTGCATGAAGGTGATTCGTTGCGATACAGCACCGCAAATCCACGAAAAAAACAGAAAATGGATTGACTTTTTGCCCGTCGCTTGCTATCCTTTTCCAATAGTGGATGAAAGGAGGCTTTCACATGAGCCGCGTGGTGATCCCGGAGGGCTACGTTTCCTCCCTGACGCTGTATGAAACCCAGGCCGCTATCGACCTGATCAAGAAAACCTTTCAGAGCAATCTGTCCCACGCGCTGAATCTGAAGCGCGTGTCGGCCCCCTTGTTTGTGGACGGGGCCTCGGGCCTTAATGATGATTTGAACGGCGTGGAGCGGCCCGTATCCTTTGATATGCTGGAAACCGGCGAAGAGGCCCAGGTGGTGCACTCCCTGGCCAAATGGAAGCGCTACGCCCTGGCCCGGTATCATTTCCCCGTAGGCGAGGGCCTGTTCACCGATATGAACGCCATCCGCCGGGATGAGGAATTGGATAACCTTCACTCCGTGTACGTGGACCAGTGGGACTGGGAAAAGGTGATCGAGGAAAAGGACCGCACCATGGATACCCTCAAGGAAGCCATGCAGCGCATCGTTACCGCCATCTGCGTCACGCTGGATAGGCTCAAGTGGGAATATCCCCAGGTGAAAACCACCCTGTGCCGCGATATTACCTTCGTCACCACCCAGGAACTGGAGGATATGTACCCCGATAAAACCGCCAAGGAACGGGAAAACCTGTTCCTCAAAGAACATAAAACCGTGGGCATCCTCCAGATCGGCGCGCCCCTCAAGTCCGGCAAGCCCCACGACGGCCGCGCCCCGGACTACGACGATTGGGCCCTGAACGGCGATATCATGTTCTGGAACGAGCTGCTGGGCTGCGCCTTTGAAATTTCCTCCATGGGCATCCGTGTGTCCCCCGAATCCCTGGAAAGGCAGCTCAAAATCGCCGGCAAGGAGGAGCGCCGCGCCCTGCCCTTCCATCAGGCCCTGCTCAAGGGCGAACTGCCCTTCACCATCGGCGGCGGCATCGGCCAGAGCCGCATGAGCATGCTGCTGCTGGGCAAGGCCCATATCGGCGAGGTGCAGTCGTCCTATTGGGATCAAAAAACCCATGAGATTTGCGAAAAGGCGGGCATTGTGCTGCTGTAATGAATCGAGGGCCTCTTCGGCCCTCGACAGGTTGTCGAAAAAGAATTTTCGACAACCTGCGAAGCAAATTCCATTTGCTCCTCCCAACGGCAAAGCCGGCGGATGCGGATTCAAGTCGAAAGGGCTGCGGCCCTTTCGAGCTATCCTGGGGTTTTCGACAGTCTGACCAGGGCCGTCGGGCCTGGGCCCATCCCGGCGAACGCTGAAAAATCGACAAGCAAACTTGATTTCGCCAGATACGTTGATGGCTGCAAGGCAGCTCCCGGGCAAGAGAAAAGCAGGTGACCAGACGAAAAAATGAGCGAGCTCATTTTTCGCCTGGATCACCTGCTTTTCGCGTTATGCTTATACGCCCCGCGCTGCTCCGCTTTGCGGAAGCGCGGGTTTCGGGCGAGTAATGCAAGCATTGCTCGCCCTCAGTCTCGCTTCGCTCGACGCTATTTGCACAACGCCCGGCCGACAAAGTCGGCCCGCCCGGGAGCGACGGTACACAACGATACTGCTCGTAATAAACCGCAGCATAAGCAGCGCTAACCTCATCCGCCGCTTCCCGCCACCTTCCCCAAAGGGGAAGGCTATTCTCATCCGGCGCTTCCCGCCACCTTCCCCAAAAGGGAAGGCTATGGCGCCTCTTTTGGTACTTTTTTGTCGCCCAGAAAAGTACGCTTCGTCGTCCCTGCCTGATGATCCCCCAAATTTTACAAGTCATTTCCAGTTATCCTACGCAGGAATGTGATATAATCTTATCAGAACCACATGAAAGAGGTGAGCCAAGGTGAAACGCCGCTGGATCGGGGCGCTGCTGATCCTGTGCCTACTGATGGGGCCGGCGCGGGGAGAAATGCAGCTTACCCCCGAAGAATTTGAAGAAAATTTCGCGCCGTATTGCCAATGGGACGGCACGACCCTGACCCTGAACGAGGGCATCGTTACCCTGGGAGAGTACCTGGGCGATGATGTTGAAACAGAAAACTCCTGGATCACCGTGACCGACCCCAAAGTGGAAGCGGTATTCCAGAGCAATCCCGCGGGAAATCTATGGTTTTCCTGGGAATTCTTTTCCTTTTCCCGGGTGGTCTGGCCCGAAAGCATCCGCATGCTGGGCGCGCAATCCTTCCACCTGGAACATTTCAGCGAATTGACCATCCCAAGGCAGATGGAAAAGCTATGCCTCGATGCCTTTGTCTACTGCTCCTTTGGCACATTGCGCATCGAAGCGGCGCTGCCCTGGGAGCAGATCGCCGATGCGACGTACGACTGCACCGTTTACGCCTGGGACGTGCCGGCGGACCATCCCCTGTACACCGTGCGGGACGGGGCGCTGTACACCAAGGATGGCGAAACGCTGCTGGATTATCCCAACGGCCGGACGGACGCCCATTGGGATGTGCCGGCTGGCACCAAGCGCATCGATCACATCTGCAACGAAAACCTGAAAACCCTGTCCCTGCCCATCGGGCTGGAAACGCTGGACGATTACGCTTTTTCGGGCTGCACCAGGCTCCAGTCCATCGCGCTGCCCCTGACGGTGAAATCCATTGGGGCAAATATTTTTTCTGCATGTGTGTCGCTGGATCTGATTTCGCTGCCGAGCGGCGTTTCCGTGGAGCAGGACAGCTGGGGGGAATATTACGCCCAGGACGGCCTCTTTCACGGCGACAACGGCGATACCGGCAGCAGCGAAACCGTGTCAGCCAACAGAAGATGGCCTGACGAATGGCTGAATTACGGCGCCCGGCTGGTTGGGGACGGTCCGGTGACCCTCTATCAAAACAGCAAAGGCGAAGAAACCGTGGGCGAATTGCCGCCCGGCGTCAGCGCGTTGGCCGATATAACCGAAAACGGCCGGATCAAGCTGACAGCGGTCGTGGAGGGAAGCACGCTTGGCTGGGCGGAAATCGACCGTGTGTGCCTGCTGGACGGGGAAGCGCTCTTTCCCTACGCAAAAGCGCTTCTGCCGGACGGCGAGGACCCCCGGGACAGCCGCAAGCTTGCCTATTTTGAAGTCGACGTTTACGGCCCCTGGGTGCTATGGGAGTGGGAAACCGTCACAGACAGCGGCGAAGCGAACTGCCGCATCCGGGACGCCATCCTGTACCGCTCCGCCGACAGCGGCCCGGGGCCCTTGGGCGTAACGGTGTCCCGGGACGGGCCCGACGACCCCGTGCCGCTGCTTGCATCCCCCGGCGGGGCAGCGCTGGAAAGCCTGTACGAAGGGGATCAGATCAGGATCCTTGCGGAAGAAAAGGATTATTACCGGGTATTTACCGGCTTTGAGGAAGGCTGGCTGCCCAGGGCGAACGTGAAGATCGTGCCGATACAAGAGGAGGAGAATGACCAATGAAAAAACTGCTTTGCTGCTTGCTGGCCTGCATGCTGCTGACCGCGCACGCCCTGGCCGAGAACCCGGACACCGGCTCCTGGAGCCAGATCAACCAGGCCGTGACCGCCAAGGAAAACTGGCAGCGGTTTGTTGCCGAAGAGGAAGCGGCGCGATTCCAGCTGGGCGAAAGAACGCCGCTGGACGGCAGCGACGGATTGTATATCAGCGCTTGGGGCAGCTACCCCAGCATGGACGGCAGCACCGTGTGCGTGCCCCTGGCCATGGAATTGGCCCGGCAATGGCTGGGGCTGCCCGAGGAGGACATGAACGGCTTTGTCAATTTCTCCACCACGCCCTACGCCTACGACCGGCTGATCCGGAACCAGGCCAATCCCCTGGTGACAATCAAATCTGAGAACGTGATGATGGACGACGCCCACCCCATCGACCTGGTGCTGGCGACCTATCCCAACGAGGACGAGCGCAAGGAAGCGGCCGACGCCGGGGTGGAATTGGTGTACGTGCCCTTCTGCTGCGACGCGTTCATTTTCATGGTAAACGGTCAGAATCCCGTGAACAGCCTCACCCAGCGGCAGATCAAGGAAATCTACACCGGCCGGGTGCTTGCCTGGAGCCAGGTAGGCGGCGAAGACCGGGGCGTGGAGGCCTATCAGCGGCCCCACGGCAGCGGCAGCCAGACCGCCATGGAGGAAATGGTGATGCAGGGGCTGCAAATGAGCCATGTGAACGAAAACTACATTTCCAACGGCATGGCCGAGGCCATATCGCAGGTGGGCAACTATGAAAACGGCCTGGGCGCTATCGGCTACAGCTACCTCTACTACGTGAATACCCTGGTGGAAAGCGGCGGCATCAAGGTGCTGGCGATCGACGGCATTGCTCCCACCGATGAAAACCTGCAATCCGGGGCGTATCCCTACACCGTTAACTACTACGCCGTATACCGCAAGGGCGATGAAAACACCGAGGCCTTCGTCAATTGGCTCGTCAGCGACGCCGGGCAGCAGGCCGTGGCCCAGGCGGGGTACGTGCCGCTGCGGTGAGGCTTTGCGCCGCCGCAGCCCGCAAAGGAGAAGCTCCGCCGCTGGCAGTAACGAGGGGGAGCGCCCCATATCCACAGCCTGTCCTTTCGTGAAGACCCTTTCTTTTCGCGTTGACGAAAGGCCTTGCTCTGTGATAAACTGACATGGTTAATTTCTCCGAAAGGAAGCAAGCAATCATGAAAGAATTGATCCTGAAAATCCTCCGCGGCGTGGTGATCGGCCTGGCCAATGCGGTGCCCGGGGTATCCGGCGGAACGATGATGGTATCCATGGGCATTTACGATCAGATCATTGAAAGCCTCAATCATTTGTTCAGCCGCTTCAAGGCATCCGTCAAAACGCTGTTCCCTTACCTGATCGGCATGGCCGTTGCCCTGGGGCTGGGCGCGCTGATCCTGAAAAAGGCCTTCGCCAGCATCCCGCTGCCGACCAGCGCGCTGTTCATCGGCCTGATCCTGGGTTCCATTCCCGCTATCCTGTATCAGATGAAAGGCGTGAAGATCAACGCGTTGAGCGTGCTTTTGTTCGTGGTTTTTGCGGCGGTGGTCATCATTCCCAAGGTGATCGCCAACGCGGGCAGCGGCGCGGATCAGGCGCTCCCTCTGGATTTTGCGCATATGGTGCTGTACTTCCTGCTGGGCGTGATGGCCTCCGCTTCCATGGTGATCCCCGGCATTTCCGGCTCTATGATGCTGATGATTTTCGGGTATTACCGGCCGATTTACACGGAAACCCTGGGCGGCCTGTTCAGCCTGATCAAGCAGGGCCAATGGAGCCAGGTGGGCGCCAGCATGGGCGTGCTTCTGCCCTTCGCGGCCGGCATCGTGGTGGGGCTGTTCGCGGTGGCCAAGCTGATTGAATTCCTGCTTCGGAAATGGAAGGGCTACACCTACTGCGCCATTTTGGGCATGGTGGTCGCTTCGCCCGTCGTGATCCTGATGGATCAGAACAACTGGCAGCAAGCGGCATTGGACGAGGCCGGCAAGCCGATGCTGGACGCTTCCGGCGCGGCGATCATGGAAGCCCGGCCCGTGACCGGCCTGATGATTGCGCTGGCGGTAGCCGCCCTGGCAGTGGGCGCGTTCGTCGCCTGGAAGCTGGCCGGCGACAGGGGAGAAAAGGCCGAGGCCAAAGCATGATCCGCCTGGTGGCCTGCGATCTGGACGGCACGCTGCTGGATGAAAAGGGCCTGCTGCCAGAAGGCACGTTCCCCCTCATCCGGCGGATGAAGGAAAAAGGCATCGCCTTCGCCGCCGCCAGCGGCCGGCAATGGGGCAATTTGCAGCGCATGTTCTTCCCGGTGTGCAAGGACATGGCGTTCCTGTGTGAAAACGGCGCGTTCATCGACGCCAAAGGACAGCAGGAACGCAGCGTGTTTCCCCGGGAAACGGCGGAAGCGGTCATCCGGGATATTCTGGACGCCGGAATGGAATTGCTCATCAGCACGCCGGAAACCAGCTTCGTGCTTGCCTCCGCCGCCAAGGCTTATGCCGACGACATCGTTTACCGCCTGCGCAATACCGTGACCGTGATCGACGACCCCTTCCTCCTGGCCGACGGGTATATCAAGCTGTCCGGCTTCCATCCCGTGGACGCGGCGCCGCTGGCCCCCGCGCTGCAGGCAAAATGGGGAACGCAAATGCATGTGGATATCGCCGGTAAAAAATGGCTGGATTTTACCCTGGTCAACAAGGGCGACGGCATCCACGCCCTGTGCCGGCTGATGGATATTCCCCTTTCCGACGTGGCCGCTTTCGGCGATCAATACAACGATGTAAGCATGCTGGACGCCGTGGGGCATCCCTTCCTGATGGACTCCGCCCCGGCGGAACTCAGGCAAAAGGGATATGCGCCCTGCCATCACGTGCCGGATACGCTGAACGAAATCCTGGCGTGAATGGGTTCCCGGGATGCTGTCCCGGACCCTGCGGGGGCGGCATGGCCTCCCCAGACCCCTCATCCAGCGGTTGGAGCGTGGGAGAAAGAGCAATGCTGTTTCCCACAGAAACGGGAAAGAAAACGACGGGGCGTTCTTTCCCGGAACCCGAGAAAGAACCAAAGAGGGCACCATAGCCTTCCCCTTTGGGGAAGGTGGCCCGGAGGGCCGGATGAGGTTAGTGACGTTCATGCTGCGATACATGGCGAGCAGCACCGTTGCACAACGTCGTTCCCGGGCAGGCCGCCTTCGTCGGTCCGGCGTTGTGCAAATAGCGTCGAGCGAAGCGAGACTGAGGGCGAGCAATGCTTGCATTACTCGCCCGAAACCCGCGCTTTGGCAAAGCGGAGCAGCGCGGGGCGT
>Ga0247610_10007542_pt1 | contig 11153 bp, 7 predicted proteins | sample 174DNAGHGhighgp2_FD_193483 | JGI IMG/M metagenome (GOLD analysis project Ga0247610, IMG submission 193483) | Sheep rumen microbial communities from Palmerston North, Manawatu-Wanganui, New Zealand - 1742 DNA GHGhigh gp2 | ecosystem: Host-associated > Mammals > Digestive system > Stomach > Rumen ...
TGTCTATACGACGCTGTTGGATATGTATGGCATCAGAACGGCCTGGCGCGGCTTCGGCCATACGTTGCTCAATCCGGACTACAAGAACTCGGTGACGGAAAAAGTCCAGACGCTGTCCGACTGGATGATATGGAGTGACTATTTCGGCCGTTGATTATCTGGCAAGGAATTCCTTGAAAATGGCGTCGGCCTGAGCGTTGGACTGCTCGCTGGTGAACATATTCACAATTCGGTCATGGCCTGCCTCGGCGTATTGCTGATGCAGGTTTTTATCGGTCAACAGTCGGTCGATAGCCTCGGCGTAAGCTTTCACATCGCCTAAGGCAACCTCCTCGCCGGTTTCCCCCTTGACAGAAACCCAGTTGACGCCTGAGCCCTCGATGGTGAACGTCACAGGCACACATCCGCAGTACATGGCTTCGGCCAGCGCAATGCCGAAGGCTTCCTGTTTGGTGCAGGACGTAAAGCCAAAGATGTCGGAGGCGTAGTAGTAGCAATGCAGGTCCTCGTTGGAAATCTTGCCGATGAACTTGATTCTGTCCGACTGGGCCAACTCCTTCATCGCTTCAGTTTCAGGGCCTCTGCCTCCAATGAGTATGACGCAATCCGACTTGATATACTTCTCAGCTTCTATCAAGTAGTTGATGCCCTTGTAGGTAGCATGACGGCCCACGAAGAAGATAATCCTCTTCTTGCCGTACTTCTTCTTGATGTAGTTAATCGTCGACTGGTCTTTCTTGAGAAGCCTGAAGTCTTTGGCAATAATGCCGTTGGGCACCACTCTTGTCTTTTCCTGATATTTGTAGATGGGACTGCTTGGATGAATGTAGTTGGGGCTGGTAGCCAGTATGAGGTCGGCTTCCTTGAGAATCTTCTTCTCAAACCTGTTGATGAGGTGATACAGGATTCCCTTACCCAGGATATCGGAGTGCCACAACAGCACGAGTTTCGTGTTTTTCGGCTTCAGCTTGACTGTGATGGGGTAGAGGAAGGGGTTGGGGCAATGCAGGATGATCATGTCGGGCTGTATCTCGTAAATGATCTTCTTAAGGTAGCTGTAGTAGGAAAACGCTATGTCCTGACTGGAAATCTTGATGGAAGGGGCTATGCGGTAAACCTTTACCCCGTTGATGGTGTCCATACGGGTGATGCCGTCTTGACTGAAACAGATGACATAGGTATTGTAGGCCTTCAAGCCTTCTGCCATGTATTTCGTGACGGTCTCGATGCCTCCCTCTACAGGATAATAGTATTTCGTAATGTGGAGTAGAGTTTTGTTCATAAATAGTTTTTCCGATAGTCCTTTATATTACTATAACGCCATATTGGGCCATAAATTGTATCAGCATGCAGATATTTCTTGAATTATTTTCAGAATTTTCTCGGCTGACTTCTCCCAGGAGTACTTTTTGAGGTTCTGCCAGCCTTTCTGTCGCATTGTTTCCTTGATATCGTCAGCATCAGTAAGGTATTTCGTGATGGTGCGTAGCATGTCATTCGGTTCGAGGGGATTGAAATACTGCGCAGCATCACCGCAAATCTCACGTTCGACGGGAATGTCGGAGACCAGTACCGGACATCCGCACGCCATCGCCTCAAGCGGGGGCAGTCCGAATCCCTCGTATAACGACGGGAAGATGAAGCAGGCGGCCTGGTTGTAGAGCTTGACAAGTTCCTGGTCGCTGACTCTTCCCAAGAAGTGGATATGCTCTGAGGTGCTCGTCAACTCCTCCTGTTCGTTGAATACGCGGTTGTAGTTGCCTACGATATAGAGCTTGGCAGCTGTCAGGCCCTGACAGGCTTCTATCAGACGTGCAAAGTTCTTCCTCGGGTCGATGGACGAGACGCATAGCACGAAACGTTCATCAGCCTGGGGCACATCAGGGAGGGGCCTGAACAGTTGGCTGTCGATGGCATTATAGACCACGCTGATGCGTTCGCTTTTCAGGAAAGGATAGAAGCGGAGTATCTCGCTTTTCGAGAATTCACTGACCGTCAGGATATGCTGTGATGTCTTCACGGCCAAGGGTGTCATGAACCTGTAATACCAGTAATAGGCTCGCGAATACCACGAGGGGTTCTTCAGAAAAGCCAGGTCGTGGATGGTCATGATTTTATGACGTATCAGTACAGAGCCTAAGCCCGTGAAGCTGAGCACGAGGTAGTCCTTCTTACCGATGAAGAAAAACGGAAGGACACATTGCTCCCAGAAGTGGGAGCCGCCGATGCCATAGTGAACGATGTTCAGGTCGCTCACATCGTAGTCCTGATGGATAGGTGCCTTCGGACAGACGATGGTAAAAGGCCGGTGGAGTCTGGCCATCGCCTTGCAGATGTTGTAAGCGTAGCGCTCAACACCCGTCATGGGCTGCGTCAGGAACCGTCCGTTGATGTATAATGTCATGTCTTTTGGTGTATTGTTTTTTTTTATAGAGAAGGAACGTGTGACTTTCTGGTTGGCTATATCGATGTAAACTCTTAACAAATAGTGGATATCTCTTATACCCCATCAGTTTATATAAGAACTGGAACAGAATATTCAGCATTTTTATCTTTTTTCCCATTCCTGACATGTTGTGTGGAGTTAGACTGTCGATTTTCTCCTTAGTAAACATAGATTTTCTTTTCAAAATCTTATAAAAGGAATTACTATCGGTAGAAAAAGGATTGTCAAAGATCTTACCTTCTTTTCTCAAGCCATTATAAAGACGTCGATGGAAATTTTCGATTTTCTCCCCGTTGTCGTATTGGTTGTAAAGATAGTTCATTGATATGAAGGAGCTGAAAAGGTCTTTCTGATCAATCAATTCCTGACTGTATCTTGTCGTGGCTAATTCTATATCCTTATATTCTTCTGGATTCGACAATCGTTGGTGGGTAACGACTTTATTCATTAGTAATTTATAGTCATAGCCTGAGAAATGGACGAAGACCAAAGGGGTGTCTTCTTCATGATTATCCTCGTAACGGTATCTTACCATCAGAGTTCCATCGCCTGATAGGACAAGTTTTCTTTCAAAGTAGTTCCAAGGTGCAACATTCATTCCTAAATGGCGTGTAATAAACAGTTTGTCCCCTAATAGGGCAGGTGCCCAATCCATCCATTTCTGGTCTGTAAATGTTCCAACGGTTCTGTCACAGAATGCTTGATTCATTAATCTTATTCTCCACCACTTCATAAACTCATGGATGCGTGAGGTGTTGCTGACAGCACAAAAGCCCAAATTGAAAATGCCAGTAACACATATTGCCCATTCATCCTCACCCTGGTATTCTGGATGAATTCCGGCAACGTGTGGAGTTAATATCATGTCATACGATTGTAGAGTATCAAGAATGGTATTCAATGAAGAGAAGACATAGATATCCGGGTCAAAATAGACAATTTTGCCATAGCCTATATCAAGAAAATGCTGAAAAACAGCGGGCTTGATAGCTGTGCAAAATTCAGTCAGAGAATATTTGAATGACATATCCGACCACTCTTCCTCAGAATAATCGAGCACGTTTTTAGCAATAATGACATTTGCTGGCAATGCCACCTCTGCTTGTGGAAATTCATCAGCAACGATTATATGGAAGTCAATATCTTCATGATACTGTTTGATGGAGTGTTCAAGAATCTGGGCTAAGCCAATATAATTCTTTGCCACTATTGTAAATATACATGTTTTGTTCATCATAGTGAGTTCTTACGGGTTGTTTGTGATGAAAACTTGTATCTAATCTTTGCTATTATGTAGTTTGTCAGTGAGATAGGAGATATCGCATTCATTTGTCTGTAATGTGCTTGATTCTTTTTTAGCATAAGGATAGCATTTCTTAATCGATACTTCCATGTGAGTTCTTTCACATCTCTTACTCCTAAGGTGTTATGACCATGCTGACGGTATAGAACGAGTTGTTGCGGGATGTAATAAATAGTACCTTTAGCTGCAGCAACAGACAAAGTAATCCATGAATCATGCATGAGTGCTTCTTTGTATGGATGCTTAATGGCACGTTTTACCGCTTTGTTGAATAGCATAGTGCAACCGGTAACCGCATTATTGGCAGCATAGTCGACGTATTTCCTTAAGAAATGAGTGTTGATACCTGAAAGTTCCCAGAACGAATGGCTGATACATTTTAGGTTTTCGTCGACCACGGTAAGATCTGTGTTGACGATGATAGGTGTTTCTGGCAGTTTCTTTTCTATTTCTTGAATTTTCAGGTATTCTGTCTCAATTTTCTCAGGAAGCCACACGTCATCTTGATCACAAAACATGTAATGTGGAGCGTCTACCTGTTCTAACATACTCATAAAATTGAGGCAGGCACCACCTTGCGAAGGATAATCGAGTAAGGTAATTTGATGCGGATATTGGGATACATACTCTTTTAGCATGTCTACAGTCTTATCAGTTGAACCGTCATCATGGATATACAAGTGCCAGTCCTGACAGGTTTGTGTCAGAATGGAGCGTATCTGCTCACTCAAATATCTTTCTCCGTTATAGGTTGCCATTAAAATGGCAATATGATTATTTATCGGTTCCATAGACCTCTTGCTTGTCCTTTTATTAATTTGTTAAATTGGATGCGGTTGACAATCAGTCCCGGAATATTCACCAGGCACATCACTATCATAAACCAGATAATACTGTGAGACAATTGTGTTGCCAGGTAGGCCAATGGGATAAAGAGAATAGCTGCTGCTGTGGTGAAAATGAGTTGCAGGCGGAGCTTGCCGATGCCGTTGATGAAGTAACTGTAGCGCATGCTGTATATGAGGATGAAAATATAGGCAGCCATCACGATGCTCATTCTGATGTCGATAACTGTCTGACGATCTATCCAGATGGCGTAGACCGTGTTTGAGAGAACGACCATGATGACAAGACATGCCATGATACCAATAGTCATCAGCCTCAGTTTCCGCGTTGCATTGCAAATCCACTCTATATCATTTCGCTGGTAAGCATCAGTCGTCGCGTTCCAGAACGGCATACAGATGACGGTAAAGATGACCAGTATAATGCTGAAATAGCGATAGGTAATCTGATAGGGCGTCACCATTTCAGGAGAGAATAGGTTTGATATCAGAAGATTTGATGTCATAAATAGAATGACACTCGATATTTGCATGATAAAAAACTGTACCCCCATATTGATGACTGTCTTTGCTTCCTGAGGGTTGATGAGCTTGAAAGAAGGACGTAAATGCGGGTATTTATATAGAAAAGTATAGGGGAAGGCTAACAGATAGACGAGTAGAGGAGCTGCCGTGTTGACCAGGGCGATATGCATAAGTGAATGGCTGCCTGACCATAGGATTATATAGGTTCCGATCAGTGCCAGTGTCTGTCCTAATGCTATCAGTAGATTGCTGACGGCTGGCAGTTGAAGTCCCATGTAGAAGTTGCCAATCAACTTGAAGATAAATGATATGCATACGAGTGTCACCGTCACCATCAGTACTTGATCGAGATGGGCCACCTTCGATGGAGTGGCATTGAACACCACGTAAGTGTCTCCAACAGCAATGAGCAGCATCAGGATGAGCAGAACTGGAATGATGATACAAGTCAGCATGGCGAAGGTGGAGGAAATCAGCGAACGGGTGCGCTCATATTCACCTTGTGCCATGTATTCTGCAATCTTGTTCCTGAGTCCGTTGCCGAGGCCAATGTCCATATTGTCAATCCACAAAAGCATGCTGCTGATGGTCAGCCAGATACCGTTCTTGTATTCTCCTAAACAGTGTAGTGTGGCAGGTACCATCAGTAGTACGATGAATGCTGACCATCCTTTGATGAGGAAGGAGGCCAGAATATTCTTCTGTAACAGGGAAGAACGCTTTTGACTGATGGATTTTCCGTTGTTCATGTTTTCCTTTTATTAAACGATAGCTTGACCTTTTTCTGTGTGAAAAGGGCGATGAAAAAGGTAAACTGCACTAAGTATACCAAACTATAGCAGATGTTATCCTGATAGAACTGAAGCATCAGGGCATATACGACATAAGTATACAGACCACAACCAATACCGTTCTTGTTCTTATATAGCCTGTATAGCCATCCGCACAGACATCCGTATACGCCAGCAAAGAAGGCTATGCCTCTATAGCCGAAATCAATGAAAAACGGCTGGAAGCAGGTATAGACATTGGTGGGAATAGGTACCCATACAAATTCTTGCAGTTTCTCTTTTACCACAATATCGCTGACGCCAAAACGGGCCAGAAAAACATAAATTCTCTGGAAAGTGTTAGTTCCAAACTGGGGGGTCAGCTCTTGTCCTAACTGACAGAAAGCAACGGGTGGAGACAATACGTACATTGCAAAGAAATCCAACAGGGTTTCTTCTTTTTGATATTGACTGCCTTCTTCGGCTCGGCCCAGATTGAAAAGGTAGAAGAAGACAATCAATATACCGCCAAAGAGAAGTATGGAACGGAGTTTGATTATTTTCTTCTCGAAAAGCACGAAGACAATGCTGATAAAGACAAAGAACATAGATTCTTTCTCCATAATGGCCAATGAGTTCATCAGACAGGCGATGGCGAGGGTAACAACCTGCCATGTATGCACCTTAGGATGTGCCCATAAAGCCACGACGAACAGCGACTGATTGATGACGATGGAATAGTTCAACAATCCTTGTCCTTCTCCGTATAGTGCCAATGTTCGGACATTATTCATGAGGTCCTCGGCACTGAACATCATCACAATTTGCAGGACGCGATAAACATAGAGTGGGGTGATAATCAGCGACAGCACGAAGAAGACATTAAAGACGGTCTTGTTGAAATCGAGACCCTCGCTCCATAGGTTGTCCGTATCCTGATGTTGCACAGCATTGTAATTAATCAGGGCACAGATGCAGAATATGGGTACCCAGATGGCAAAGCTGTAGTAGAACTGGCTGGTAATGGGGTATAGTTTGGTGTCCAAGAGATAGTAGAATCCCAAAATGGCTGCCCAGATGAGTATGGTGATGCTCCACGGTGAGAATAAGCCGCCCCACTCAATGTTTGTCCTTTGCTCTTTCTTGCGCTTCTGATAGAGTTCCAGTCCCCGGGTGAGGGCCAAGGCTATCAGGACAAAGCTCAGGAAATAGCCGATGAAAAAGTTGCTGTAATGCTGGGGCACACTATTGTCGGTGATGACTGCGAACGACAGATAGGCCCGCTGTTTCAAGGCTTGCTGTCTTGCATATTGGATAGAGGCTTCCTCATAGTTGTTGTAGGCCAAGGACACTTCGTTTTCAAGGGCGCGTTCTTGTTGCTCCACTTCTTGACTGCTCGTATGAAGGTGGGAATCTACAAAGTCATCGTAGGCTGATTGTACCTGGTCATACTTCCGTCTGGCAGCATCCATCTCATGCTTTGCATTCTGCAAGGCTGCTTCAGCCATCTCGTGCCGGTAGTCGGTTACGATTTGCTGCAGATGGGCCGTCACACTGTCAAGCATCTGCGAAGCCACCACAGCGTCTTGGTCAGTGAAGCTGATGGCCAGTGTGGCATCTTTGCTGCTGACGTTATAGTTGATGTGCTCTTGGATGATCCCAATGGTGTCCCTTTCCCCGATGTACTCCCCGTAGGTCATCCCTTTTCCCGGAACCTGTTTGTGGGAGATGGTACGTGCAAAGTCTTCTGTTTTAAGGGTCTTGCAGTAAACCAGGATGTCGTTCATGCCGGAATTGGCACCCATCATGTCTCGTATAAAGACGTTCTTGGAGTTGAGGCCAATTGCCAAGTCCGTTTCCTTGTATTCGTCGCTGACCTTTGTGACAGCCGTGTACTCCTTAGGCAGGCATAGCCACACTACAATAGCAAGTAGCGTGGCTACAGCGGTAGCGAGGATGTACGGATGTCTTTTCAATGCGTGTGTCAGGAGTTATATATTGACAAACTGTCGGCGTCGCTGCCATAGCAGCATGCCTGTGCGCAGAAGGAATCCGAGCATCATCCAGATGATGAGCGTTACCACCTTCGGGCGGCTGCTGTGCTTGACGGGTACGGTAGCATCCTCGATGATGGTGAATGCCGGCGTCCGTTCCTGTACCTTTGCCTTTGCCAACTGCAGCTGCTCCACCACCTGCTGGTAGATGTTGTACTTCAGCTGCATGTCATTCTGCAGTTCGTCCAGGATGGCCTGTACCGACTGTAGGGCAATCTTGCTGTTCGCATCGCCAAACGAGGCGTACTTCTGGCGTGCCTTGGCGTATTGCTGATTGGCCTCTTCGTAGAGCTGCTGCATGTACTCTAAATCTACGCGGGCTTTCTTCGTGCGGTAGTTGGTGATAGCCCGCTGCAGGTGCTGCTGGGCCGAGTCGGCTACGGTGGCGGCTATCTCGGGGTCTTGGTCTTCCACGACGATGGTGATGACGTTGGTCTTCTTGTCCACCGAGCAGTCCATGCTCTTCTTGATGGCTTGTACGACGTTGTACTCCTTCTTGGTCAGGTGCTTGGGGTCTATACCTTCACCTTTCTTGACGTCATCATTGCCTTTCAGCTTCTCCATCAGCTTGGTGAGCCATGCCATAGGATACTCATGGATGGCCAGTCGCTGGTGGTGTTGCAGGTAGTCGGCGTAGGTATAGGTCTCGCCCGTCTTGCTCTTTGTCACCTGGATGGGAAACATGCCCACTACGAAGCCCGTCGACCCCATCAGGTCGGGATAAATCTCGGGATAGAGGGCGTCGCCTGTCTGGCCGATTTTCATGTTCATGCCCACCATGGACGCTAACGACGAGATGCTTCCGGCAAAACCGCTGCCCGACTCTTCAGGTGCCAGAATGACCGTCGATTTGTAAACCTTTGGTGTGCCGAAAGCCAACAATACGCCGATGACTCCTGCCACGCAGGAGTAGATGGCTATCTTCTTCCTGTCATCCTTTAGGATCCTGATGACATCAAGGATGCTGATGTTGATGAGTTTCTTCTCCTCCATGCTGTTCTCCTTACTTTATCAGGTTGGCAATCGTGGCAATCATCGTGGCTATTGAAGCCGTCGAGGTACCGATGCTGAGCCACTCCGTCAAGCCGAGACCACGCTTTCTGGCTTTCGTGGGCACCACAATCTGGCAGCCAGGTGCCGGACGGTGCTTGCGGTCGGCCTTGGCCACCATGCCGTTCATGTAGATGATAATGGTCTGGCTGCGCTTACCCGTTGAACTGACGCCACCCGCCAAGTCCAGATAGTAGTCGGCCTTCTCGCCAGCCTTGTAACGCACGGTGTTGGGGTAGAGCACTTCACCGTTAATGGTCACTGTACTGGTATAGCGGGGCACCACGATGCGGTCGCCCTCACGCAGGAACGGGTCATCATCGCTGCCGGGGTTGGCCAGTGCCTTGTCCAACTCGATAGCCATAGGGAAGGTGGTCATGGTCAGCAGCTTCCTCACGTCAATGGAGTCGTTGCCTGAGTTGCGCTGGGCGGTGCGCAGCATGGTCTCCATCTGCTCGCGCTCCTCCTGGGTCATCTGTCGCATCAGCTTGGCACCCTCGGGGTAGGCACGCTGTGTCAGACCGCCGGCCTGTTTGATAATCTCGCTCAGTCGCTGGCGGCTGTTGGTCAGCGTATAGCTTCCCTTGAACTGCACCTCGCCCTCCACGATGACATTCTGCTGCTCATTGTACTTGGGGCTGCGGCGCACGTAGATTTCGTCGTAGGGCTGTAGCGTGAAGTTGTTGCCCTCGCTGATGTTGAAGTCCTTGTTGATGCTGAAGCTGTAAGTGAAGGCCAGGGTGTCACTGGCTTCGGTGGCTTCAGGGGCAATGATACGGCGAGCCACATCGACCTTGGCCAATGAGGCCGCGTTGGTCAGTCCGCCGGCTTGCAGTATGGCGTCCTCCACCGTCTGGTTGGCGGCATACTTATAGGTGCCGGGGTAGGCCACTTCACCATGTATGGTGATGGTCTTGTCCTGCTCCTGCTCCTCGTAGCTGGCAATGTAGAGCACGTCCTCGTTCTTGATGGGAACGTCAGGCACCGTACCTTCCAGGATGCCGTTGATGTCGATGCTCATCACCTCGAGCGATCGGTCGGCCTTGGTGCGGTGCATCACGCCATGCTGGCCGATGGCTTCCTCGGTCAGTCCTCCGGCTGCCTCAATCAGGGCTTTCACCGAGTTGATTTGGCCGCCCACCTGGTACATGCCCGGACGGAACACGGCGCCAATGACCTGCACCATATTCTGATAGCGCACGATGGTGGAATCCACGGTGATGGAGTCTTCGTCCATCAGGCGGAAGTCGTTGGTGTCGAACTCGCCGACGTTGAACACCGAGTACTGCTGACCCGCCTTGCGGTGTACGCGGATGCTCTTCGTGAAGGCATCGCCCGTGAATCCTCCGGCATAGCGTAACAGCGTGGCGGCACTCTCCGTCGTCTTCATCTCATAGTACATAGGGCGCTTCACCTTGCCGGCAATGCACACCAACGACTCGTAGGGACCTACGGTGATGATGTCGTTGTCCTGCAAACGGACGTCGCCCGTCAGCTGTCCGTTCAGCAGGAAGGCGTAGACGTCGACGCTCGATATCTGGCGACCGCCACGGAACACCTTGATGCTGCGCAGCGTACCTATGTCGTTGGGACCGCCCGCCATATAGAGGGCATTATAGACGGTGGCGAAGGCTGACAATGTGTAGGTGCCCGGCATCTTCACCTCGCCCGTCACGCTGACGGTGATAGTGCGCGTCTGTCCTACCGTCAACTCTATCTTCGAATCCTGGTAGCGGGGACCAATGACCTGGCGCAAGCGGCTCTTGGCCTGACTAACGGTCAGACCGCCAAGCTGCACCACGCCGATGCCCTCGATGGTGATGGTGCCGTCGGGTGAGATGGTCTCGGTGACACTCTCCTGCGAGGCTCCCCAGATGTCGACGTTCACCACGTCGCCAGGTCCTAAGTGGTAGTTTTGCGGCGTGGCAAGGTTCATCGAGCTCTCGAAGGTCATGCTTTTGTTGTTAAACACGTCGTGACCGAATATCTTGCGGCCTTTCTCCTTTTCCTCCTCCAAGAAGTATTTCAGCGAGTCGGGCATCATGAAGTCCATAGCGTCGTCCATCTCCGTGAAGTCCTCGTCCTCCTCGTCGTAGGTGTTCTTCTTCGTCTTGGGTCGGCCGTCCTTGGTGCGGTACTTCGACACGTTGCGCTTATCGC
>Ga0247610_10007545_pt1 | contig 11146 bp, 7 predicted proteins | sample 174DNAGHGhighgp2_FD_193483 | JGI IMG/M metagenome (GOLD analysis project Ga0247610, IMG submission 193483) | Sheep rumen microbial communities from Palmerston North, Manawatu-Wanganui, New Zealand - 1742 DNA GHGhigh gp2 | ecosystem: Host-associated > Mammals > Digestive system > Stomach > Rumen ...
GCGCGGTGTCATTCTGGCCGACGGCTCACAAATCCTGGCCGACAGCACCATAATTGCAACAGGCGGCATGAGCTATCCTCTGACTGGGTCCACTGGCGACGGCTACCACTTCGCTCAAGCGGCCGGACACTCGCTCTCGCCACGCTATCCTGCCCTCGTCCATCTCGATACCGACATCCAGATTCCTTCCGAACTCATCGGATTCGTGGCAAAAAATGTCAAACTCTCTATCTCTCTCAACGACGGGAAAATAATAAGCCAACACTTCGGCGAAATGACTTTCACCGACCACGGCATAGCTGGCCCTATAGTGCTCTCGGCAAGCCGTATGGCCACAGCTCCCATCCATCAGGGAATCGAGGTATTCGCTCACCTGGACCTAAAACCGGCAGTCGACAAGGCCACCCTCGACAAACGTATCATCAACGACCTCAACAACAACGGGACACGACTCTTCCATGATGCGCTCCGCATCTGGCTCCCCGCCGAATTCATTCCCCTCGCGCTCAAACAGCTACACATCGAATACTACAAACGCCTCAACCAAATAAATGCCGAAGAACGGCACCGGCTCCTCAATTTCCTCAAAGATTTCACATTCAAGCTCACCGGTACAGGCAACTACGAAGAAGCTGTCGTAACGCAAGGCGGAGTGAACCTCAAAGAGATAAACCCCAAAACCATGGAGTCGCGACTCGTCAAGGGCCTATATATCGTTGGCGAAGTCCTCGACCTCGATGCCGACACCGGAGGCTACAACCTTCAAATCGCTTTCACCACTGGCTACGCCGCAGGAAACCACTGCTGACACATGAAAAAAAACCTTTTGCTCATTGCTCTCTGTCTGGCTCTTTCCTCAATCAGTGCTCAGACCAAGCCTGTCCGTATCATTATACCACAGAAACCAACTGAATCCGAGCACTATGCAGCCAAGCAACTGCAGACACTGCTTCAGAAAGGCGGTCTCGAAACACATATCCACACCCGCAACGACGACACCCCGCAAAGCGGAAGCATCTACGTCGGCACCTGTCCGTTCGTCAATACCGACGGATACCGCAACAACGCCTACGCCATGCTCGGCGACGGCAACTTCTTTGTCCTTTCCGGCAAAGGCGAAAAAGGCACACTATACGCCGTCTATGATTTCCTCGAACGCTATTGCGGCTACAGACTGTTCACTCCCGAAGCCCTCGAAACCAAAGAACTGCATTCTTTTTCTATCCCGACCGACACCGCCCTGAACATCGCACCAGCATTCGACTACCGCGAGGTACTATACTTCTACCCTAACAACTCGCAACTCTACACCGACTGGCACAGGCTGAACAATCGTGCCGACCTCAATCGCGATTGGGGCATGTTTGTCCACACTTTCAAAAACCTTATCCCGCACGAACGCTACTTCGACTCCCATCCCGAATGGTTCTCGATGCGCAACGGACAGCGTGTGCGCGACGGACAGCTCTGTCTCGCCAACCCATACGTGCTCGACACCCTCTGCCGCAACCTCCAGAAAATGGTCGACCAGAATCCGCAGGCCAAGATATGGTCGGTCTCGAACAACGACAACTACAACGTCTGCCAGTGCAGCGAGTGCCTCAAATTGGACAGCCTCTACGGTGGCCCGACAGGAACACTGCTGCATTTCGTCAACCAAGTGGCTCGACGATTTCCAGACAAGACCATCTCCACCCTCGCCTACCAATTCACCCGACAGGCTCCGCAAGGGCTGAAGGTCCATCCCGACAGCAACGTCAACATAATGTTCTGCTCCATCGAATGCGGACGCGAACTACCGCTCGAAACGAACCCCGCCGAATCCGCGTTCTGCAACGACATGCGAAACTGGCAGAAGATTTCCGACAACATATTCATGTGGGACTATATTGTCCAGTTCCGCAATTTCTGGGACCCATTCCCGAACCTGCACGTTCTGCAACCTAACCTGCGCTTTTTCCGCGACCACGGGGTGAAGATGATGTTCGAACAGGCCACTGGCGAAAAAAACATCACCTCGTGGATGGACATCCGCTGCTACCTCACGGCCAAACTCTTATGGAACCCCGACCTCGACGCCGACTCAATCCTCAACGATTTCTGCAACGGATACTACGGCATTGCCGGGCCATACGTCAAGAGCATCATCGACACCATGACCAGCATCGTCGCAACCTCCGGACAACGGCTCAATATCTACGGGTTTGCCATCGACGCTTGCGAGGGCTATCTGGCACCGAAATATATGGACCAGTATCGCAAAATGATGGCACTGGCCTATGCCGCTGCAACGGATAGTATAATACACCAACGGCTGCGTTTCTTTGAGCTTTCGCTCGATTTTGCCACCGTCGAACTTGCTGCAGGAGGCGCTTTCTATGAGGAACTATTCCCCGAAGGGGACAAGCTTGACAAAGTCAGACAGATGTATTCAATGCTCAACCGGATGGTTGACGACCTTAACCGCTTCGGGGTCAGCCAGATGATGGAGATGGGCATCTCGCCCGACCAGTACCGTGAACTGATAGCGCGCTATATCGAAAAAACGTTCAGCTACAGCAACAGCTATTTCCGCCCGGTCGAATTGCGCAAGCCGCCCACGGAACCCTACACCAATGAAGGTGGTCAGGACCTCACCGACGGCGCCGGCGGCATCCTCGACTATCGCTATTATTGGCTGGGCTTTTACGGCGACACACTCGACGCTGTCATTTCGCTCGGTGCCACCGACACGGTGAAACACATCAGTATGGACTTCTATTTCTATCCGCTGTCGTGGATTTTCCTGCCGCAACAGATCGATTACTATATATCTAACGACAAGAAGAACTGGCGGCTCGTCGGACACCACACGCCCGAAAACCCTGAAATCCTGGCCACGCCGATGATAAAAACATTCAACACCGACTTGGACAAACCCACTAAAGCCAGTTACTTGCGCGTTGTGGCCATTCCGCTGCCGCAAATCCCTCTTTGGCACCGCGCCACAGGACAGCCGGCTTGGATCTTCACCGACGAGATAATCGTCAACTAATCGAACTTCTCCAACTCCATCGTGGCCTCCTCCCACGCCGACATCCGCTCCTCGAGTCTATCCTTTAGCTTCTGGTAGTCGGCATAGAAATTGGCATCGGTCGACACATCGGCACCCGACGACAAAACAGACTCCTTGTCCGCAATCTGCTCTTCTATCGACATTATCTCCTGCTCTATCCGCTCAACATTACCACGCAACTTTCGCAACTCGCGTTCGCGTTCCTTCGACTGCTGGTAGTTGAGCTTGTTCTGCGAAATCGTCTGTGGCTTTACGCCTCCTGCCGCCGGCTTGTTTTTCTGTTCAAGATCCTTGAGGTGCTCCATCTTACGATAATCAAGAAACTCGAAGATATCGCCCTTGAATTCATGCACACCTCCATCGCGGAATTCGAAAAGCGTGTCGGTCAATCCCTGCAGGAAATCCCTGTCGTGCGAAACGACAATCAGCGTGCCGCTATATTGCAAAAGGGCATTCTTCAAAATGTCCTTCGAATCCATATCAAGGTGGTTTGTCGGCTCGTCGAGAACCAAAAGATTGCATGGCGTCAAAAGCAGCTTCGCCAATGCCAGACGAGCTTTTTCACCACCAGACAGCACTTTGACTTTCTTATCCAAATCTTCGCTATCGAACAAAAACGAACCAAGTATATTCCTTATCTTAGGACGGATATCGCCCACGGCGGCATCGTCTATGGTCTGGAACACGGTCTTCTCACCGTCGAGCATGGCAGCCTGGTTCTGGGCATAGTAGCCAACAACCACCTGGTGCCCTATTTTGAATGTTCCGCTGTAGTCGTTTATTTCGCCAACAATTATCTTGGCCATGGTCGATTTGCCTTCGCCGTTGCGACCGACAAACGCCAGACGCGAACCCGATGTCACCAAATATTCAACATTGTCAAACACCTGGTTGTCACCATACGCCTTGCCAAGCTTCGTAGCTTCGAGCACAATCTTTCCACTGTGGGGGGCTGGCGGGAACTGGAAATGGATGCTCTCCGTCGACACTTCGTCGACAGCAACGGTCTCCATCTTCTCCAGCATCTTGATGCGCGACTGCACCTGTTTCGACTTCGTGGCCTTATAGCGGAACCGCTCTATAAAAGCCTCTATCTGTGCAACCTGACGCTGTTGGTTTGTCAGTTGCGCCATCTGCGACGCCCGACGCTGCTGCATAAGAACCACATATTCCGAATACGAAGCCTTGTAATCATATATCTTGCCGGCAGTGATCTCTATCGTTCGAGTGGTTATGTTGTCAAGAAATGTGCGGTCGTGCGACACCAGAACGACCGCTCCGGTATACGTCGACAAGTAATTTTCCAACCATTGTATCGATTCGATGTCCAGATGGTTTGTCGGCTCGTCAAGCAACAGAAAATCGGGGCGTTTGAGCAGCAACTTGGCCAACTCCACACGCATCTGCCATCCGCCACTGAATTCCGCCACCAGACGGTCGAAGTCGCTGTGTCTGAATCCCAGACCAAGCAGTATCTTCTCCGACAGTTCGCGACGGTTATTGCCGCCCAGCACGGTTATCTGCTCCGTGACATCATGCAGACGCGACAACAGGCGTGCATATTCGTCCGACTCGTAGTCTGTCCGCTCGGCGACCTCTGCCGTAAGCTTCTCCTGAAGGTTCTCCAACACGTCGATCTGTTCAAATGCATGGAGAGTCTCCTCCATAACGGTTCCAACGCTTTCCGGCACAAGCTCCTGCGGCAGGTAACCAACAGTCTGTCCAGAGGCAATGACAATATTGCCAGTCTCGGGCTCTTGAATTCCACACAGTATCTTCAGCAGCGTCGATTTGCCGGCTCCATTCTTGCCGACCAAGCCGATACGGTCACGGTCATTGATGTTGAACGTTACATTGTCGAACAGATTTACGCCCGTAAACTGGACTGAAAGATTGTTTATTGATATCAATTTGTTCTCTCTTTAATAAAAAAGGCGAACTTCGAAGTCCGCCTGTTATCGTTTTCGTTATCGTTTTCGTTAGTTGAGTATGAACTGCACCGGGAGGGTAAACTCGGTACGGACAGGTCTACCGCTCTGCTTGCCGGGTTTCCATTTCGGCATGGCGTTGACCACACGGAGGGCCTCTTTACCACAGCCACCACCAATCTCGCGGAGAACTGATGCTTTTGTGATACTACCGTCTTTCTCAACGACGAATTTGATGACCACCGTACCTGTGATGTTGTTGTCACGGGCAATCTCAGGATACTGAATGCTCTTGCCAAGATATTCATACAGGGCATCGTCGCCACCAGGGTATGAAGGTTGCTCTTCAACGAAGACGAAGATTTCTTCCTCTTCAACAACCTCTTCGCTTCCTACATCGCTGATAACGACATCTTCCTGCTGCTTGTTGGCGTTGTCACCAGCATCGACGATACCGAGCTCGTGTTCAATTTCAGCATCGTTATCAACGATTTCGAGCTCTGTTGTGACTTCCGGTTCGGGTTGTTCGGGCTCCGGTTCCGGTTCCTGCTGCTGCTCTTCCTCGGTCTGGATGATTTCTTCCTCCATTTCTTCGCTGACCATCGTGACAGCAAGGCCGCTGTCTTTCTTGTCAGTACTTCTAAGGTTGAAAGCTACCAACACAAGGGCGAGAATTGTGACCAATCCAATCTCAATAAACAGTCCTTTCTTTTTTTCAAGGTCTGCCTTAGGCGATTTTTTTGCTTCCATATTATTAATTTTTAATTTTTTATTCTACTTTTTTAACGTCAGGATTCCACTCCTTTCGCAATGCTAAATTACTACATTTTTCCGAATTATCAACAACTGATTGTAAAAAAAATGTCTTTATTTTACAACGCAATAATAAAACTATTATATTACAATCACTTACAAAACGCGGATTTTCTATTTATTTTTATTGTTGACTCCATATCCAAACAGGGCGAAGTCGCCCTTTAATGGGTCGTCGGGAAAAACTGTGCTCATGGCCATCGTCAGCCGTCGGGCAGCCGACATTGAGGCCGTGCGGCTTGTCAGCAGGCCCAGCCTGACCGACTGGGTTACGACGTGGGTATCCATCGGCATTATCAGAGTCCGCTTGTCTATGAATGACGACCAAAGTCCAAGATCGACAGGCGAATTGTCGCGCACCATCCAACGCATGAACATACATACTCTTTTGCACGACGATGTGGTGTCCTTAGGCACAATGGCCCTGGCTCCGCAGTCTCCAAAATATTTACAGATCGATGCCACCGCTTCAATTCCGGCAGATGCATTGGCATGCACATACTCGCCGAGGCTTCCATGACTGTTCAGCAGACGGCTGTATGCTTCAAGAAACCGCGCCGTACTCCCGTAGGTATATAAACGGTAGAAGCAGTGGGTGTCGTCGGGACGGAACCTTTGGCGGAATTCGCCGCTACGAAGCCAGTTGTCGATGTCACCACGACTCCACTCAAGCAGACTGGCAATCTTTGGCATGAACTGCTCACGGCTTCCAAAACTGAACACTGATGCCAGGAACGCCATCGACTCTCTGTTGAGGTTTCCCTCTACCTGATGCATATACCACGACGGGTCGCCGACAATGAAGTCGCGCGTCTCATACTTGTCGGCATAGCCACGCAGCATCTCGGCTATGGCCTTGTCTACTTCCATTGTCATTTCACTATGCGATAGTAGTTCTCTTTACGCGGACGGGCCGGGCGGAGCGGAACAGCCGGATAGCCCAACGCAATAGCGCCAACACCCATCAGACCTTCGGGCAAGCCGAGTCGGCCCATAAGTTCACGACCCTCGTCGGTGGCAAACATCTGTCGCTCACGGTTTATCCAGCAGCTGCCCAACCCTATGGCATGGGCGGCGTTCATCATGTTGCCGAGTACAAGGGTACCGTCGGCGAAACCGTTTGGCCACACCTCTGGTTGCGAACAGAATACCAATACTATCGTAGGCGCGTCATAATATGGATTGCCTTCCTGCTCCGTGAATTTCGAATTCATCGACACCAACTGCTTGATGATGTCCGGATTCTGTACAGCCACGATCCACGGGTCTTGCTTGTTCATTCCCGTCGGTGCGTACGTTCCAGCCTCGAGTACAGCGCGAAGTTCTTCGTCTTTAATCTGTTCCGGTCTGAACGAGCGCACACTGCGCCGCGTGCGCAATGATTTTAGAATTATGTTATCCATGATTTATTATTATCGTATGTTTCTGCATCCTATTCTCCCAAAGCATCTTCGATGATCATCTCGTAGAGCTGCGCGGTGCTGATACCCATGGCACGGGCCTGTTTGGGGACAATGCTCTCGGCACTCTGGCCGGGGATAGTGTTGACTTCGAGGAAGGTGAGGCGCTGGCGCTCTTCGTTGTAAATATAGTCGAAGCGGACCACACCGCGGCAGTTGAGCAAATCATACAGTTTCGACGAAACGTCCTGTATCTCTTCGGCAACCGCCCCGTCGACCTCGGCGGGAGTCACCTCGTTCGAAAAGCCGTCGTACTTGGCTGCGTAGTCGAAAAACTCATGCCCGCCTATCGGGATTATCTCGGTGATTGGAAACACATATTTCTTGCCCTTGATTTTCATCACGCCGCAGTCGAACTCACGCCCCTGCACAAACTCCTCGACCAAGACGGCATCGTCTTCCGTAAAGGCCTCTTCGATTGCGGGCATCAACTCCTCCATCCTTTTCACCTTGGTTGTGGCGACACTGCTGCCCCCCGATGCAGGCTTGACGAACACAGGGAATCCGAGACGCTCCTTGATGTCCTTTGTGTCGACATGCTGGCCTTTGTAATACAATCTCGATTTTGCCACTTTCACAATATGATAGCTGCGGACGACAGCATTGCAATATCCCTTGTTGAATGTCAGCGACGATGTGTAGAATCCGCATGTGGTGTATCTTATGCCAAGCAGGTCGAAATAGCCCTGCAAGACTCCGTTTTCGCCAGGATTGCCATGTATGATAATGAATGCCAAGTCGAAACGGACCTTCTGACCATTGTCGGTAACGGTAAAGTCCGAACGGTCTATCGGACGACGCGTGCCATCGTCGGCAAGCCAATACCACTGCTGGCGGTCGATAACCCCATTATCCGACGAGCCCACAACAATCTTATATACATTATATTTATCCTTATCCAACGATTCGTACACCTGACATCCGCTATTGATGGATATCTGGTGCTCGCCCGAAAAGCCTCCCATCACTAAAGCAATGTTTTTTTTCATCTTTGAAATCTTTTCTTTAATTATGTTTAACTATATATGTTTCAACAGTCTAAGCCATTAGCTTCAATGCAGTGCCCGATGCGACATACGACGGAGCCGTTTTTCCTCTTCATCGCATCGTTCCATCGTTTCCTTGCTCATGAACGTCTGCTGGAATCGCTGCCAAACTATTTCCTCTGCCAACGATGATGGATGCAGCATATCGTCAGCATAAAACCTATAGTCGCGCAACTCGTCCATAACAATCTCATACGAAGGAAAATAAGCAATCCTCGCAGCATCGCAGCTCAGTTCGTTTACAAGTTTGTCGATTGCCACCAGCAGTATTGCCTTGCCTAAAGCATTTCCATGGGCACCGTATGCATTATGCCTTACCGGACTTACCGTAAACACAAGTCTTTTACCACTCTCTATCAGACGCTTGCACAGCGGCTTCCACGCTTCCACAATCTCCTCGACCGAGGCAATGGTCTTTCTGAAACTTGATGCCGGCACCTTGTGGCAGTTGCCTACAGCCATTCCATTATTCTGCTCGCCATACGCGTTGCCCTCTATGCGGTACAGCCACGCCGACCCCATGGTGACAATCAGAGTGTTGCACTCGGCCAGAAAGTGGTTTGCCTTTTCTGTACTCGCGTTGCACACATCGAGACAATCCGATTTCTCCCTCCGCGAAAAACTTCCATGATGGTGCCACGAATGCCACAAGCCATCACGACAGACGAGGTCCTCCTCCCCTATCTTGACATTGTCCATGCAACGCGTCATGGCATCAGCCAGCGACAGCGGATTGTACAGTATTCCATACGGATTGATATTCACACAGAAACCCAAGTCCTCCATCTTTTTACCCATATTCTCCGTAAAACAGGAGCCTACAAGCATCACCTTGTCGTCGAATCCAATATCGAATCCTGCGCGCTCAACAGCAACCGGAGTATACAACATCCTCTCTTTCATCACTTCCCGTTAAAAGTTATCTGTTTGACTTCTGTCATTTCGGACAGCAGTTTTGAAAACACCTTGGGTTCGACATTCATATCGCCCGACGACATGAAGAGCGACATCCCGTTGTCGCGGTCGTCGACATTCACCGTCAGCTGCACTTTGCCTCGGTTCTGGCGCGCAAGTTTCTTCAGGCGCGAACAGAAATCGTCCGTCAAATCCTTCAGGTCGATATGGAAATTCATCGACTTGGTGTAAGTCTCCATCACATCCTTCAGCAGCAGCATGTTAGTTATGTTGATGCGCGGTTTCAGTTTGGTCTCGATGCCGTCTTTCTTGAAAGTTTTCTGAACGATTTCGGCTTGCACAAAGACGAAAAGTCCATTTACGCAGAACGAACGGTATTTCAAACAGTCTTTACCATACAGGCGCAACTGGTACGAGCCCATATAGTCCTCTATCGTCATACTTCCGTATGGGTCGCCGGTCTTCTGCGATATTCCCGAGAATGCCTCTGTCACGATACCCCCGAACCTCACCTCGCGTCGAGTCACGAGCGGCTCCAAGTCGTTGAGTTGCACAACGCTTATTGTCGCATAGTTGTACATCTCTTCCTTATAGTCATTCAGCGGGTGTCCCGTGAGGTAAAAACCGACCACCTCTTTCTCGTAATTGCATTGCTCCAGGCTGGTCCACGGCTCACATTCGGGTATCGAAGGGCGGGCCTCCGTCTTCAGTTCCTCGGTGCTGGCAAACAGGTCTATCTGCCCACTGTTTGCCGCATCGCGTTTATGCACTTGCCATCGTATCAGTTTTTCCAAGAATGTTGGCGCATTGTCGCTTGGCACATCGCGGTGCATGTACTGTGCCCTATGCATACCTTTCAATTGGTCCATGGCTCCCGACTTGACAAGCACTTCGAGGTTCTTCCTGTTGACAGCCTTCATGTCGATGCGGTCAAGCAGGTCGAACACGTCCTCGTACGGGCCGTTAGCCTCCCTTTCAGCGATGATGGCGTTTGCCGCTGCCTCGCCCATTCCTTTGATGGCACTCAACCCAAAACGTATCTGCCCCTTCTCGTTGACAGTAAAATTGATTCCAGACTCGTTCACGCATGGTGCAAGTATCTCTATACCATTCTTGCGGCAATCCTCCATCAGTTCCGTGACTCGGGTGATGTCGCTCAGCGACGATGTCATAACCGCAGCCATATACTCGGCCGGGTAATGCGCCTTGAGGTATGCCGTCTGATAGGCGACCCACGAATAGCACGTGGCATGCGACTTGTTGAAGGCGTACGACGCGAATTTCTTCCAGTCCTCCCATATCTTGTGCAGCGTCTCCTTGGGATGTCCGTTTTTTTCGCCCCCCTCGTAGAACAGTACCTCCAGCTCGTTCATCTTCTCAATCTGCTTCTTACCCATGGCCTTTCGGAGCGTATCGCTCTGACCGCGAGTGAAATTGGCAAGCTGGCGCGAGAGAAGCATCACCTGCTCCTGATAAACAGTGATACCGTATGTGTCTTTCAAGTACTTCTCCATACATGGAATATCGTACTCGACAGGCTTACGACCAAGTTTGCGGTCGATGAAATCCGGTATATAATCCATGGGACCCGGGCGATAGAGGGCATTCATAGCGATGAGGTCCTCGAAAACATGAGGCTGCAGCTCACGCAGGTATTTCTGCATTCCGGCCGATTCGAACTGGAACGTGCCGACCGTGTTGCCGTCGCAGAAGAGTTTATATGTCAGCTCGTCGTCGATAGGAATATGGTCGATATCTATATCTATTCCATGGCTTTTCTTGATAGACTGAAGAGCTTCTTTAATGATTGTCAAGTTCTTCAGACCAAGGAAGTCCATCTTTATCAGTCCCACCGTCTCGACGACATGTCCGTCATATTGCGTCACCAGCACGTCCTCGCCCGAATCCTTGTCTTTGATGGTACACATC
>Ga0247610_10007546_pt1 | contig 11145 bp, 7 predicted proteins | sample 174DNAGHGhighgp2_FD_193483 | JGI IMG/M metagenome (GOLD analysis project Ga0247610, IMG submission 193483) | Sheep rumen microbial communities from Palmerston North, Manawatu-Wanganui, New Zealand - 1742 DNA GHGhigh gp2 | ecosystem: Host-associated > Mammals > Digestive system > Stomach > Rumen ...
ATTGTAATCTAACGATTGTATCTTTTCTTTTATCCGCTTTCTTTAAACACCAATCTACAACTTTAGCCATAAATTTTCTCTTCTTTAACCAATCAAAAATAGGCATTATAAATAATAAAATAAAGGGAATTGGTAATAGATTACCTAAATAACATATTATGATACTAGGAATAGGTTTTAATCCTAATAATGATGCTGCAATAAGTCCCCCTCTTAATTCAAGAATTGGCATCATTGAAATAATAAATGTTATTACATATTTATTACCAATAAATGCAAGAACACCTATTAACCATTTTGCTAATTTTTCTGACATATTATTTATTATCCTTTCCAGAAGATGAAACTAACAAATCAATATCAACATTGTTAATGTTATCAAATTTCTTTGTAATTTTATCACTAGTTATTTGTAGTTCATCAATTGATGCATTAACACTCTTAACATTCTTAGCAAGCTTATCCCAACGCTCTTTATATCTAGAAAATTCTATGCTTAACTTATTTAATTCGTCATGGATAACTTGAGTATATTTATCTCTTTCCATATTCTTTAAAATCATACTTATAATTGATAGAGTACTTATTAAAGTAGTTGGGCCTGTTATCCAAACCTTTTTATTATATGCATATGTAAGTAATTCAGTATGATATGCATTTATTTCTGCGAATATTGCTTCAGCAGGTAAAAACATTATAGCTTCCTCAGTAGTCTCACCAGGAACAATGTACTTTGATGAAATTGCATCAATATGTTTCTTTACATCAGAAACAAAAGCTTTTTCATATAGCAATCTTTCATCCCTAGATCTATTTTTATCAGTCATTTTTTGATAACTTTCTAGTGGGAATTTAGAGTCAATAGATATTGTTCCTAATGGGGCTGGAGCATATAATAATGCATCTACTATATAACCATTTTTAAATTTATGTTGTGTTTCATAAATTCCAGATGATTTTGCCCCAAAAGCATTTTGCAATATGTATTCTAGATTAACTTCACCAAATGTTCCTCTAGTCTTCTTATCAGTTAATACACTTTGTAATGATACTATTTCTGTAGATAAGCCATCAATCTTCTTTTGAGCCTCATCTATCTTTGTAAGTCTTTCTAAAACATTCGCAAATGTTTTATTAGTTTTTTCAAAACTCTTATCTAATCTATCATTTACTTTTTCATTTATAGCAAGTAAATTTCTTTCAATTTTATCATTCATTTTTTCAAAATCATTATGCATATTTTTACTAAATTCATACTTAAAATTACCAATTTCTTTATTGATATTGGCTTCAAAATGACCTAGCCTTTCAATTAATTCTATATTTTTATTTCTTTTAAACATGGATATAATCAGTAATATTATTGTTACTACAAGTAATCCAATTATTATATAATCTAACATTTTATTACCTCTAATTAAGTATACCATAAATATGAATTATTAGATTAAAAAACTGCCTATAATGGCAGTTTATTTTGAAAGTGTATGTGCTCTATTAAATATATTATTAAAAATAATAAATTCATCAGGTTTTTCTTTAGTAACCTTATTAATATATTTATCCAATTTAGTAGCAGCTTTACAGTATCCATTTGTAAGAATTACCCTTATTGCATCAATTCCTAAAGTAGGAAGAACTGACTTTTTAACAAAACCTATTTTTTGTAATTCTTTTGTATCCAATTCTCCAAGGGCCTTACGATAAGCACCTTCATGCTGACGTAGTTCTTTTGTATCCAAATCATCTAAAATAGCTAAATACTTAAAGATTGTTCTTTTGTACTCATTTCTACTAATACCCTTTTTATTACTAAGAGATGATAAATACTTTACTAATTCGTTTCTAATAGGTAAGTGATAAGAATAACCACCATTTTTTAAAGTAGAAATAATAACTTCACTCGTTTTATTAACAGCTTGATCTATTGTAGAACCATTTCTCATATTTCTCATGCTATTTAATTCTGATTCATATTTACATAGCAATACAACATCTTTTTCTAGTAGAGCTAATTCTTCGCCTTTTTTTATTCTTCTTTTAGCGGCATTTATATCATCAATTACAATTTTAATTGTTCTTTTTTCACTCACTTTAAACACCTCTTTATTCTATATAGAATTATACAATATAACCAAATAAAATTCTATAGATAAATTAAAAAAAGACTATTTTGTAGTCTTTTCATTTTCTTTTTTGATTAATTCTAATGCTTTATGCATTCTTAAATCATATTCAACAACATCTAAAGAACCAAATTCTTTAATTAATTCTTCTTTAGTTACTCCATACATTTTAGCAACTTCTTCAGCTCTTTCTTCAACTTCTTTTTTAGTTGTTTTAATTCCTTCTGCTTCAGCAACAGCGTCAATTAAATATCTATATTTTAATGTTTTAAGAGCTTCAGGTTCCATTTGCTTATGTAAATCTTCATGAGTAGTATTAGTAAATTTATAATATAAATCTAAACTCATTCCTTGTTGAGCTAATCTTTGTTCATATTGATGCATCATTCTATGAACTTCAGCATCAACGATTCTATCATCAATAGTTACTTTCATATTATCTGATGCTTTTGCTAAACATTTTTCAATAAAGTCATCATCTAAATGAGCTTGTTTATGATCTGTTAAATCAGCTTTAACTTTCTTTTCCAATTCTTCTTTAGTAGTTACACCTTCATAACCTAAATCTTCGAAGAAATCTTTATTGATTTCAGGTAGTTTACGTTCTTTAATTTCATTTACTTTTACTTCAAATACAACTGGTTTTCCTTTTAATTCTGGTGTATAGTTTTCAGGAAATTTTAAATCAAGATTAACTGTTTCACCTTTCTTAACACCAACTAGTTTATCTTCAAATCCAGGAATAAATGATCCAGAACCAATCTCTAAAGCATAGTTTTCAGCTGTTCCACCATCAAATACTTTTCCATCAACAAATCCTTTAAAGTCAATAATAGCAGTGTCACCTTTTTCAATAGCGCCACTCTTTTTAACAACTAAATCAGCGTATTGTTCTTGTAAATGTTTGATTTCATCTGCAACTTCTTCTTTAGTAACTTTAGCCTTTTCAGCTTTAATTCCCAAATTCTTATATTCTCCTAATTTAACTTCTGGTTTAGTAATAATAGTAAATTTTAAAGTAATTGATTTTTCATCTACTTTAACAATACTAGTTTCAGGTTCAATAACAGGAATTAATTCTCCAACTTCTTTCTTTTCAGTTACTTTCTTATAACCAACCTGGCAAGCCTCATCAAATGCATCTTGATATAATGATTCAATACCATATTTCTTTAAGAAAACATCTTTAGGAGCATGTCCTTGTCTAAATCCATCAACTTTAGTTTTTTTATTAGCTTTTTCAAATGCATTATCTAAGCATTTTAGCCATTCATCTTTTAATTCAATTTCAAATTCATGTATATTTTTTTCCATAATTCCTCTTTTCCTGTGATATTATACCCTATTTTTTTAACATTTACAACCAAATAAAACCATCTATTTATAGAATTTATCAATAAAAAAGAGTTCTTAGAACTCTTTTATTAAATCTCTGTATTTTTTGAAATATAATCAACCAAATTACTAATTGGTAATGTAATTTGTTCCATTGTATCTCTTGATCTAACAGTAACTGTATCATTTGTTAATGAATTATCATCAATTGTAATGCAGAATGGAGTACCACAAGCATCAGAACGACGATACCTCTTTCCTATTGAACCAGATTCATCTACACTGCATTGGAAATGCTTACATAACATTGCATATACATCATTTGCTTTATCAGCATGTACTTTCTTAATTAATGGTAAGATAGTAGCTTTAATAGGTGCTAATGCAGGATGAATCTTTAATACTATTCTTTCTTCATTATCAATCATTTCTTTTGTATAAGCATTACTTAGTAATGCAAGTAATAATCTATCTAAACCAACTGAAGGCTCAATAACATATGGTAAGTACTTTTCATTAGTTTCAGGATCAACTACTCTTAAATCTTGTTTAGAATGTTCCATATGAGTATTTAAATCGTAGTCTGTACGATCTGCAACACCCCATAGTTCTCCCCATCCAAATGGGAACTCAAATTCAATATCGGTAGTAGCCTTACTATAAAAAGCTAATTCTTCTTTAGCATGATCTCTATATCTTAATTTATTTTTATCTAATCCTAATGTCTTTAAAAATTCTAAGCAAAAACTCTTCCAGTAACCAAACCATTCAAGGTCATCACCAGGTTTACAAAAGAATTCTAATTCCATTTGTTCAAATTCTCTTGTTCTAAAAATAAAGTTTCCTGGAGTAATTTCATTTCTAAACGCTTTACCTGTTTGACAAACACCAAATGGTAATTTAAGTCTCATTGATCTTTCAATATTCTTGAAATTGACAAATATGCCTTGAGCAGTTTCACCACGTAAGTATACAATTGATTTAGTATCCTCTGTTACACCCATATGTGTTTCAAATAATAAATTAAACTTTCTGATTGGTGTAAAATCACATTTACCACAAACAGGACACTTAACTTTATTATCCTTAATATATGCTTCTAATTTTTCATTGTCCCATCCGTCGCCGGTTTCTTTTCCTTTAGAAAAATCTTCTATTAATTTATCAGCTCTATGACGAGACTTACATTGCTTGCAATCTATTAAAGGATCCGCAAAACTAGCTACATGACCAGATGCAACCCATACATTTGGATTCATTAATATTGCAGAATCAAGTCCATAATTATATGGATTTTCTTGAATAAATTTCTTTTTCCAAACATTACGTAAATTTTCCTTTAAAAGAGTTCCTAAAGGGCCGTAATCCCAAGCATTAGCCAAGCCTCCATATATTTCACTTCCTTGAAAAATAAAACCATATTGCTTAGCATAATTAACTAGCTCATCCATTTTAATTGGCTCCATATTACCACTCCTTCATAACAATGAAAATTATAACACAATCAATCACCAAACACAAACTTGAAACAACTAATTTTTAATTATATAATTAATTAGGAGCTGATTAAGTATGTACGAAAACAAAAGAATTCACTTCATTGGAATTGGCGGTATAAGCATGTCAGGACTAGCATTAATAGTTTTAGACCATCACGCTACTGTTTCTGGAAGCGATATAAAAGAATCTGAATTAACTGAGAAATTAGAGGGATTAGGTTGCACTATTAAATATGGACATCATCCCGAACTAATTGATGACGCCGATATAGTTATATATACAGCAGCAGTTAAAGAAGATGATCCTGAATTATCTCGTGCTAGAGAATTAAAGAAAGAAGTTTATGAAAGAGCGGATTTCCTAGGATTAATAACTAAAGAATATAAAAATTGTATTTGTATTTCAGGAACACATGGAAAATCCACTACAACAGGTATGACTTCATTAGCATTTTTGAAAGCTAATTTGAGTCCAACAATCCATATTGGAGCCATCTTAGAACAAATAAATGGAAATACTTTAATTGGATCAAAAAATTATCTAGTGATGGAAGCTTGTGAGTATGTTGACTCATTCTTATCATTCCACCCTACCAGTGAAATAATACTTAATATTGATGATGATCATTTAGATTATTTTAAAAATATTGAAAATATTAAAGCATCATTTAGAAAATTTACAGATTTATTACCAGAAAACGGATTCCTAGTTCTAAATGTAGATGATGAAAATGCCAAAACGCTTAATAATGTAAATAAAAGAATAATTACATATGGTATAAATAATGAAGCAAATTATAGTGCTAAAAATATTGAATTTAATGATATCGGTTGTGCAATGTTTGATATTTACTTAGATAATAAATACCTAATACATTTAAATCTTAATGTCATGGGAAAACACAATATCTACAACGCCCTCGCAAGTTTTGCTTTAGCTCATCAATATATTAATAACATTGAGAGTATTAAAGAGGGTATTGAAGATTATAAAGGCGTCAAAAGAAGATATGAACTAATTGGTGTATTAGAAAATGGAATAAAAGTATATGATGACTATGCACACCATCCAACTGAAGTATTATCTACATTAAATACCACAAAAGGAATTAAGTGTCATGAAAACTGGGCAGTATTCCAATCACACACATTCTCAAGAACAAAATCGCACTATAAAGAATTTGCTCAAATACTAAAAAACTTTGATCATATAGTAATTGCTAAAATTTATCCAGCAAGAGAAATTAATACATTTGGAATTAGCGAAGATATGTTGGTTGATGAAATAAAAAAAGAAAATCCAAATGTAGTATATATAGATGATTTTAATAAGATAGTTGATTATCTTAAAGATAACGTTAAAGACAATGATTTAGTGGTAACGATTGGTGCCGGAAACATCTTTGAAGTATCACATAAATATGCAAATAAAAAATAGATATTAAATATCTATTTTTTTTATCTTCTTACATTACCTTGTTTATAAGCAGCTTCGCATTCTAATAATTCTCTAACCGCCCTTTTATCTTTATCAATAAAATTTTGATAAATTCTTCCATCGCTACATACACAATAATACCAATCATTATTACATACAAAATATATAACGTTTTCAATATTACTTACCAAACTAATCAAATATCCTGATGCATTTGATGAGATATATTCAAATGGCATGCCTTCTAAAGCAAGTTTAACTGTATATATACGATTTACAATATTGATCATATCATCTGGATTAGTAACATAGCGAACTAAATCCCTTGCTGGCATATATTCAGGCAAATTATCTTTATTAAAATCAATTGGAACGAATTTCTCATTAGTAGCAGTTGTAGCCAAAACAATAGCTTTAGAGGCAGTAATATTTGTATAGAAGAATGGCCATCCTTCGTGAATGCTTTCAACATTTAATTTTACTGCATCTACATCAGAAAAATGACTTGGAGAAATAAATACATTTTGAATAGGATAATGAGACACACTACTCTCAACTACAATATCCCTAGCAACTTCATAAGCAGCATTCGGAAGATATTGAACATTAGCATATTTATTTTCTGGAACCATTGTTAATTCATTTAGGAACACCGAATTGCCATTTCTAAATCCAGATATTCTACCAACATATTCTCCGGTTGAAGCGTCCTCGAAACGGATATGGAAACCATTTTCATTTCCCATACAAAATTCATATAGTTCTTCTCCTACACCACCAATACGCATACATGAGTCTACTCTTTCACCATGAGACAAATTACATGGATTAGTAAAATTACCAACTACTGCTCTAATTTTTGCAGGACCAACTTTATATACTTTATTAAACGTTGGAATAGTTACCACTTGTCTTTCAAAGTTTCTTAAAGTCCAACTAACAGATTCATTCAATCTTTGATTGTTTTGAAGTTTATTATGTGCAGCCAACATGCCAGGATTTTCTTCAATTAACTTAGCATCCTCAGGAGTTAGTATTTGTGAATAAATATCAGATGTTCGAGAATAACCTTTTGTCTTTCTAAAAATTGAAGATAATGTCATTATGCCAGTTCTAACATTCTTTTTTTTCTTTCTTTCCTCTTCTTCTTTTCTAAGAATCGGAGCAAAATAAGACATAAAAGAAGCAATTTGTCTTTCACTGATTTCAAAATCTAAATATTTATTATTATTAACAAAATTAATCAATCCACTTGGTAATTTATGTAACTTTCTTTTTGATAAAGTATCTTTTAACTTTTCATAATAATAATCATTATTTAGTATTCCTCTAAATACATCTAATCTAATGTTAGATAGTATTTTGCAGATAGATATATCAGATTTACCCGGTGAATAATTTTTTTTCAAATCTTTTGCTTTTTTAGCTAATATTTTTTCTTTTAAATCTTCAAACCATGATGGGTAATCTTTTTTTGCTTTAGTTATTATTTCTCCACCAAGTAATCTAAATTCAAACATTCTTGAAGCAACAATACTATGATTGTTATTCAATTTTGCATTTTTATCTTTATTAAATTTTATTAAATCTGAGATTAAATCATCGCTATAACCTTTTTCATGACATTTCTCTATTAATAAATTAACAAAACTTTTATCGTCTGGAAGATGAACATCTTTTTCTAAGAAATAATCGAATATAACCTGTTTAGCACTATTTTCATCAATAGATTCTTCTAAACCAATCTCTTCTTTAACATCATATGTTTTCTTATATTCATCTCTTTTTTTATCAATATAATAATCAACAATATATTTTAAAATTCTTGAATATTTATTTGCATCCCCATGATTGATTTTATAAATAACAAATTCTAAAAATTTTCTTGGATTTCCTTTATACTTTTGATCTAATTCAGTATTAAAATCTTTTTCAAACATTTCAAAGAATAATCCATTTAAATTTATAGCAATGTCGTGAACAAGATTATTATCAATTTTTTTATTTTGAATTTGATTCAACAAAGTAGCATAACAATCCACAATTGGAGCATATTTAGTAGAAAATTCATATTGTTTAATATTATCATAAGAAGCGTATAAATCTTCAAGTGTATATCTTTTATTAGGAAATAAAGCCATTAATCTATCAAATAAATCTTCTTCTAAACCTAGCAATTTATATATATTTTCATCATTCACATATGAAGACAATTCTTTTCCCGCAACTGATTTTAATAATTCTGCGTTGTGTTTACTAAGACCTCTTTGTTCAACAATAAAATCCCAATAATAAGATAATTCATCTGTTTCTAATAAAGGTGCAAATAATGAATTCTTTTTAGAATATTCACGTGTAAATATTAATTCGCGATATTTTTTATCCTCTAAGAATAAACTTCTTAATACAGATTTATTGTTAGCAAGTGAAACATCTTCATCATTAAAATACTCAAGAAATAATTCTTCAAATAATACAGGGTTATTTCTTTTAACTACTCTAAGAGAATTCATAGCGGTTGCTTTTAGCTTACCGCCTAGAGCCCATAATATTTGTTTATAATATATTCTAATATTATTTACACTATTAGTTTCTACAAATATATCAAACATTTTAATAGACGGTATTGTTGAATTAATTACAAATTCCCTTTCAGGATTGCTTTCAAGACTTTTTCTAACCTCATTTAATATACTCTGATTAATTACATCTGCTTCAAATAAATGAACAACTTTAGCTTTAGGATTTTTCAATACAGCTTCAATAATTGAAGCATCACCTTCAGCACAACAAATCTCTTTTTTATTTATTTTATCAATATACGCAGGATTACTTTTCTCAATTTGTTTTCTTATTCTATTTTTACATTTTATAGCATATATACTATGTCTTAATAATTCCTCAATATTTCCAGTTTCAATCAATGCGTCTATAAATTCATCATTATAAATACTTTCTAATCTTTCTATAGGCATAAACTTAATAAAAGTTTTATAACTATAGTCGTTATTTTTCATATCATTTATTAATTTTTTTCTTAATTCATCAATGCCTATTAGATTAAAACCAAGCATATCATTAGCAAAAAGATAAATGCCATTTTCATATAACAAATCCCACATTTGAAATCTTGCATTATAATCAAAATTATTTACAAAAAGCGTAGTTTACCTAATACTGATGAACTAGAATCATTTATAACATTGATTAGATCTTTAGGAACACCAGTAGATAATAGTTTATTCATTTTCTTAACAAATTGTCCCTCAAATAATATTGAGTTATTTTTTAAATATTTTTTAGAAATATATAAAAACATCACAGGATGAATCTCATTAATATTACCCACAATCATATTAACGTATTCTTCCATATCTGTGGGAACAATCACTGATTCAAAATTAATTGCACTTAGCAAATTATTAGCAATTAATGAACTAATATTGGCATTATCAAATTCAGATGCTTTTGTTATATCAAATTTATCTTTTACTTCTTCATAAATAGTTCTTAATTCCTTTATATATACTTTATTATCTAATCCTTCTAAACATTTAGCCATTGTCGTTGGCCCGTCATATCCATAAGTTAATTCACATTTTAAAAACTGAAGTTTTAAATTATCATCATTATAAAAAATTTCAACATCTCTAGAAAAATAAAATAAAATAAAGTCATAAAATTCTTTACTTAATGATTTTTTACTTTTCTTAAAAGCCTCTATAACTTTTTTCCTTAAATCATCATTAAAAATTAAATAAGTTTTTTCTAATTCAGAGAAAATGAAATTATTATCAAGTAATTTTTGTTCAATTTGTTTTTTCATTTTCTCACCTATCTTCATTAATTATTTTATCATATTTTTTTAACTAATGCCACACGAACGAATGTTTGTAATAATAAAAGCACATACAAGTATGTGCTTATTTTAATAATTCTTCCAATTTTTTCTTTTCTTCTTCTAATTTAGTTCTATCCATTTCAACTATTTTAGCGGGAGCCTTATTTAAATAATTCTCATTAGCAAGTAATGCTTCTCTTCTAGAAATAGATAATTGTAAAGTTTTAATTTGTGTCTCTTTTAAAATTTTATCAGCTTCTGATTCAACCTTTTCAAAGAAGATTGTAGCTTTAATTCTACTAGAGAAAACATTATAAGCTTTAATTCCCAAAGGCTTATTAACAATGTTATCTTTATCTATCTTTAATAATTTAACTATTAAATCATTATCATCCTCAGTATCAAATAAAACTTTAAATTCTTTAGTCATATTATTTTCTGCTTTAATATTTCTAAATGATTTAATAAATTCTACAGAATCATCCACAGCATTTTCTTCTGATTCAAATATATATTTCTTACTATATTTTGGATATTCAGAAATCATAATAGATTCTTCTTCCTTGACAGGTAACATTTGATAAATTTCCTCAGTTACAAATGGCATAAATGGATGTAACATTTTTAAAATGCCCGTTAATACATAACACAATGTAGATTTAGTACTATCAGATTCAATTGAATACTTAGCCATTTCAATATAATAATCACAAAAATAATTCCATGTAAAATCATATATACTAGCTCCAGCATTATTAAATTCATATTTGTCCATGAATCTCTTAGTTTCATGTAAGCATTTTTCAAACTTAGTTAAAATCCATTTATCTTCTGGTTTTAAGTTCTCAAGATTAATTTCTTTTAAATCACCAATGTTAGACAAAACGAATCTTGATGCATTCCATA
>Ga0247610_10007547_pt1 | contig 11142 bp, 7 predicted proteins | sample 174DNAGHGhighgp2_FD_193483 | JGI IMG/M metagenome (GOLD analysis project Ga0247610, IMG submission 193483) | Sheep rumen microbial communities from Palmerston North, Manawatu-Wanganui, New Zealand - 1742 DNA GHGhigh gp2 | ecosystem: Host-associated > Mammals > Digestive system > Stomach > Rumen ...
CTTCCCACCTGCGGAAAAACGGTGGTGCATGAAGTTCTATTACCCGAACTTCAGCAATGACATGTGGCGCATCATGGGACTGTACTTCTTCAAAGACAAGCAGCACTTTGTCCGCCAGGAAGAAAAAAACTACGACTTGGAAAAGCTGAAATTATTCCTTCGGGAGAAAGGCATTGCCCTTTATGACACCGCAACACGTATTGTCCGCACTACTGGCACTGCAAGCGACAAGGACCTCGAGATTATAGAGGAGACCGACCTCCAACAGATGGTTCGGAAGCTTCCTCGATGCCATACCATTGTAACAGCTGGGCAACTGGCTACTACCATAGCCAGCCGTCAGTTCTCCATAGCAGAACCCAAGGTTGGAACCTTCACCACCTTCTCATTCGATCATCGCGAGCTACGTCTATATCGCATGCCCTCCTCCTCTCGTGCCTATCCTATGGCCATAGAAAAGAAAACGGTATTTTATCAAGAGGTATTCAGACTGCTTCTGTAGTAGCCTTTCTGAGAAAACAATCTTTAAAAGAAGTATAACTATAATTATGACAATCATCGGAATAGCAGGTGGCTCCGGATCAGGCAAGACCACCGTGGTCAAGAGAATAGCCAAGGCACTCCCACCCCACTGTGTGGCAGTAGTACCCATAGACTCGTATTACAACGATACGACAGGCATGACACCAGAAGAACGACGCGCCATCAACTTCGATCATCCTGATGCTTTTGACTGGAAGTTGCTGACCGAACATATCAACATGCTGCGAAGAGGACAGGCCATAGAACAGCCTACTTACAGTTACGTGGAAAGCAACCGTCAGAAAGAGACAGTTCACGTAGAGCCGAAGCCAGTCATTATTATTGAAGGAATCATGGCACTCCACCACAAGAAGCTGCGTGACCTGATGGATCTGAAAATCTTCGTTGACACTGACAGTGACGTGCGCCTCATCCGTAACATACGAAGGGATGTGGTAGAACGTGGCCGTACTGTAGAGATGGTGCTTGAACATTATGAATCGGCTGTCAAGCCCATGCACGAGCAGTTCATTGAACCCACTAAGAAATTTGCAGACCTCATTATTCCCTGGGGTGGTGACAACCGAACTGGCATTCACATCTTGAAAACCTACATACAAGGCATTGTTACCGGGGTGTAAACCAACGATTTAAGCCTCGGAAATTGATTCGATAGCTATAGGAATACAAACTTCAACGACTCATAAAACTGCAAAAGCAGCACATACAACACAAACAGAGGTGCAGCCCATGCAATACCATTGGACAAAGAATTGACAATGCTATGGACTGATTTGAATGATCCTACGGACAAACCATAAGTGACAGAAAAAAGGATCATCCCCACGGACAAGATGGGGACAATGGCTCTTGTAAATGCCGATGGCAGCAGACTACCAGTTGCAGAGAGCAATACGGCGTGGGGAATAACTGTCATTGACAGGATTAATAGTACATAGAGAATCACAATGATTGCCGATAAACGTAATGCTGCCAGTTCCCGATAACGGAAAAACGGATTGGCACGCCTGTTGTTACTCTCAGACAACCCGCAACTGCGAATGCACCCGAAAGCCATTGACAAAAGCAGTAGCCATACGAGCAGAGGAGAGGCCAGCATGTTGACATACTGACCCACAAACCAACGTATGCCCTCACTGGAAAGCAGCGAGTGAACACCCTCTGTCATAGAAGCCGACAGCAGCCATGAGACAAGTACCAACAGCACTTGGGCTATCAACAACAGGATTACAGCATAGGAAAGCACACGCTTTATTCTATCATTCATCAGCGGGTTCTACTAAATCAATTCTTATTTCTTACGCTTCGTCAGCCTCCAGATTGTCAATGTCAATGATACGCAGCTCCAGAGCACGCACTACCAAGCGGGTAGCATTGATACCCATTCCTCCATTTCCATCAGGGAAGAGTTTTTTCATCAATTCGGTCTGCCGTTTCTCCAGACTCTTCACGCCAAAAGGCATACCACGGAGTTGTGTTATCTGTTCTTTGGTATAACCCAGTGCGAGGTGACGAAGGAACCGTTCATCGTATTCATCGATTTCATAGCTGATAAGAGCCTCCTGCTTAGCCAACTGACCATTAACTGCCCGTTTGAAACGCTCCACGATCTTCTTCAAGATGGGTTCGTTGAATACTAGCTGCTTTCCATCCATCACGGAGATCACATCGTGACGGGTGAGCAGTTCACCGGTTTTGAGGATGATACCGTCAGCACCAGCATCAAGCACATCAACCCATAGTTTCTCGTTAAGAATCTCACCCGTAAAGATAAGCACCTTCACCTGAGGATACATCTCTTTGGTGGAACGGCAGATTTCAACACCAATAGTCGTTGAGCCGCCAAGTCCCAAATCAAGGAGAACAAGGTCTGGCAGTCCCTGTTTCATCACTTTCCAATATTCCGACTCATTGCTGGCAGTACCTATGACCTCGGCTTCCGGTATGTCTGCACGGACAATTCCTAATGTGCCTTTCATTTCGAGAGGCACGTCTTCTACGATGATAATCTTGAAAGGTTGCATATTATTAACTGTGATTCTTATGATGATTTGACAATATTCTGATTAGTACTGGGAAGCAAGACATGAACAAGCGTACTCCCGTCTGGCGCTACTTCAGCCCTGATGCTGCAACCACGCCGGTTTGTGGCTTCACCATGGTCACGCACAATCTGGCGGCAAAGCAGAAAGGGAATGTTATCCACAGCAGGTGTAAACAACTGCTGAGCCTGTAAAGGCGACAATCGCAAGTCTGGCAGGACAACGGTGATGGAAGCATAGCGGTCGTCCTGATGACTGACTGTCTTGGTCAGGCGTTTCTGTCCTGACTGTTTCTTTAAGATGTCAAACAGGTAACGAACCAATGTCTCGTCACCAAGAATACCATCAGCCAATGGCTTCAGATGCAGTTTTGTCCGTTCTACCTGCCGCATGGCCTGCTGACTGAGCAATCCATATAATTCACGATAGTAATTAGCCACTTCGCCCAATGACTTGGTATCCCCTTGACGGATCAATAGTCCTATACGAGAAGGGTAATACATAGTCTCGTGCTTCAAGGTAGACAGGCAGTTGTCCAATACAGCATTTGCAATATGAAGATTCTGCAACTCAAGTTCGGTACGCCTTATCTCATCATCAAGCGTCTCCACACTAGTACGTTGAAGCTGTTCTTGACGGGAACGGCTGTCATGACGGTTCCTATAATAAATAAGGTAATAGGCAGGAATCAATGCCAAAGCAAGGACTATCAACAGAATCACAGCAATGATCTTGTTTGTCTGCGACTGCTGCATCATTCTGCAATAACCATCGAGTGTGGAATCGGCTGACAGTTCTTTGAACAGCTGGGTATAGATACGGTTATTATAACTATAGAGTTGCCACTCATGAAGAGCCAAGGCAGCAACGGCACTCTCATTGCGTATATCGAGAATAATCTCATAGTTGGTGTCAAGGGAATCATGCAGCCATTTGATCTCAGGGATGGTCTGCGTTGTATTGTCAAAAGCCTGCATCAACAGTGTTCCATTAGGATACTGGTGGCGATAGCAGAGATTGAGATAGTAACGGCAGGAGTCTGCGAAGGACAGAGTACGTTCATACGTTCCATTGACATTCGAGAAATAGGCAGAATCAGCAAAGGCACTTGCCTTTTCCAACGATTTCAGATTGTTTGCCTGGATGGCGCCGGTAAAAAACACAAGCAAGAGGATGGCTAAAACCTTGCCTTTAGGCAGGCGGAAGAACAAACGGCTCCCCTTACCCTCTTGGCTCTCTGCCTGTAAGGTACAGACGGAGAATATTTGGCTCATCTTCCGGTATTTCTCAATAATGCCTCGGCAGTTGAGCAGTCCGAATCCATGAGAGACATGTGAACCAGGCTGGCGGGAAGAAGTGTCTGTATGGCTGTCATCAACAATAGGCTTATGATCAAACAAATGCTCAAGCTGCTCCTGGCTCATGCCGACACCTGTATCAGAGACTGATACCTCAACATAACTGTCAGTTTCTGCTGCATTGATTCTCACCTCTCCACCCTGCGAGGTGAACTTACGTGCGTTGTCAGCCAGGGTATTGAGCATGAAAAGCGTCAGGATACGGTCAGCCTTGACCACTGTGGGAGTGTCTTCTACCATCAGAGATACCCCTTTCAGCTGGAAAGAAGTACGGGCTCGTGCCACCATCTCGAAAAGAGGCTGCAACGGAAAGCTTTCTATATGCAGGCTCAGTTCTCCTTGCCGTAGTTGTATCCAATGTGTCAGGACACTATTATCAGCATTGATCTGTTCAACGAGCTCACTCACATAGTCCAGGTTCTGATTCCTTGTAATGGTATACAACATACGGTCGATGAGCGGGGTAATGCTGTTGACAAGAGAAATCTTTGCCCGTTGCTCCAGATTAACCAGTTCGGCTTTTTCAAGATGCAGCTGATTCAGCTTCAACTGCTCCTGTTTCTGTTCTAACAGCTCGTCAATCTCTGCATTCTGTTGCCGCTTGCGGCGTTGGTTCAGATAGTTGAAGAGCCACAACGAGAACACCAGCAACCCGATGGCTGCAACCACGGCAGCAATCATCCAGTTCAGCTGTAATGCCGTACGGTCATACTGAGCTGCACGGGCCTCAAGATAGCGGTCTTGGCGTGTCTGCTCCTGCAAATCAAGATACACATTACGGTTCTCGTCGCTCATAGCTTTTTCATTGACAGCAGCATATGCCACAGACAATTGCTCACGGATACTGGCCACCAGGTCAGGTGCCTGATTGATGAGCGTATCACCCAGCGACTGCTCAAGGTTGAAAAGAGCTGACTCATAGTCACCCTGCGCACGATAACAGGAAGCGAGGGTGCGATAGGCACCGGCAATCTGATACACATCTCCGAATTCACGGAAAGAGTCAAGTGCATTGTCAGCCAACAGGATTGGGAGCATATCATCGCTGAATCCTTCGGGATTTACCAGCTGCAGGCCGGGAGTATTGTCCTCTATCAGCCGTTCACGACTTTCCTTATCAGCCAAATGCTCTGCCATAGCCTCCATGGCATTGGCCGCAAAGTAGGGATAATGATGCTGACGTGCCACTTGAAAGCAACGCAGCAAATAGTCAAACTCCTGCTGCTCGATATCCTGCTTCGTTCCCTCCGTCAGTATACCGCCAGCTCCAATGTTATAGAGATAGTTCAACCACTGAGCTGTATCCTGTTTGACCTCGTCAGGCATTTCAGACAAGGCATCAATGCTTTTCTGCTCCAGTCCCACATAATAATAATAGGTGGATGTGACAATGGCCAATTCACTCTCGGCATAAAGCAGCCGACGGGACTGACGGTCTGTAAGCAGATGGCGTTCCTCATTGATACGATTCAAGGCATTGACTGCCCTCTCACGGAACTCATAAAACTCACGATTGCGTGAACGGCGTTGACACAAGCGCATCTGCTGGACATCACAGACGAACAATTCAAGCTGATTATCAGTAAGCTCCGGTATTTCGTTCAAGAAGCGCTCTGCTTGTCCATAGTTCATCTTTGCAATACTGACGAAGGCACGATTATTCAATGCTTCAGCCTTACCGTCACGATAATGCTCAGCCAACTTGTAGGCCTCATGACCATAGTAATCTGTAGAATCTAAATCACGATAATGATAGGCATAAGAAATAGAATTCAGCTTGTCCACCGCTTGCCTATCGGACGGTGAACAAGCTGAAAAGATGAATAGTGGGGCTACAAATTTAAGAGCGTGCCTTAGCCACATATCCAAGTGCCTCCTTGCACTTGTCGGTGACATACTGCCAGTCTCCGGCCTTCACCTTGTCAGAAGGGAACAGCTTCGAGCCCATACCTACGCAGTACACACCTGCCTTGAACCATGATTTCAGGTTCTCTTCCTCAGGAGCCACTCCGCCGGTAACCATGATCTTTGACCAAGGCATGGGTGCCTTCAAGCCTTTCACCATATTGGGGCCGACCACATCGCCAGGGAACACCTTCGTCAGGTCGCAACCCAACTCCTGGGCCTTACCGATTTCTGAAACGGTCATACATCCCGGGCAATAGGGAATGAGACGGCGGTTGCAGACAGGAGCAATATCAGGATTGAACAGCGGACCAACCACGAAGCAGGCGCCCAGCTGGATATACATGGCTGCAGTAGGTGCATCCACCACACTGCCGATGCCCAATGCCAACTCGGGGCACTCCTTGTCAGCCCATTTCACCAACTCGCCAAACACTTCCTGAGCGAAGTCACCACGATTTGTAAACTCAAATGCACGAACGCCACCCTCATAGCAGGCCTTCACCACATTCTTACATGTTTCCAGATCTTTGTTGTAGAACACAGGAACCATTCCCGTATCGCCGATTTTCTTCAGAACGGCTATCTTGTCAAACTTTGCCATTGTCAATTATCAATTATCAGTTATCATTAGCGTTGCACACGGCCATTGGCATTACCGCCAGCCAGTGATTCCACTTCGTCAACACTCACCAGGTTGAAGTCGCCATTGATAGTGTGCTTCAGTGCAGAGGCAGCAACGGCAAACTCAAGAGCCTCGCCTTGTGTGGCCTTTGTCAACAAGCCATGTATCAATCCGCCAGAGAACGAGTCACCACCACCTACACGGTCGATGATGGGGTTAATCTCATAACGCTTACTCTGATAGAACTCCTCACCATTATAGATAAGAGCCTTCCAACCATTGAACGTTGCACTATAGCTTTCACGCAATGTAGACACCACATACTTGAAACCGAACTCTTGCATCATCTGCTTAAAGATGCCCTCATAACCGGCTGCATCTGTCTGGCCACCCTCTACATCAGCATCAGGCTTGAAGCCGAGGCAAAGTTCTGCATCCTCTTCATTACCAATGCAGACGTCCACATACTTCATCAAGGGACGCATAATGCTGATAGCCTTCTCACTGGTCCAAAGCTTCTTACGGAAATTAAGGTCTACGGAAACCGTCACGCCATGACGCTTGGCAGCCTCACAAGCCAGCTTTGTCAACTCTGCAGCCTTATCACTGATGGCTGGTGTAATGCCGCTCCAGTGGAACCATGCAGCACCTTCCATCACTGCATCAAAATCGAAATCCGATGGATCTGCCTCAGCTATTGAAGAATGAGCGCGGTCATATATTACCTTAGAGGGGCGCATGGAAGCACCTGTTTCAGCATAGTAAAGACCTACACGGTCACCGCCACGAGCCACAAACTGGGTGTTCACGCCATAACGACGCAAAGCGTTCACGGCAATCTGGCCAATCTCGTGCTTCGGAAGCTTGGATACGAAATAAGCCTCATGTCCATAGTTTGCCACAGAGATGGCAACATTTGCTTCACCACCGCCAGGGATGATGCGGAAGCTTTCACTCTGAATAAAACGATCGTTGCCCTGAGGCGAAAGGCGAAGCATGATTTCGCCCAATGTTACGATTTTTGCCATTGTTTTCTCTTTGTTTAATTTTTATAGATTAATTGCGTTTTTAAAGTTTGCAAGTGCAAAAATAGCACATTTTCTTGAAATAACGAAACATTTCGCAGAAAATATACTATTTTTAGCGTTTTTACTAACATCGATCGCTTTGAATCATCTCACAATCACCTTGCGACCATTAAATATGTAGATTCCCAGCTGGCTGGGTTTATCTATCTGCTGGCCATTCATATCATACCAGCTGTCAACACCTTTACGGTTGACATAAAGATCCGAAATGTGTGTATCCACGATAACAGGATTCATGTCAATCGTCTGCGAACTGGGAATGATGTCTTGGACTTCATTGGAAGAAGAAATGTTCTGAGGCTTGATGACGATAGAATGAACCACGATACGAGTGGTGGTTTTCTTACCACCACGCAGTCTGTCACTTGCACTGCCACTGAGACCTGCATTGTAGATATACACATAGGATGGAACGCTCACCTTGTAGTGTATGGTGTTCTTTGTCCAACTGGTATTCTGGAAAGTGTAAGGCAGTCCAGAACCAATTTTCACGGCCATCACATAGCCATCGGTAGACAAATTATCAATCGTAATGTCACCCTCTCCAGCGGGAATCATGATGGTCATACCCGCAAAGTTCTCAGCATAGCTGGCAGAACCTACAACTCCATCGCCAAACGAGGGATTCAGGGGCATCACGGTGTTCAGGACCATAGCACTCTCATCCTCGTAGAAACCATCCTCGTTCTCAGAACGGAGCGTATAGAGAATATTGTTCACCACACGGTTGGAAAGGTCTATCTCATCGCCATCGGCCGTCAGATAGTCTTTGGCATTGAAGGTGATGACGGCATCGTTGGTGAAAGGATGGATCAAGGGACCATAGACAGCCTTGCGACTTTCGTCCGACAAGAGTACGAGATGTTCGGCGGTGGTCTGCGAGAATCCTTCTGTCAGCTTCACATTGGAGGTAATCGTCAGCGTGCCCGGATAGTTGCCGGAAGTGGTGATGGTCAGCGGGATGGGTTCCCGGCCTGTGTGGTGAATGCCAGGTGTCGATTTGGTTCCCACCGTGTTGTCGCCCTGCACGAAGATTACCAGTTCGTTGGGCAGCTGGCTGACAATACTGTCAAGCTCCGCATTACTGAGCACCAGTGTGTGAAGGCCATCGAACATCACGGAAGGATTGTCTTTTCCGTTCCCGTCACCCAGCACGTCGAGCCGGTTCTGCTGTGTCACCCTGATGCCGTTGACCCACAGCTTGTAGGAACCTTCCACCTCAGCAGAATCCAGAACGGCTTCTTCTACCTGCTCGGGGAACTCACCATCCTTCAGTGCCACGATGGTGAAGGCACTCCAGTTGTTGTCTTTCTTATAGACCCCCACGGACTCTGCTGGGACGTGAAGGGTGACTGCATGCGTTGGGGAAAGGCCAAAGAACGAATCGTTATTAGTCTGTGGAACAGTAGGTGCGGCAAGGTAGAAGTCGGTGAGTTGGAAACAGCCATTGAATATGTAGTCATTTATCTTCTGAATCCCATTACCAATATAGACATTTTTCAAGCTGACGCAATCCCGTAAGACTCCATAATCCATCTTCTTTACACTATTAGGCAGCTGGATGGTCTCAAAGTTACATCCCTCGAAGGCCGCAAAGCCTATCTCTTCAACACCGTCAGGAATAGTGAGCGACGTGCTGCCACTCTGTCCGGCAAAAGCATAGCTCAGAATAACCTTGACGTAGTTGGGAATGATTGTCGTCTTACAGCCTGCAACCAAGTTGTTGGTGGCTTTCTCTATGACGGCATTGCTGCCATTAGGTGATGCATATACGGTATTGCCGTCCTCCACTTTAATGGAAGTCAGTGCCGCACAGGAATGGATTGCCCCCGTCTCAATAGTAGTCACACTTTGGGGAATAACGATGCTGGTCAAGTCGCATTTGTAGAATGCCTGGGAGACTAATTTCGTCAGGCTGCGGGGCAGTTTTATCGTCTTCAGTCCAGTAACGCCCGTGAATGCGCCGTAATCAATGATCTTAACACCTTCGGGAATCACAGTACCCTTACAACCCGCCACCAGTTTGTTTTCGGCTGTGACAATGATGGCATTACTGTTGGCAGGCGAGCTATAGACGGGGTTCCCCTTTTCCACAACGATGGTTTCCATACCTGTACTGTATCCAAAAGGCATTGCCTCAATAGTTGTGACACTCTTTGGGATGGTGAAGGACTTCATGGCATCGCAATAGGAGAACGCCTGCTGTCCAATGGATGTTACCGTATTGGGTAGGCTTATCGAGAGCAGATTGCGACAGCCGTAGAAAGCTAATCTGCCGATGGATGTTAACGTGTTGGGCAGGCTTACCGAGAGCAGATTGGAACAGTTGAAGAAGGCCTCCTGTCCGATGGATGTCACCGTAAAGGTCTTTCCATTGTCGGTCACAGTGGCAGGAATGATGATATTACCTGTGTACTCAGGGCTATTGGCTTTGACTTCGGCGGTAAGCGTCGTGTCATCCAACTTGTAATTGATTCCATTGATGAGGTCTGCATCGGGTTTGACCCTCAGCGTGTACCAAGCTTCTCCAGCAAGATAACTATCATTTCCTGCGAATGAGGCAATGATGTTGGTCGTTCCTTCATTGAGGGGAGATACGGCGCCAGTACTGTTCACCGTAGCTACACTTGGGTCGCTACTCGTCCAGGTTACCTCCAGGTTGTGGGGATTGTTCAGCGTGGGTGGCGTAAAACTCTCACCAACCTTTGCCGTTGCTGTATTCGCGGAAAAACTCAAGTTGGCAGGTGCCTTCGTTGCCTCGTATGTCAACACAATCCTGTTAAACTCTAATAATGGAACGTTCTCATCACCAGCCTCTTCAAATAGCAAGGTAATATGCTGTCCTGATATTTCTTTTGTTTTCCCAGAAAGAGGCACTACTTGCCAACTATAATTATCGAAACCTACCTCAGTGATACACAGTATTTCATCACCAGCTTTGACAGTAATACGATACCCAGCACAGAAAGCATCCATCTTCATGCTTTGTATACTTCCCGTCACAGTATACTCAGAAGTCATAGTAACCGCACCAACTTTAGAACTCACGCCCCATAGCCTGTCACCAGCTTCATAAATAGCATTGGTAGGACTCACCATCCAGTTGTTGCCATTTTTCCCAAACCCATCCTTCAACAAACCTGTTTCCGAGGAATACGAAGTGAATGTCGAAGTAATGGTTTTTGTTTCGGACTGCACTGACAGTGCCGAGAGCACCAAGAGCAGGCAAGGCATCAACAGCCTCAACAAGTTTGCTTTCATGATTCTTCTTGTTTTTACTTCACAATCACCTTGCGGCCATTGAGGATGTAGATGCCGCGCTGGAGAGGTCTGTCCATCTGCTGGCCGTTCAGGTTATACCAACTGCCTGCATTCTTACGGTTGACATAAAGATCCGAAATGTGTGTATCCACGATAACAGGATTCATGTCAATGGTCTGCGAACTGGGGATGATGCCTTGGACTTCATTGGAAGAAGAAATGTTCTGAGGCTTGATGACGATAGAATGAACCACGATACGAGTGGTGGTTTTCTTACCACCACGCAGTCTGTCACTTGCACTGCCACTAAGACCTGCATT
>Ga0247610_10007548_pt1 | contig 11142 bp, 10 predicted proteins | sample 174DNAGHGhighgp2_FD_193483 | JGI IMG/M metagenome (GOLD analysis project Ga0247610, IMG submission 193483) | Sheep rumen microbial communities from Palmerston North, Manawatu-Wanganui, New Zealand - 1742 DNA GHGhigh gp2 | ecosystem: Host-associated > Mammals > Digestive system > Stomach > Rumen...
ACGTTAAAAAATTCAGACTGTTTGAGCGAAGCGAGTTTCTGAATTTTAGTTTTCAGAACGATAAATTTTCCGTTAAGCTCAGAAATACAGCGGCGGCGTCATTTTAGCTTCGCTGATTTTGCTCTCGCTCGGATAAATTCAAACACGTTTGATTTATCGCTCGCTTACTCGCAAAATTGTTTCGTTTTATTCAATAGGGAATAATATGAAAATTTGCATTAAAAACATAGCATAAACATTATCTCAACCTCAGCACAAAACACCTCATTATATATCCTTTCCGCCTTATTTCTGAGTAGGAAAATATCGTGAGGAAAACGTTAAAAAATTCAGACTGTCTGAGCGAAGCGAGTTTCTGAATTTTAGTTTTCAGAACGATAAATTTTCCGTTAAGCTCAGAAATACAGCGGCGGCGTTTTTTTTAGCTTCGCTGATTTTGCTCTCGCTCGGATAAATTTAAGCAAGCTTAATTTATCACTCGCTTATTCGCAAAATTGTTTCGTTTTTTTTTCGCTGTAGAAAAAAAAATGAAAAGAGAAAAAAGAAGTTTGATTTATCGCTCGCTTAATCGCAAAATTGTTTCGTTTTTTCGCTGCAGAAAAAACTATCAACTAAAAAAGGCTGTGTCGCATGAACACAGCCTTTTCTTCTATTGTTATGATAAGAATTATCCGATAACCTTACAAACACGGTCAAAAATTTCATCAATTGTTCCTACACCTTCGATGTTGTTTAGACAACCTTCAGCTTTGTAGAAATCAATTACAGGGAAACTTTGATCGTAGTATGTTTTTAGACGTTTTTGGATAGTTTCCATATTGTCGTCTGAACGACCAGAAACTTTTCCACGATTGATCAAACGAACTACCAATTCTTCATCAGGTACAGTCAAGTTAAGAACTGCAGAGATAGATTCGTTACGTTTTGCAAGCATTGTTTTCAAGGCAGCTGCTTGTGCTGTAGTACGTGGGAAACCATCAAGGATAACGCCTGTGCTTGAAGCAGGAAGTTCGTTCAAACTTTTTTCAAGCATATCGATAATCAAATCGTCAGGAATAAGGGCACCTTTGTCGATGTATTCTTTAGCAATTTTACCAAGTTCTGATTGTTTAGCAATTTCACCTCTTAAAACATCACCTGTTGAAATATGACCAAAACCATATTTTGCAACAATTTTTTCACTTTGAGTACCTTTTCCACATCCTGGAGGGCCAAATAAAATAACGTATTTCATAATTTTAATAAAAATTTATAATGTTTCTAATGCATAAATTTCTGGTAAATTACGACCTTTTTCGTCGTAGTCTAATCCATATCCTAATACAAACTCATTAGGAATTTCAAATCCTAAGTACTTGATATTTACTTCTCTTTCTCGTCGTTCAGGTTTGGAAAGCAAAACGGCTAATTCTATCGATTTTGCACCAAGTTGCTCAAGTAGTGGTAGAATTTCAGACATTGATACACCCGTGTCAACAATGTCTTCAACAACTATGACGTGTCGTCCTTTTACTTCGTTGCTGATGCTCATCAATTGCTTGACTTCCCCTGTTGTGTTTGTACCCGAATATGACGAAAATCGAGTAAAACTAACCTCAGAGGGTACGCTGATGTAGCGAAACAAATCGGCAGCGAAAATAAAGGCTCCATTTAAAATAACTAAAAACAACGGATTCTTGTCAACATAGTCATTGCTAATTTGCTTGGCAAGTTGCCATACTTTTTGCTCAATCTCTTGTTTGGAGATGCGGGGAACAAAAGTTTTTCCGTTAATCGTTATCTTATTCATATTCTTTTTTTGCAAAACAAAAGTAATAAAAAGAGTTGAAAATAGAGGGGTCAATATGGAGATATTTGAATTTTTTTGGAATAACCTATTAAGTGTATTGAAACTTATTATTTTACTCCGTGCATTTTCTTGATTAAGAATTTGTTGAGAGCAAATAATATGATAGCAGCAATGCCCGACATGATGACAAATATCATAAAGTAACGATGTAAACTATTGATCTCAAAGCCAAAAAGGTATTTCGATTGTACTAATACACCATGGTCAAACTCGGGATATAGTCCACTTAATATTCCAGCAAATTTGTTAGCTGTGGCGGAAGATAATAACCAAATAGCCATTAGTAACGACATATATCGTGCTGGTGAAAGTTTATTGACCATTGATAATCCTATTGGTGAAAGACAAAGTTCTCCAAGTGTGAGGGTAAAATAGAGAGAGGTTATCCAAAGTATGCTGACTTTGGTATCGCTTTCGATGTCTTTTACTCCTATACTGATGATGAGGTATCCTATTGAAAGAAGAAATAGTCCAATCGCTTGTTTCATAGGTATGTTGGGCTCTTTATTTTTTTGATTTAATTTAGTCCATAGCCAAACAAATAGGGGAGAAAGTACAACAATAAAGATTGGATTCAAACTTTGTAGGTAGCTGGTAGGAATGGTATAATTACCTATGTTTCTGTTGGTTTGTTCTTCAGCAAAGAAGGTAAGTGAGGCTCCTGCTTGCTCGTAAGCCGACCAAAAGAAAATGACAAAGAATGAAATAATAACGATTACCCATATACGGTCGCGTTCGATTTTACTTAACGAGGGCTCGGTGAGTATATATAACACTATGACAATACAAAAACTGAAAATACACGAACCTATAATGTCAAAATCGCACAATGAGTAAAATATAACCAATAGGGTAATAGATAGTAAAATAAGGGCCGAAATGCGACCTAAACCAAATGTATTATTATTATCTTCTTTTGGATTGGGATTATTGGGCAAAATGCCGATGTGCTCACCTTGAGGGGAAATAAGTAGTTTGTTTTTTAATGCAACGAAAATAGCGACACTTATTATCATCCCAATGCAGGCAATTAAAAATCCCCATTTAAAATCATCAGGATTACCTGTGTTTCCCAATGTTCCACATATAAGAGGTGAGAAAAATGCTCCTATATTGATGCCCATATAAAATATGACGTAGGCTGAATCAATGCGACGGTCGTCGGAAGGGTAGAGTTGTCCAACTAAACTCGAAATGTTTGGCTTGAAAAAACCATTTCCAATGACTAATACCCCCAATCCTGCGTACATAAGTATGGATGATGTTTGTATCGCTTGGTAATTACTGGCACTTAAAAATAATAAGAAATGCCCGATTGCCATTACGATTCCACCAATGATAATGGATTTGCGATTGCCTAAAAATTTATCGGCTAAATATCCTCCAATAAGTGGCGATAAATAAACAAGTCCTGTGAAACTACCATAAATGTTGGAAGTTAAGTTTTTATCGAACATAAGAGCCTGTATTAAATACAATGCAAATAAGGCTCTCATGCCGTAATAACTAAAGCGTTCCCACATTTCTGTAAAGAACAAAAGATATAATCCGTTTGGATGAGAATTCTTCATTTTTTATTATTTTTACAAAAATAAATATTTATAAAAGAATATGAAATTATTTCTTGCAAATCAGATGCGAAAACTGGATGAAATGACGATTCAAAAAGAGTCTATTTCATCTTGGAATCTTATGGAAAGAGCTTCCAAACAGGTGTTTGATGTGGTTGTAGATACGTTTAAGGTGGATTTGCCTGTCGTGATTTTTGCGGGACCAGGGAATAATGGCGGTGATGCTTTGGCAGTGGCTCGAATGCTTCGTATGACGGATTATCGGGTGATGGTGTATCTGGTTACTCAAGGGAAACCTCTTTCTGCCGATTGTGAAAATAATAAAAATAGACTTAAAGAATCTGATTATCAGGCTGTTGATGATGTTGAAAAAATAGTAATTCCAGACGATGCTCAAATTATCGATGGCTTGTTTGGTTTTGGTTTGACACGTCCGCTTGATGGTTTTTATGCCGATGTGGTTACTAAGATAAATTGTGCAGATAAGACTTGTTTGTTGTCGATTGATATTCCATCAGGATTGTTTGCAGATAAATCTAATGATGAGCATGATATTGTTATAAAAGCAGATTATACCGTAACGTTTGAAGCTCCTAAAATTTCATTTTTCTTTCCAGAAAATGAAGGGTATTTGGGTACGGTTTTGATAAAAAGTATTGGTTTGGATGAAAATGCCAAATCATCAATAGAAAGTGATTTTTATTATACAACTAAAGATGATTTGTGTTTGAAAAAACGTCGTAAATTTGATCATAAAGGGGTATTTGGTCATGCTTTTTTAGTGTCGGGAAGTTATGGTAAGATGGGAGCCTCGGTGCTTGCTGCAACCGCGTGTATGCGAAGTGGTGTTGGACTCTTATCCGTGCATATTCCAAAGTGTGGAAATGATATTTTGCAAATAAAGATTCCCGAAGCAATGGTGATTAACGATGTTTGTGATGAGGTGATTTCAAGTATTGATGAGGATGTAACGCGTTATCAGGCAATCGGAATCGGACCAGGTATTGGTCAGGACGACCGTACCGCTTTAGCTTTTGAACAGTTGTTGCGTAAAACACAAGTTCCTATGGTGATAGATGCTGATGCTATTAATATTTTAGCTTCGCATAAAGATTGGCTCTCACTGGTACTTCATGGAAGTATTTTTACTCCACATTTGAAAGAATTAGAGCGTTTGGTAGGTAAGTCAATAAATTCTACTGAACGTATTGAAAAAGTACGTAAATTCGCTGCTCATTATCAGGTTGTTGTTGTAATAAAAGGAGCTAATTCTGTGGTGGTTGATGCCTCTGGTGTATGTTGTTTTAATTCGACAGGAACGCCAGGAATGGCTACGGCGGGTAGTGGAGATGTACTGACGGGAATTATATTGGGTTTGTTAGCTCAAGGATATTCTTCTTTGGATTCTGCTAAAATTGGTGTATATTTACACGGATTATCAGCAGAGTTGTCTGAACAATCGGAAGAAAGTTTTATCGCTAGTGATATAATAGCAGGATTGGGTAAGACTTTTAATCGTGTTAAGTTTAATAAGGATGGTGAAACAAAAATGCCATTTTAATATGAAAAAAGTAGTTTTTTTATTAGGGATAGTGTTGTTTAGTTTGACTTTAAATGCTCAAACTGAAGTAGTTAAAGTAAATAAAAATACAGATTGCTCGGAGAGCTTGGTTTATTATCTTCCAAGGACGGTAGTGGTCTTAGAAGTTGAAGCTGACCATGAGATACGAAAAGTCGGACCGTACTATAAATATTCGGAACGTTATATGGGAGTGAGTGATTTTGTGATTAAGGATGAGGATGTTTGGACGGTAAAAAATATATCCATTCAAACCAAAGGTGTGCCAGATGAGAATAATTGTTATGCTATTAAAATTAACGATTCTCAGGCTTTGAATGTGGCTTTGACTGAGAATGGCATTATCAAAGGAATAAATAATCCACAAGAATCACCAAAATCTTGTTGTAAGAAGGAAAAAACTACGTCGCAAGATTTGTCTTTTTCTAACAAATATTATACTAAAGAGATGCTTCAATCAGGTTCAGTCTCGAGGGTGGCAGAATTGTTAGCCAATCAAGTTTATCAAATTAGAGAATACCGAATGGATATGTTTTCTGGTAATGTAAAAGTGCCTGATAGTCAAACTTTGCCAATTTTATTGGAGGAAATGCAAAAGCAAGAAGAAGAGATTATGGCGTTGTTTATTGGGAAAAGAATAAAAGAAAATTTAAAGTTTTATGTGGAGATTCCTGTAGATAAGGATGTAAATGAAACTTTAGCGTTTCGTTTTTCAGTTAAGGATGGTATTGTTGATAATAATGATTTTAGTGGAAAGCCTTATTATATTTCAGTAAAAACAGAACCGAAAAAATTCTCGGTGTCAAATAATAAAAAAGCAGGTATTTATTATTGTGTTCCAGGCTCGGCTAACATTGTAATTACAGATGGAAAAGATGTATTAGCAGAAAAAGATGTTCAAATGTCTCAGTTTGGAAGTGTATTTAGTTTTCCTGCGTCATCTTTTGATAAAACGCCTATTGTTATTGATTTTGACGAAAAAACAGGGGCTATTATAAAGATAGAACGTCAATAATAGAGGAGTTGTTATAATTTTTTGATATTTGCTTTTACGAAAGCGATTATTTCATCTTCATTTTCTGGGTTAAACCAATGTATTTCGTTGTCACGATTAAACCACGAAAGTTGTTTTTTTGCGTAATGTCGTGAATTTTGTTTTATCATATTGATGGCAAAATCTAAATCGTATTTGCCGTCCATGTAGTTGTAGATTTCTTTGTATCCTACGGTATTTAAGGTATTGAGGTGTTTATAAGCATAAAATTGTTTAGCTTCCTCAAGGAGTCCCATTTCAATCATTTTATCTACTCGCTGATTGATTTGGTTGTATAGAATTTCACGTTCTTTATTTAGTCCAATTTTAAGGATATTAAAAGGACGTTGTTTTTTTTCATTGGTATGAAATGAACTGAATGGTTTACCTGTCATATAAAAGACTTCGAGGGCATGAACCATTCGTTTGATATTTTTTTTATCAATGAGATTGTAGTAATTCGGATCAATAATTTTGAGTTCGTTGCGAATACTATCTTCGCCTTCATTTTTTAGTCTATCAGCAAGTTTTTCTCGAACTTCCTGATCAATTGTAGGAGTTTCGGCAATTCCGTTGCATACGGCATCTACATAAAGCATAGAGCCACCCACCATTAAGACTTGGTCGTGTGTTTTAAAAAGTTCGTCGAGTTTGGCAATGGCGTCTAATTCGTATTGACCTGCGTTGTATAAATCAAAAATAGAAAGGTTGCCGATAAAATGGTGTTTGACGAGTTGTAATTCTTCTTCAGTAGGGGCAGCCGTTCCTATTTTTAGTTCTTTATAAAATTGGCGAGAATCGCAAGAAATGATTTCAGTGTTGAGTGTTTGAGCCAAATGTAAACTCAAATTGGTTTTTCCTACTCCTGTAGGACCAATAATGACGACTAAAGTCTTTTCTTGCATAAGCTATTCTAGAGGATGCTATCATCCATATCGTCGATATTTAAATCGCCAAATCCTTCTTCGTCAAGCTCGTCCATATCAAAATCTTCATCTCCATAAAAGTCTTCGTCGGTAGAGAATTCCTTACCACCTTTACCAGCTTTTGGAGAAGAGAAGTCATCAAAGTCGATGACTTGAGCAGGACCTTTTCCAACCGATTTGGTGCATACAGGTTTACTCAAACTTTTTGATGGAAATAATTCGCGTAGTTCAATGAAAAGCATACGTTCAGTTAAGTAATCGAATACATAAACCAATCGTTGTCCTTCGTCTTCTATCATACTTTCGAGTGTGGTTTCTTCCATAATGTAACTATCTACATCTGGAGAGGAATCCATTTCCATTAAAGTAATTTCTTGTTCTTTTTCCCAATCTTCGTTGCATAGGAAAAATGATGCCAATTGTTTATTGTCATATCCTAAAGATTCGGAAATGATGTTATGGAAGTCCAAAAATGAAGCAGAAGAATCAATTTCGATTTCTCTCAAGAAATTATCTACTTCGTCTGATAGAAGAATAAATTTATAAACCATTTTACTATATTTTTAATAGCATAAATTTAGGTATTTTATTTGAAAAATACCTAAAATACCTTTTTTTTTACAATGAAAGTTTAAGGTTGATTTCCTCTACGCATTTTTTGTATGACTTATCGGTGTCGATTTGGTCTTTTACAGTTTTGCATGCGTGAAGAACTGTAGCATGATCACGTTTACCTATAACATCTCCAATAGATGAAAGAGAATCATTGGTAAGCATTTTGGCAAAATACATAGCGATGTGACGTGCTTGCACAACTTCTTTCTTTCTTGATTTTGACAATACACTTTCTACTGGAATTTTGAAATGGTCGCAAACAATGTTACGGATATTGGTGACTGTTTGGACAGTAGGTGTCGTTTTAACAATATTGCCAATGACATTTTTAACCAAATCAATGTCAATATTGGCATTGGTGATGGTTGATTGTGCAAGAATAGAAATAATAACCCCTTCAAGGTCACGAACGTTGTCAGTAACGTGTTGTGCAATGTATTTCACAACCTCTTCACTAAATTCAATACCTTGTGCCGCTGTTTTTGATTTTAAAATATTAACCCGAGTTTCGTAATCAGGTTTGGTAATTTCAGCGTTTAATCCCCATTTCAAACGGGTAAGAAGTCTCTCTTCCATACCTTCTAATAAAGCAGGCGATTGATCACTCGTCATAATGATTTGCTTGCCTAATAAATGAAGATGGTTGAAAATAGTATAAAGAATGTTTTGTGTCTTAGCTTTTGATTCACCCGACAAGTCTTGGATATCGTCTATGATAAGCACATCCAATGCTTGATAGAAATTTAAGAAATCGTTCGTTTCGTGATTTCTAGCACTATCAGAGTATTGAGTCATAAATGTATGAGCTGATACATAAAGCACTTTTTTGCTTGGATGTATTTGTTTGATTCTATGACCAATGGCTTGTGCTAAGTGGGTTTTTCCTACACCTGATTTTCCATAAACGAGTAGAGGATTGAAAATGTTCTTTCCAGGTTGCTCAGCAATGCCATTTCCAGCTACACAGCAAAGTTTATTGCAACTACCTTCAATAAAATTTTCAAAAGTATAATTGGGATTCAAATGAGAATCAAATTCTTCATCAAAAACATGATTTTTAAAAGGATCTTTTACAAAACGATCATCACTATTTATAGGACGATTTGATTTTACACTGGCTGAAGGTAAATTCAATTCTCCTTTGTGGTTGTCTAAAGTTTTGTCAACGCCAATACGATATTTTAATTTGATATTGTTACCATAAACACGCGTAAGTGTTTTTTGTAGCAATGACGCATAGTTCTTCTCAAGATGCTCAACATAATACATAGAAGGAACCTTAACGAGAAGTACATTATTCTCGTAGCTTATAGGGGTAATTCCTAAAAATAGCGTTTGAAAAGCTTCTATTGCAATGTTATCTTTGATAATTGCCAAGCAATCGTTCCACATCATATTGTAATCGTTTCCCATAATATAGATAACCAAATGTTATTTTTTTTTCTTTCGTTTTTTGATAATGCAAAATTTGAAAAAAGATTGTTAAAAAAAAAATCATTTTTTTCTTGCATTTTTCAAAAAAATCATAATTGTTTGATTTTCAAATACTTTTTATAATTATCTTATAATCAGTCTGTTATATGTTGTTTATTGTCTATATTGTTGATAATTAGCACTTTGTAAAAATATGTTTTTGAGGGTGCATTATTGATTAAAAAATCAGTAACTCTTTGATAATTCGTGAGTTACTGATTATGTTATTTTTATGTTAATAAAAAGAAAAATAAAAGTGTTTATTTTTTTTCTGTTTCAGTCTTATCTTTTTTGCCAAATACTGAGAAGTGTACATAGCGTTTTGGATGTGCTTGTAAATCAATTAGTAATGAATTGGCACTCTCAATAGTTGTGTTTAGATTGTCGTGAAGACTAGTGTCGTTAAGTAATAAACCAAGTGAATTATCCTTGTTATTGATTTTATCTGTTGTGGTTTTTAAATTAGCGATTGAAGCATTGAGGTCAGATACGGTGGTTTTCAATTCTATATCTTTTATGCCTTCAGAGAATTTGTTGATGTTTTCAACGCCATTTTTAGCATTTGACACAATAACAGGGAGGTCGTTGTTCATCACTTTTTTCAATTCTTTACTTGAGGATTCTAGATTTAGAGTAATTTGCTCAATTGAGTTCAATGAATTTTGAACTTTTTCTCCCTCAATGATAGAACGTATCGAAACAACCACAGAATCTAATTGTGGTATAACGGCTTCAATTTTAGGAGTGATGGTTTCTTCAATTTTAGCTAGCATACTTTTTTCTACACCCGATTTCAGTGTGTCTCCTGCCGTGTGTGGTTGGTCGTAGTTCTCTGTCATAGTAAAATACAATCCTTTCGATCCCATAATGTCTGTTGAGTATAGAGTTAGACTACTTCCTTGTGGAACGACTAGTTGCTTGTCTAAGATTACTTCAACAATAATAGGACTCAAATGTTTGTAGTTGTATTCAATATTGGAAACTTGACCTACTTGAAAACCATTGGAATACACAGGAGCATTCTTGGTTAGTCCGTCAATATTGTTAAGTGTAATGTAGTAAAAATTAGTTGGTTTGAAAATGTTAACTCCTTTTAAAAAGTTGAAACCAAAAATCAATAGGCCAGCACATACGATAACGACAATACCTATTTTTAATTCTTTTGAGTATTTCATACAGATTATATATTTTTTATTGTTTTATACGATTTAAAGCTTCACTTATGCTTATTTTTTTACCATTGCAAAAAGCAACTAAAAACGCATCGGGATAATAGACACAAATTTCTCTTTTTAGTTTGGTAATTTCTTCTAAACTAGTAGAATTCCCATAAGTGTATTTGTATAGATCATTTTCAAAATAGCATTCTACATTTTGTAAATTTTTAAACGTGGTGCTATTTTTATCTAATTGGTTTTTTGAGGTCAAGAATTGGACTTTGAAAACTATCGTTTCATTGTTAGTCTTGACGGGTTCACTATTAGTTTGTGGGGTGTTATTATTAACAACGACCTCTACTTTGGTCGAAGATCCTACGTTTGTTTCTTCTTTGGGAGTAGAAGGGGTAGCTTTTTCCGTTTCAGTTTTTGTATTCGTAGTGACTGGCTTTGTAGCGTCTACTTTAGGCGTAGCCACAGGTTGAGTCGTTGCAGTAGCAATTTTATTTTTTTTGTCATATTCATTTTTGTAGGCTTTAAAAGCTAAGAATAACGAATGAGCCAAACTTGCTCTTCCTTCTTTTGAATTTAAGTATTTTTCTTCTGCTGCATTGGTTATGTACCCAACTTCTGTAAGTACACTCGGCATACTTGCTGTGCGTAAAACCAAAAATCCAGCCTGACGAACACCACGATCGTATCGGTCGGAATTGCTGGTGTAACGTGATTGTATATTCGAGGCAAACGAGAGACTCTGATTCAAATATCGGTCTTGCATAAATTCAAACATGATATACGAATCTGCAGAGTTAGGATCAAAACCTTCGTATTTTTCATTATAGTTGTCTTCTAATAGAATTACAGCATTTTCACGCTTCGCTACTTCTAAGTTTTCTTCGCTTCTTGCCAAACCGAGTGTAAAGGTTTCTGTTCCCATAG
>Ga0247610_10007551_pt1 | contig 11139 bp, 6 predicted proteins | sample 174DNAGHGhighgp2_FD_193483 | JGI IMG/M metagenome (GOLD analysis project Ga0247610, IMG submission 193483) | Sheep rumen microbial communities from Palmerston North, Manawatu-Wanganui, New Zealand - 1742 DNA GHGhigh gp2 | ecosystem: Host-associated > Mammals > Digestive system > Stomach > Rumen ...
CTTCGTTCCGCCGTGCTTCGCGCCGACGCGGATCTGGGTGTGATTTTTGATACAGACTGCGACCGTGCCGCCGTTGTGGACGCCGACGGAAAAGAAATCAACCGGAACCGCCTGATCGCGCTGATCAGTGCAATCCTGCTGGAGCAGAATCCCCGCCAGGTGATCGTAACAGACTCTGTCACATCGTCCGGCCTCAGTCTCTTTATCCGCCAGAAGGGTGGGGAACACTACCGGTTCAAGCGCGGTTACCGGAATGTGATTGATGAAGCGATCCGGCTGAACCGGGAAGGCGCTGACTGTCCCCTGGCCATCGAAACCAGCGGTCATGCCGCCCTTCGGGAGAATCATTTCCTGGATGACGGAATGTACCTGGTAACTGTCCTCATTGTGACTGCCATGAAGATGAAACAGCAGGGGAAGACCCTTGGCAGCCTGATCGCTGATCTGAAAGAACCGGCGGAGAGCACGGAAATCCGGCTCGGCATTACAGACCCGGACTTCCGCGCGCGCGGCCAGGAAGCCATCCAGCGAATCATCGATCATGCGGAAATTGCAGACGGATGGCATATCGCACCGGATAACCGGGAAGGCATCCGGATCAGCTTTGACCTGGGCGGTATTCCGGATTCCGCCTGGTTCCTGCTCCGGCTGAGCGTTCATGACCCCGTCCTTCCGCTGAATGCAGAAAGTGATATCCCCGGCGGCATCAGGACAATGCTGACCGATCTTGCTGCGGTGATGGACGGAATGCCGGGGATTGATATGACTCCTCTCGATGCTGTCATCCATTAACCAGCCCTTTCTCCTGCGGCGGAAAGCGAAAGCTTTCCGCCGTTTTTTTCCTTCTATGTTCGCTTGACGCAATATTGTTCATGGGATAATATAATGTAGAAATTTTTTCGGAGAAGGGCAGGAACCCGTTATTTATGAGTATTCCCGAGCAACCGATTAACTGGTATCCGGGACACATGGCCAAAACCAGGCGTCTGCTGCTGGATCAGCTGAAACGGGTCGACCTGGTGATCGAAGTCTGTGACGCCCGTCTTCCTTTTTCCAGCCGCAATCCGGAACTGCTTCGTCTGACAGCCGGAAAGCGGCGGATCCTGCTGCTGAACAAGGCAGATCTTGCCGATCCGGAAGCCACCCGCAGGTGGATCCGGTTTTTCCAGGCCCGGGGTGAAACCGCCTATCCCGTTCACGCCCTTTCCCTGAAGTCCAAGGAGCTTCTCGGTACCATTGACCGTTCTGTACGCGACATTGTTGAAACCGCAGGAGAAAAGGGAATCCGGAAAACAGTACGGGTGATGGTAATCGGCGTTCCGAACGTCGGCAAAAGCACGCTCATCAACCGGCTCCGCGGAACCAGTATCGCAAAAACCGGCGACCGTCCCGGCGTGACCAGAAGCAGCCAATGGATTCATGTAACACCCTACCTGGACCTGATGGACACTCCCGGTATGCTGTGGCCCCGGCTGGATGATCAGCTTGCTGCCCGCAGGCTATGCTATATCGGTTCTGTAAAGGACGATGTCGTTGATATTTACGCGCTGGCGATCTCGCTGCTGGAGGACCTGAAAGCCAGCTGTCCGGAAACATTATCCGTCCGGTTTCACGTGGAAGACCTAAACGTGGAAAATGTGGAACTCCTCGATGCCGTCTGCCGCGGAAGGGGATGGCTGCTCCGGGGCGGCCGTTTTGACTATGACCGCTGCTGCAATGTTGTACTCGATGAGTTCCGCAGCGGAAAGCTCGGCAAAATCACCCTTGAACTTCCCGATGCACAGACAGGAGAAGCTTTATGATCGACAGGAAAGCCCACGCACTGGAACTGCAGGCCTTTGATTCACAATACCGTTCCGGTAGCCTGGTCATCGCCGGGATGGATGAAGTCGGGCGCGGACCGCTGGCCGGGAATGTTGTGACTGCCTGTGTGGTCATCCCGGAAAACCCGCTGATCGAGTGGATTGATGACAGCAAAAAGCTGAGTGAAAGCCGCCGGGAAAAAGTATTTGACCAGATTATGGCCAATGCCCTGTATGTCGGTATCGGCCAGGTCAGTCCGGAGGAAATCGACCGGATCAACATCCTGCAGGCCACAAAAAAAGCCATGCGCATGGCCGCAGACTCTGTTCCTGCTGATGTTTTCCTGATCGACGCGGTCACCGGGCTCGGCCTGAAGGGCAGGGAAGTCGCCGTTATTCACGGAGACGCCAGCTCATACAGTATCGCAGCTGCCAGCATCGTTGCCAAGGTGGTCCGGGACCGGCAGCTGCAGGAACTGGATGCCCTGTATCCCGAGTACGGGTTTGCCCGCAACAAGGGATACGGCACCCGTGAGCATATCGAAGCCCTCCGGAAATTCGGTCCGTGCCCGGAACACAGAAAAAGCTTTATCGGTAATTTTGTATGAAGCAAACCTATGAAACCGGCCTGCGGGGTGAAAATGCCGCCGAGGCCTATCTGCATGACCGGCTGGGAATGATTTGCCTCGAGCGCCGGTACAGGACCCATTGCGGTGAAATCGACCTGATTATGCTTGACCGGGATACCGTCGTATTCGTTGAGGTCAAAACCCGCCTGACCGGGCCTCCCGGCCAGGGCCTGATGTCCGTTACGGAAGACAAGCAAAGACGGATATCCCGGGCAGCTGTCCTGTACCTGCAGAAAAGCCGCCGCATGAACTGTCCCGTCCGGTTTGATGTGATTGAAATTCGTCCGGATTCCGTCCGGCACATCCCCAACGCATTCCAGCCGGGCAATATGTTTTATCGCTGATAAGGAAAGGAATGTCCTGTCCATGAAATATACCCTCATCCCGAAACGCCTGTTCATTCTGCTGGTTCTGATGATTGCCGGTATTTTCGCCGTCTGCAGCCCTGCGTCCGGTGAGGACAATCCGGATGACGGCAATCTGATCTGGAACAGCGGTTTTGAATTGCTGGAGGATGAGAATCTGCCGGATGGCTGGTATACCGATGCATGGTACAGTCAGGTCGGATATACGGAATACCATGTTCTTCAGGATGCGGACCCGGAACGCGGCCAGGTTTTTGAAATCCGGAATAACGCCCCGAATGATGCCCGGATTGTGCAGATTGTCGATGTGGATCCGGAAACCGTCTACTGCCTCAGCGGCTTTATCCGCGCCCGGGGAATCGAAGGCGGGCGCGGGGCAAACCTGAGTATTGAAGGGCTCTATGCCTTTTCGGAAGACTATACCGATACCGAAGATGAATGGCGCTATGTGGAATACTACGGTGAAACCGGTCCTGACCAGACCTGGGTCACGATTTATGCCCGCGTCGGCGGCTACGGGGACCTTGCCGCCGGCAGCGCCTGCTTTGATGATATCCGCCTGACTGCCGTGGATTCCATCCCGGATGATATCATTGCCGACCGCTGGTATTCTGTTCAGGATACCGGCCGGGATACAACAGACCATGAAGAAGCCGTATCCCGGAAATCCTGGCCGCTGCTGACGGCCGGCGGCCTGCTGTGGTGTGTCCTGCTCATCTGTGCGGTAATGCTGTATACATCGCATCCGCATTCTCTCCGGGATCATACCGGACGGAAGAAACGGACCGGTTCATGGTTATTCGGTCTGGTCCTGCTGGTTTCCCTGGCGCTGCGGCTGTTCATCAGCTTCACCGTCGATGGCTATCAGGTGGATGTCAACTGTTTCCTCAGCTGGGGCGGAACCATGGCTGCCCATGGTCCTGTGGATTTTTACCGGATGACCGGATTCTGTGATTACCCGCCGCTGTACACCTATATCCTCGGTCTGAATTCATGGCTCTCCGCCCAGACAGGGGCAACGTCCGCCTGGACAAATGTCATCTTCCGGTTGGTTCCGAATCTGTGCGACCTCGCGCTTTGCTGGCTGCTTTTCGCTTACATGCGCCGCATACATCCGGAACACAGCCGTTTCTTCATTGTGCTTTACGCGCTGCTTGCCTTCAATCCTCTCCTGATCCTGAACAGTGCGGCATGGGGCCAGATGGACAGCGTCCTGTGTCTGATGCTGGTGCTGGTTGTCCTGTGCGCCGTCGAAAAGAAATGGACGGCAGCGCTTCCGATCTACGCGCTCAGCGTACTTGTGAAGCCCCAGGCGCTGATGCTCGGATTTCTCGGACTGGCTGCCATCATTTTCACATGGATCCGCCAGAAGGAAACCCGGAAGTCCATCCTGGCGGGAATCCTGATCTCCGTTGCCGCGCTTGCTGCCGGCATCCTGCCCTTTGGCCTTCGCCAGCCATTCGGATGGCTGTACAACCAGTACAGGGAAACCCTGGCATCCTATCCCTATGCCACCCTGAACACTGCGAATATCTACTATCTCTTCGGCGCCAACTGGGCCCGGCTGGAAAACGCCGCCCATATCGCCGTTCCGATCCTCTTTGCTCTTGCTTCCCTGGTATTTGCAGCCCTGTGGGCATGGAAGCACCGGGACGTCCGTTTCTGGTGGATCGAAACCGCTGCTGCCGGCTGCCTCTCCGTCGGATTTATTGCCTGCGCGGTCTGCGGCGCCCCGTGGACTTATCCCGGGATCGGCGCCATGGCCTTTGCTTTCCTGATCACCATTTCCCTTTTTATCCGCAAATCCGATATCCGTTTCCTCCCTTATCTGGGTGCCCTGCTGTTTATCCTGCTCTATGTGTTCGGCATCAAGATGCATGAACGGTATCTGCTTCCCGCGGTTTTCCTGCTGGCATGTGCCTATGCAATCCAGCGGGACCGCCGTATCCTCTGGGTGCTGGCGCTTTTCACCTTCACCGTTTTTGTCAATGAAGGAATCGTCCTGGACAACAGCATCCGCCTCGGATCGGAATCCGGCCATCTGCTTTCGGATACCACCGCACTGGCGGACGGGCTCAGCATCCTGAATATCCTCGGATCCGTCTATGCAGTTCTGCTCGGTTACCGGATGCTTCAGGGGTCCGAAACAGACTGGTCTTCCGCCGAACCGCCTGTCCTTCCGGATACCCGTCCGGTCCCTTCCAGGACCCCGCTGGATTACCATCCGGACCGGAAGCTGCACTGGAACCGGAAAGACACCGTCATTCTTGCTGTGGTTACACTCCTTTACAGCCTGGTCAGCCTGACGACGCTCGGAAGTACAAAAGCCCCGCAGAACGGATGGTCCTCCTCCGGAATCAACGAGGAAATTGTTTTCGACCTCGGGCAGCCCCATGATGATGTCCGGATCCTTTATTTCGGCCAGGTCAGCATGTTTGATTTTTCCCTGTCGGACAGTACGGACGGGGAGACATGGTCCGAAGACCATCCCGCCTTTATGGCTGAGGGGGAATGCTGGAAATGGAAGTATGCGATCCGTCCGTTTGAGGATTCAGACGGAAATCTGAAATACTATAACAACGAATCCAATATCGTCCATTTCCGGGGCCGTTATATCCGGCTCAGGGCGGAACAGGTCGGCCTGAAACTGAACGAGATCATCTTCCGTGATCCGGAAGGAAATGCCATTCCGGCTTCGATCATCTCCCGCACCGGAGCCGAACCGGAATCCGTGCTGTATTCCGATCCCTCCGCCCTGCTGGATGAACCGGATACCCTGGAGGCTGTTCCGGTCCTGTTCGGAAGCAGTGCGGGCGAGCCCCAGCCGTCCTGGTGGAACAGCACCTATTTTGATGAGATCTACCATGCGCGCACCGGATTTGAATTTACCCAGGGAACCGTTCCCTATGAAACCAGCCATCCGCCTCTCGGAAAAGTATTCATCAGCTGGTGCATCACCCTGTTCGGCATGACGCCTTTCGGATGGCGCTTTGCCGGCGCGCTGGCCGGAATCCTGATGCTGCCGGGTATTTACCTGCTGACGAAGCAGCTGACCAAAAAGACCCTTCCTGCCGCTGTTGTGTGCATCCTGATGTCGCTGGACTGCATGCACCTGACCCAGACACAGATTGCGACAATCGACAGTTACCCGGTCCTGTTTATCATTTTTGCCTACTTCTTTATGCTTCGTTATATGCAGACCGACCTTGCCAGGGAGCCGATCCGCCGTGCACTGGCTCCGCTGGCATCCAGCGGCCTGTTTATGGGGCTGTCCATCGCCAGCAAATGGATCGGAATCTATGCCGGTGCCGGCCTGGCTGTCCTGTATGCCTGGCACGGAATCCGCCATATCCGGCTGCAGGCAGATACCGACCGTCTCCTGCAGTCTGCCGGGCTGTCAGAAGAGCAGGCTGCCGAACTGCTTCCTTACAGCAGTTCCCGCAGCCGGATTGTTCCCCGGCTGATCCGCATTTCCCTGTGGTGTATCCTGTTCTTTATCGTTGTTCCGATTGCCATCTATCTCCTCAGCTATATTCCCTATATGGCGTACAATACGCGGATCCATTCATTATGGGATTATCTTTCCGCTGTATGGCAGTCCCAGGTGGGAATGTTCCGGTATCACAGCAAACCGGGACTTGGCATGGATCATTATTACTATTCTCCCTGGTATGAATGGCCCGTGATCAAAAAGCCGATGTATTACGCGATGGAAGAGTTTATCCCTTATTCCTCGCCGGTCCATCACAGCATTTTCAGTTTCGGAAACCCAATTATCTGGTTCGGCGGACTGTTCACGCTGCTGGTCTGCCTGCTCAGCTGGCTGTCCGGCCGGCGCTATATCCTTTCCGATGCCGGCTGCCTTTCCGGACATTCTGCCATCCGGTGGCACCTGACGGTTCCGACATATGATATCCGGTACAGCTTCCTGCTCATCGGGCTCCTGGCCCAGTATCTTCCGTGGGTGCTGGTGCCCAGAGGAACGTATATCTACCATTACTTTGCCAGCATTCCGTTCCTTCTGGTTTCCATCGGACTCTGCCTGGCTGCCATCCCCGGACGGATGGAGGCATTCCGGAAAACTGCCGCGGTCCTGTTCTGTGTCCTCGCGGCCGCCGGCTTTATCATTTTCTTCCCGTACGCCAGCGGGATTATGGTTCCGCGGGAATGGCTGGACATCGGCGGCAGGATCCTGACTGTCAGTTATCCGGGAATGTAACGGAGGCGTGAAAATGAGTAATCAGGCGATGGCGAAAGCCCTGAGCTTCGGCGTCAGCGGGGTAAACGGATTTCCCGTGCAGGTTGAGGTTTTCTGCGTGGACGGCTTACCGATGATGGAGATTATCGGTCTTCCGGATACCGCTGTCCGTGAGAGCAAAAACCGGATCAACGCCGCAATCATCAGCAGCGGTGTAGAGCTGCCCATCCAAAGAGTCACATTCAATCTTGCGCCTGCGGATATCCGAAAGGAAGGGCCCTCATTTGACCTTCCGATGGCTGTCGGTTTACTGATTGCTTCCGGAAAGCTGTTCCCCCGGGATGACTTCAACCCGGACAGCACTGCGTTTTTCGGGGAACTGGGCCTGGACGGCTGTATCCGAAGCGTAAACGGCGTGCTGCCCATGGTGATCAGTGCCAAGGAGAATGGAATCAGGGAGGTAATCCTTCCTGCCGGGAATGCCCGTGAAGCCGCCTGCATTGAAGGCCTGCGGGTTATTCCGGTTTCCCATCTCTGTGACGTCATCCGGTATATGGACGGATCAGCGGATATTCCCCCGGAGGAACCGGTCGCCTTTGAGCAGCTGAAGCGCGAGGCCGTATGTACTGTCGATATGGCCCAGATCCGCGGGCAGTCCGCTGCCCGCAGGGCGCTTGAGGTTGCCGCCGCAGGCGGCCATAACCTGATTATGGTCGGTGTTCCCGGAAGCGGGAAAACCATGCTGGCAAGGTGTGTTCCCGGGATTCTTCCCCCGATGACCTTTGAGGAATCCCTGGAAACCACACGGATCCATTCCATCAGCGGGCGCCTGCCGGCCGGAAGCGGCCTGATGGTTACCCGTCCTTTCTGCGCTCCGCATCACAGCGCGTCTGTTGCTTCACTGATCGGTGGGGGACAGGATGCGCGACCCGGGGAAGTTTCCCTGGCTCATAACGGCGTCCTGTTCCTGGATGAGCTTCCCGAATTCAGCCGGAACGCACTGGAAGCCCTCCGCCAGCCTCTTGAAGACGGAATCGTCTCCGTTTCGCGGGTGAAGCGCCAGGCCCAGTATCAGTCCTCCTTTATGCTGATTGCCGCTATGAATCCCTGTCCATGCGGATATTACGGAAGTTCCCAGCGTGCATGCCATTGCACGCCCCCTGAAATCCGGCGGTATCTCGACCGGGTATCCGGTCCGCTCCTGGACCGGATCGATATTCAGATTGAGGTGGATTCTGTTCCGGTCAGCGCAATTACCGGCAGCGCGGCTGCCGAATCCTCCGCCGCAGTTGCTGAAAGGGTTGCTGCCGCCCGTTCCGTCCAGTACGAACGCTATCGGGGAACCTCCCTTTTCTGCAACGCACAGCTGGACAGCAGTTCCATCCGCAGGTTCTGCGTCCCGGACGCGGAAGGTTCCCGTCTGCTGCACGCAGCTGCTGATTCCATGCATATGAGCATGCGCGCATATCACCGTATCCTGAAGGTTGCCCGGACGATTGCCGACCTGGCCGGCGAGGAAACCATCGCTTCCGCCCATATTGCTGAAGCCGTTCAGTACCGGGAACTGGACCAGAAATACTGGAGATAACGAAAGATGATGATTGACGCCGCCGTTGAAACCGCATACCTGGCATGGATCGCGGACCAGCAGATTCCGGCAGACGAACTGCTGTCGGTCATCCGGGAGTACCAAACCGGAGAGGGCGTTTTCCATGCGGTCTCAGAGAACGATCCGCGCCTGGCTGAACTGATCGGTCCCGACCTGATCGGCCGGCTGAAGGCTGCCGGAACCCGTGAAAACCTCCGCCGCCTGTATGACCTGACCGTTCAGCACCGGATCCTGTCCGTGACCGCCGCAGACGACGCATTCCCGGTCATCCTGTCTGACATTCCGGACCCCGTCTCCGTCCTTTTCTACCAGGGGGATCTGTCCTGCCTGCAAAAGAGGAAAATCGCCATGGTCGGTTCCCGGCATGCTTCCTACGCGGGGATGAAAGCGGCGGAAAGCATTGCCCGGGAGCTGAGCAGCAGCGGGATTGTTATCATCAGCGGGTTCGCAAACGGGATTGATACCGCCTGTCATGAAGGCTGCCTGAAGGGCGGGGCGCCGACCGTTGCGGTTCTCGGCTGCGGACTGGATCAGTCGTATCCGGCTGCCAACAGCATTCTCCGGAAACGGCTGCTGGAAGACGGCGGACTCCTGATCAGCGAATTTGCTCCCGGCCAGCCGCCCATGGCCTACCATTTTCCATACCGTAACCGGATCATCTCCGGACTGGGGGAGGCGGTCATCCTGATGGAGGCCCGGATCCGGAGCGGCAGTCTGGTAACCGTCAGCCATGCGCTGAACCAGGGCAAGGAAGTTTTTGTCTATCCGGGCGATCCCGCTTCCCCATATTCGGAGGGAAACCGGCAGCTGCTGCGGGAAGGCGCCACCTATTTCACCACCGCCCGGGATATCCTGTCGGACATGAATTGGCTTGACAATCCGCCGGATGAAGTGCAAAATAGCGATTGCTCCGTACTTTCAAAGGCGCGGACAGAACCGGAGCGGGCCGTGCTGAACTGCCTTCTGCCCGGTGCCCTGAGTTTTGACCAGCTCTCCGCTGTGTGCGGACTGCCTCCGGCTGAACTGCTCAGCGTCCTGACAATGCTGCAGGTCCGCGGAATGGTTGAATCCGTTCCCGGAAAGAAATATCAGATCATTCAATAAAACCTATTTGATTCGGAGGAATCACGGATGGCAACGGCAAAACAGAAATTGATTATTGTGGAATCTCCCGCCAAGGCAAAGACAATCGGGCGGTACCTGGGAAAAGGCTATAAAGTGGAAGCCTCCCAGGGGCATGTGTGCGACCTGCCCAAGAGCCAGCTGGGTGTGGATCCCGATCATGATTTCGATCTGAAATATATCACAATCCGCGGCCGCGGCGATATCCTGAGCCGTATCCGGAAAGAAGCCAAAAACGCCTCCCAGATCTTTTTCGCAACAGACCCTGACCGCGAAGGGGAAGCCATCAGCTGGCATCTTTACCATGTGCTGGGCGTTGATGAGAACAAAGCCTGCCGGATTGAGTTCAATGAAGTGACCAAGAAGGCTGTCCAGGCCGCCATCAAACATCCCCGCCAGCTGGATATGGGGCGCATCGACGCACAGCAGGCCCGCCGGGCGCTGGACCGCCTGGTCGGTTACAAAATCAGCCCGCTTCTCTGGGCAAAAGTCAAAAAGGGATTGTCTGCCGGCCGTGTGCAGAGTGTCGCAACGCGGATGGTCGTGGACCGTGAAAATGAAATCAACGCCTTCATTCCCGAGGAGTACTGGGATATCTCCGCAAAGTGCGCCATCCGCACCGGAAAAAAAGACCAGCTGTTCACCGCGCGCCTTGCGTCCGTGGACGGCAGCAAAGTCCAGGTTCACAATGAAGAGCAGGCTTCTGAGATCAGAAAGCTGATTGAGCAGGACAGCTTTCTGATTTCCGATGTGAAAACCAAGGAAAAGAAAAGAATGCCGGCACCGCCGTTCACCACTTCCAGCCTGCAGCAGGAGGCCGGACGCAAGCTGAGCTTTACCACTTCCAGGACCATGCAGGTTGTGCAGCAGCTGTACGAAGGCATTGACCTGGAAGGCGAGGGAACCCAGGGCCTTGTCACCTACATCCGTACCGACAGCGTCCGTATCAGCGATGACGCACTGGATGCGGTCCGTGCCTTTATCCCGCTGAAGTACGGGCCTGAATACCTTCCGGCGGAAAAGAATGAATTCAAGGGCCGCAAGAATGCCCAGGACGCCCATGAGGCCATCCGGCCGACCGATGTTGCCCGGACGCCGGAATCCATCAAGGCATCCCTGAACCGGGAGCAGTTCATGCTTTACCGGTTGATTTACAACCGTTTTGTCGCCAGCCAGATGGCACCGGCTGTTTACCAGACCATGACTGCCGAGATTTCCGGCAAGCGCATCGGCCTGCGCTTCTATGGCGAGCATAAGACATTTGCCGGTTTCACCGCCCTGTACGAAGAAGGAACAGACGATGCCGTCAATTCCGTGGAGATGACCCTTCCGGTTCTGGAGAGCGGCCTGAAAGTGAAGATCCAGGATATCGTCAGCGATCAGCACTTTACCCAGCCGCCGAGCCGCTATACAG
>Ga0247610_10007552_pt1 | contig 11137 bp, 15 predicted proteins | sample 174DNAGHGhighgp2_FD_193483 | JGI IMG/M metagenome (GOLD analysis project Ga0247610, IMG submission 193483) | Sheep rumen microbial communities from Palmerston North, Manawatu-Wanganui, New Zealand - 1742 DNA GHGhigh gp2 | ecosystem: Host-associated > Mammals > Digestive system > Stomach > Rumen...
TTTTTTTGATCCTTCATATTTTCACTATTCCAATTCGTTAAAAAAATACATTTTTACAATATAACAAAAACACAAATATCAATTAAACACAAAGGTTATTTAAACGGACTAGACGGAAACAAATTCGAATTCGTCGGTGAAGATATGTTCGTCATGTTTTAGCTCGGCTCATAAAGAGCCCCTATAAGATACAGAAAAAAGCCGCCGGGGCGACCTTTTGAAGGATTTTTTATTCAATAATTCCAAATATACATAATAACGAAAAAAGGACAAGCAACGTATAAAAAACAATAAAAAGTTTATAAACATTCGGATTTTCTTTTAAAGTAACTCGCGGTCCTTTCAATTTGATTTCTTTGGTGAAAAGCGCCTCCACCAATAGAAAAATTGACAAAAGAAATAAAAATAGCGAGTACATTTATTTTGTTTTCCCTCGGCTCATAAAGAGTCCCTATAAGATGAACATCTTTTAAGCGACAAAATTCTGAAGAGGTCTAGCATATCTCACAGAATCTGCAAAAATGCACACAATCGCATAAACGACAGATACAGGAATATTAATCGCCAAAATCATGCACGGACCATAGTAAATAGCCCCTGTATCGCCAAGAAAAAACGCACCAATTACAGAAACAACCGTCGTAACAACTATTCCTGCAACCCACATTCTCGAAGCATAAAGGCCGCGTTTAGTCCCAAACAAAGAGCCTCCATCAACAAACACGCTTTCGACAATGTACGTATATACATAAAACGGAAGCAGGCTAAAGACATAAACAACAAAGCTGTCCGTCCAAACAGGCGAAAGAACTCCGAACACAAAAAGAACAAGCGGCAAAACAGCGCAAACAAAATTTATTTTGCACTTAGACGGCATTTTGCTCGTTTTAATTATGTTCATCGTCATTTTCATGGTAAACCCCGTCTCACACCATTAATATATATAAAAAAGTGTCAAAATTCAACAAAATACGCAAAAATCGGCTTTTCCTTATTCCAATCAGGGATAAAAAAAGCGACCCAATACAGGTCACTTTTTCGGTTTTATCAATTCGGCATATTTTTTCGCCATTTCGAGGCTATACTTAAGTTTTACCTCGGCTCATAAAGAGTCCCTATAAGATAATAAATCTCATTTCTTCTTGGAAATTAGTGTATCAAAGTCTTCCTCCTCTTTAGGCTCCTCTTTGCCAGAAAGAATTTCATCAAATGTTAGTTCCCGTTTCTTTTTCTCTATTAAATTCATGGGAATTATCGTGATTTCAGGAGATATTGCAATAGCAGAACAAAACATCCAAAATAAAAAAGCCATTCCCCAACGACAATGCGTAAATCTTTCTCCGTAAACGTAAGGAACCAACAACGCAAAAATAATCGCACACAACAAAGCTATCAAAAGTCTTATTATGATTTTTTTCTTCTTCATTTATTTTCATTCCTCTATATCTTTCAAAATTTCATTTGCAAAAGCTTCGGCCACCTCACGAGAATCGGACGAGTTGTAAGTTTCACCTCGGCTCATAAAGAGCCCCTATAAGACTATCGCCAACTTTTAATGCTGAGGGATAATACAATCTTCCAATAGTCTAGTAAATCCGGCGAATCCATCTTTCTGTTGACTTAAAACCCCATTGCACGTGCCATTGTCTTCCATCAACTTTGTTCAAAAGTATAAACTGATACATGTTTTGAGTTGGATAAAGTTCAAATGAACCACATCCATAGTCATTCCATTCATTAACCAAACTTTTTTCATTTAAAGTATAAGTTCCCTCTTTACCATCTTCAAGACCCCACTGAACCATGTGCATGATTCCCGTTCTTGTATCCAGCTTTATAAAATTGTACATGTTTGTTGTTGAATATAATTTGTAACGGTCATAACAACGATTATTCTGAACTTGATTGTCTATTGTTTCCTTTAGTTCTTGTAAAGATTGTGCTACTGTTTTTTTGGGGGGAACATAATCTTCTGTCCCATTGTTAGTTTCGTTATCTGGTGCACCCAAAGCTACAACAGATAAAAGCATTAAAAATGACACTATTTTCTTCATGATTTCGCCCTTGTCAAAAAAGCTAAGTTTTCCCTCGGCTCATAAAGAGCCCCTAAAAGATTTTTTTTGAATATACCTTATTTTATGCGGGTTCGCAAGCGGTTGGACTCTGAAAAAAAGTAAAACAGGGTGATTACCTAGATGCAAAGGCGCTTTCCATAAAGGACTGCTCGTTTCGGGAAATCCCGTTCTTTGTTGCGATTTTACGCCAGTTTGCGCTGACGATTTTTTGCATTTCAGTAATGGCTGCTTTTGCCTTTGCCGCAGGTAATCCGTAAAGTTCGCAAACATCCTGGGCGAGTTCCAATGATAGTGTGGAATCGTTGTCAGAAATATTCAGCGAAAGGAATTCTCCGTACGGATTCGGGTTTACATCGAACAGGGGCGAAAGCATCCACCCTTTTTCGGACAAGAGAAAACCATGGTTGCGCAAGTGGTCGTCGGTATTGGACACGAGGATGTTGAACACAATCCGTTTCCAGAGTTCAAGAAGGTCCTTTTTGGGCGCTGCTCCGGCAGACTTGATGAAGGAGGCGATTTCGGTGTATCCGCAGTCATCGTCCCCGTCTGTGTGGCCGAGCAGGGCCATAGCCGACGTGAAGTGGATTCTCCGACCGGACTCTCGGTCAAATCTTTTTACGAGAAAAGTGGAACCGTATCGCGAAAATTTTTCAAGGCGGCTTTCTGAAACGTTCAATCCGCACATTTCCGCAAGTTCATAGACCGTTTTTTCCCAAGCGCCGCAGTTTATCTTGTCGTTCTTGGAAGGAAACTTTGCTATCCAAAGGCTGCCATCCGGTGCAATGACGTTTGCTTTTGGGCGTGCGCCCCCTAACGAGGAACCCGGCGCAATTAGCATCTGTAGCCATTTGTCCGAGTGCGTGGTGTCGCTTTCGAATGCGGCTACGGCGTCGTTTAGTTTGCGGAGGGCGACCCACGGAGGGGCTGCCATGTCGGAATCGTCCGAAAGGAAGGGGCCGTCCTCGTTCGCTTTGAACCGCAAAGCTCCCATGCGTGACATGTCGTGGACGCCGAGCAGGTAGTCGCTTTCCATGAGTTTTCGGGGCTTTCTCGATTCGGAACGGGCGATTATGGATTCCCGCCGGTCCATGAGCGTGCGTCCCCACCGGTCGGGGCACGAGTCTTCGAATATGCCGAAAAGTTCCTTGCCGACAGGAGCGAACTGCCGACCCTTGAAAAGGGACAGGTCCGGGTCCAGCATAAAGCTACCGGAGTGCTTTAGCCATTCGTTGTCGTACTCGAATGAACAGACTTCTTTGCCTCTTGCGCCTTCCACAAAGAGCGTGCCGATGCGCGTGGGGGCTGCGCGCAGCCAGTTCTCGTAAACCAAAATCTGCTTCACTTGCCCTCCGGGTGATATTTCTTCAGGAGTTCGATGTCGTGGAGTTTTTGTCCGAGTTCGTCGTCTGCGGCGACCTTGAGAAGGTCGGTGTCCATGCCGCTTATGGCGTGGAGTACTGCTGCGTAAATGCCGATGGCCACTGCCGCGGAACCTTTTTCCACCGCCCATACCGATGCTCGGCTGACGCCCGCCCTTTCGGCAGCAAGTGCGACAGAAATTTTACGACGCATGCGAGCCAGACGGATCTGTTCTCCCATCTGTTCAAGGATTTTACCGGTTTTCGGCAGTAGAGTTACGCTTTTTTTGCCCATGATGTCAATAAATATATATTGTTTTGATTAAATTGTCAATAAATATTGACAAAATGGAACGGTTTTGAAGAATGGAGGGGATGAAATTTGAACTTTGAATGAGTTTTACCTCGGCTCATAAAGAGCCCCTATAAGATCTACTTTCTAAATGTGCCTTATTTTATGAGGGTTCGCAAGCGGTTGGACGCTGAAAAACGCTGTTTCTTGTTGCGAAAAAATCAATGGTATTGGATTGTTGGGTGGTTGACGAATGTCTTAAGGGAGTATAAATTTAGAGTGTAATGTGTGGAAAGCGAGGACCTATGAAAAAATTCATAACAATTCTTGCCTGTGCCTTGTGCCTCACCGCCTGCGGTGACGACGACAGCAGTTTTGCCCCGCGCCCGGACGATGATTCTTCGATTGAGTCGTCTTCGTCCAGCGTCACACCGAAGTCGAACGATAGTGAGACAAGTGTGTCCAGTAGCAGTACTAAGTCCAGCAGTAGTGTAAATTCGAGTAGCAGTTCAGCCGAATTATCATCTAGTTCGGTGACTTTGGCGACACCGTGCAAGACAAAAACCGAAGACAACTGCGAGTATGGCGAGCTGGTTGATGACCGTGATGGTCAAGTTTATAAGACGGTGAAAATCGGTGATCAATGGTGGATGGCGCAGAACCTGAACTACGAGACAGATAACAGTTTCTGCTATAATGATAGTGCTAGTTATTGCGAAAAAATAGGAAGGCTTTATCTGTGGAGCGCAGCCATGGACAGCGTGGGCGAGTGGAGTGCAAATGGCAAGGATTGCGGTGCTGATAAGACTTGTTCGTCGTTCTACCCTGTTCGCGGCGTTTGCCCTGAAGATTGGCATCTGCCGACTCAAACGGAATGGAGAGCCCTGTTCATGGCGGTGGGCGGAGAAACGACTGCTGGCAAGGTTCTCAAATCCACGTCTGGGTGGAATCGTAATGGCAACGGCACGGATGCGTTCTCGTTCTCGGCGTTGCCTGCTGGCAACAGGTCCGACTATGGGAGTTTCATCAAAGGGGGCGGCAGCGGCGCAGAATTCTGGAGTTCTACAGAGTACAATAGCTACGGCGCGTACGACATACACATGAACTACAACGACGGCATTGCGTACGGGGGCAACAGCAAGGGCTATGGGTACTCCGTTCGTTGCCTCAAGGACTAGAAGCTTCAAAACAAACGGAAAAACAATTCAAGTCCTTGCAGAGGCAAATAAAATTTGTTCGGGTACAGATGAAATTTGCAGCGACCCATAAAATACCGAAAGCAATCAACGAATTGGACATTATCGACCTAGAATATTCAGGATAAGGCTGACCGTTAACATTTTTTAGTGTATTTTTAAAGCTGGATGTGTGGAAAGCGAGGCGTTATGAAAAGAAACGACGTGGTTTTTGCACTTTCTGCACTGCTGGCGGGGCAGGCCCTTGCGGCCGACTGGTACGCGAAGGAGACGCGCTGGGCGGGGCATGACCCGGACATCATCCGTTACGAGGACGGCTACGCGCTTGCGACAACGGATAACCACATGCTCATGCAGTTCTCCGAGGACGCGCTGAACTGGAAGAACGGCGAGCCCGCCATGCCGGAATTTTCGAAGTGGCTTTACGACTACGCCCCGAACATGATCGACATCTGGGCGCCGGACATTCATTACATTGGCGGGGAATACCGCATGTACTATTGCGGTTCCGAGATGGGCATCCGCTCGTCGGGCATGGGGTTCATGTCGAGCAAGGAAATCGACCCGACAAAGCCCGGCTACGGCTGGACGGACCAGGGCGAAGTGATTCACACGGTCAAGAGCGACGCCTACAACGCGATTGACGCGGCAGTGCTGAAGGACAACGATGGCAAGGTCTGGATGGCGTTCGGTTCGTGGGGCACGGGCATCCACATTTTGGAACTGAACGAAGAAACAGGCAAGGTGAAAGACGGTGCGAAGATGATCAACATCGCGAACCGTGGCGGCTCGGGAATCGAGGGCGCAAGCCTCATCGAGCACGACGGCTACTACTACCTGTTTACGGCGTGGGATAACTGCTGCAAGAAGGGCGCGGACCTCGAGAACAATTCCTACAAGACGACGGTGGGGCGCTCCAACCGCATTGACGGTGGGTACGTGGACCGCAGCGGCAAGAAGTTGCTGGATGGCGGCGGCACGATTCTGTTGAGCCGTTACGGACGCTACTACGGGCCTGCGGGCGGCGAGGCGTTCCAGGACGTGAACCGTCAGCGCTTCGTGAACCATTACTACGACAAGAACGACGGCGGTAACTCTTACATACAAGTTCGCGACATCGTCTATACCGACGACGGTTGGCCGGAACTGGGACAGCCGTTCCTCGGGCGTTACCTGAGCGCAGAGGCGGAACATGGCGCCTTGACGCACGTGGATATTTCGAGCAGCTCCGATGCTTCGAACGGAGAATTTTGCGCCTACATCAACTACGAAGACAGCAAGATTCGCCTGCCGATGATTATCCCGCAGGCGGGCGATTACCTGATTCGTTACCGCTACGACAACAACTGGACCGAAGACGGTGCAAACGGTAGCTCGCATTTTGTGAGCGTCAACGGCAAAAATCAGGAAGTGGAGCTGCCGTTGACAGGCGCATGGAGCGCTTTCCCCGAGAAGTCGGTGGTGTACATCCCCGCGAAACTCAAGCGCGGCTCGAACTTTATCGAGATTACGAAGGGCAAGCACTATGCGGAACTTGACCGCCTCGACTTCTTGCGCATTATCCGCGACACGATTCCGGCGAACGGCTTTGACAACGGCATCCGCGTGCGTCTGACTGCGGACGACGAGTTCGCCATCAAGGACGGCGGCTACGCGATTTTCGAGAACGTGATTACGGATTCCATCGTGGGCCCGGGCGTGCTTGTGCAGGTGAAGAACGGAGCCGGCGGTACGCTGAACATCCGCAAGGATAGCAAGAAGGGCGACGTGATTTCGAAGTGCGAGTTGCCTTCGGCGGGTAACGCGAGCAAGTGGATTGACGTGCGCTGCACCAACCTGCCGGAACTCAAGGGCGTGCAGGACTTCTACCTGACAGCGGAAGGCCTCGGCGGCGAAACGCTCGTAGGCAACATCAAGTTCGACGAGGGCGTGAAGGATTCGACGGATGCAATCCGCCGGATCGATACCCGCGATAATCGTGTTCTCCGTGCTGGAGAAATGCGCCCCCGCAATGGCTACCGCGACCTCAAGGGCCGCCATTTCGACAGACGAATCCGCTATCGCGTGATGTTCTAGGAACGGGGCTTAGCAGTAGTACGAAATCGTCCCAAAGAATTCTTTCCATTTGTTGATGACATCTTCGTTCCTTGCTTCAATAATCCGAAGAATGTTTTGAAGAACTTTCGGATTGATGTGAGAATTGTTGTGTGCAAGAAGGCATTTGCCTGCTTTTGTAATCCAGATTTTGGTGGCGTTAGCAGTGGGAGAGCCTTCGGATACGTGAACGTGAACTGGTTCCAACGGATCGTTTTCGTTGGACCAAAAGTAAACCCAGAAAGAGCCTATTTTAAAGATTTGCGGCATTGCTAAACCCACCTTTCTGAGAGAATTCCATTATCAGATGAGCCGTTGACTCGATCACCTTCTTGTAGCGGTCGAGTTCCTCATCTGAAAAACCGAATATATCTTCCCATGTGTAGGAGGGTAAATAGCATGTCGCCCGATGAAAACCGTCTTTTGCGTCGGGCTTTTCGATGTACACCTTAACGCGCCCGTCATTGCCCATTTCGGAATGGACGATTTCAGCGTTGTCGTCTAATGTCATGAAGGGGTACATCATATTGCTAAAAGGCAATATAACTTTTTCTTGCCGGGTTTGGCTAGTATTCATCTTTTGCTCCTTCCGCCTGCATGCTAGAAAAGGCGGGGCTTTGTCTGCTTGTTTTGTGAGCGACTCTACTCACTTGTGCACTAAATATAAATCTGTGAAATGTAATTGTCAAGAGAAAAAAGAGTTTTTTTTGCAGTTTCCATGTTGGAATATTCCCCGCACGTTTTTTTTTTGTTTGCGTAATATATATTTTAGCGAATAGACAATTTTGAGGCTTTTATGCGCTACTCTTTGTTTGGATTTCTTGGAATTGCGGCTTTGCTTGTTGCTTGCTCGCAAACGGTCTCTGCGCCTAAAAATGACGATGATTCGTCTGAAATCAGCAGTTCCAGTAAAAAGGGAACAAGTTCCGAGAGCAAAAACGGTGACAAGAAATCCTCAAGCAGCACGGAGGACTTGGATGAAGGTTGCATTGGGGAGGCGGGCGAGCCTTGGGACGGAACTACGGCGAAGGATTTTGCTTGTGGTGCGGGCACCAAGTTGAGCCCGTACATCATTTTGACGGCAGAGCAGTTGGCGAAATTGTCCTTTATAGTTGGTTCAAACGATAAGGCTTATCAGGGAAAATATTACAAGCTTGGAGCGGATATACAACTCAACGACGGGAAGGTCATTGATGACAAGGGAGCCTTAGTAGGAGATTCTACCAAGCTCCACAAGTGGACACCTATTGGCAACTCGAGTGTTGCATTTACTGGGAATTTTGATGGCGATGGGCACACGGTTAGCGGGATGTTCATCAATACCACGAGTACACATAATGGACTGTTTGGAAATTCGAGTGGTACTGTGCAAAATTTGAAAGTTGAAAATTCGTGGGTGAGTGGAGGAAGCGCAACGGCTGGAATAATAGGAAATTTGAAAGGAAATGGTTCTTTAAGAAATTCGGTTAATAGGACTTCCGTTTTTGGGATAGGAACAGTAACTGGTGGTGTAATTGGTTCGTATGAGTCGGCGTATGATAAGAATGGAATAGTGGAGAATGTTGAAAATCAGGGCCCCGTAACAGGATTAAAAAATGTTGGAGGAATTATTGGAACAGGACGTTCTATAAAAATATCAAATGCCAGAAACTATGCTGAAGTTGCGGGCACTACTACTGTTGGTGGAGTTGTTGCTTCTTTGGGATCGAATTCTGAATTAAAGAATGCCTCGAATTTTGCAAAAATTACAGGGAAAGAATATATCGCTGGTATAGTTGGTTCCTTTGGAAATAGTTATTGTCCTGCGTCTACAAATTACGGCACAATACAGAATGCTTTTAATCGTGGAGAGATTACAGGAGCGAATTATACGGCAGGGGTTGTCGGGGAAGCGTTGTGTGTCACTATAACGGAGTCTGCAAATGTTGATTCAATTGTTGGTGATAAGTACTCCGCAGGTATAATTGGTCATGCGAAAAGGTCTATAGTTAAATCTATCTACAATAAAGGTGCTGTTTTTGGCTCCATTAATGTAGGTGGTATAATTGGTTACAACGAAGAAGGAGTCACTAGTTCTGCCTATTCTACTGGCAAGGTTGATGGTGATTCTCTAGTCGGATTAATGATTGGCTATAATTACAACACGACCATGGCGGACTACTATTACCTCGAACAAGGTGAACAGGAACCATTCGGTCTCAACAATGGTGGTGGAGTCGCCACTCCTAAAACTGATGACGAAATGAAATCGGACGATTTTGCCGAACTCCTTGGCGAAGAATTTACTTATGATACCGACGTCAACGACGGGTATCCCGTATTGAAATGGGAAATGGAATAGTTCTTATGAATCGCAAACAGCATTTCAGACCCCATGTGCAAGGGGAGTCTCTAGAGAACAAAATCAATCAATTGGGTGATGAAGTATTTGAAGCGTTGCTGCCGTCGATGGTAACGTTTGCTGCATCAGTATTCATTTGGATGATTTACCTAGGTTTTTTGCCAGTAAGTCTTCTTTCTGCTGTGTTTATGACAATCCTTTTGGTCGTCTTTTCTGTAAGGGCGTTTGTCAAAATAAGGAAACTTAATAGGCAAATAAAGAATCATCGCAAAGGTCTTGATGGCGAACGCTATGTAGGCACAAAGTTAGAAAGACTATCTTCTAATAGCACATTTGTTTTTCATGATGTTGTTTGCGGAAAATTTAACATAGATCATGTTATAATTAGCACAAAGGGAATATTTACCATTGATACAAAGAATAGGGCTTTGCCAGATAGGGATTATAACAAGGCAGACTTTATATTTAAAGATGGGGAACTGATTGATAGCACTGGCGTCCTGCAAAGTGACCTGATGCATAAAATTGAGTCGCAGGGGAGATGGCTAGAAGGGAAGATTAATGAGTGGACGAAAAAGCGTTATCCTGTGTATAGGGTTGGTATAATGATTGGAGCGTATGTGAATAATATCAATAAAGATTTCTCCAAATATTGGATAATTAATGATGGCGCCTTTGCCGGATTCTTTGATAAGGAACGGGAAAAATTTCCTTTAAATGATGTATTAAGAATCGCCGATTCTTTGCAACGTTTTATAGAAAAGCCGATAGCCTGAAAACTTTTCCTATATTTGGCGCATGCTTACGATTAATGGACAGAGTGTCGATGCGGCTGGCAAGACCGTTGCCGAATACCTTGCGGAAGCGGGGTACAATACGGTGCGCATCGCTGTGGAACGGAACGAGATGATTGTTCCGAAGGCAAAGTATGCCGAGACGGTGCTTGCCGATGGCGATGTCGTCGAGGTTGTGAACTTTGTAGGCGGCGGGTGATGGATTCCCGCGTGCCGACTCGCGAAGAAATGCTTGCCGCGCTCGAAATGCGGCAGGGCGCCGAAGCCGTGCGCAAGTTGCAGGCGGCAACGGTTGCCGTGTGCGGCTTGGGCGGACTTGGCTCCAACATAGCGATTTCCCTGGCGCGTGCCGGAATAGGCAAGCTGGTCCTGATTGATTTCGATTGCGTCGATGTGACGAACTTGCATCGTCAGCAGTACAAGGCGAACCAGGTGGGAATGCCGAAGCTTGAGGCGTTGCTTGCGAACTTGAAAGAGATTGCCCCGTACACGGAATTTGAAACGCATTTTGAAAAGGTGACCGCTGATAATGCGGTGGCGCTGCTTGCGAAAGCCGATGTGATTTGCGAGGCGTTTGACAATGCCGAGTCGAAGGCGATGCTCGTGAACGCGGTGCTCGAAAACATGCCCGAAAAGTACCTGGTCGCAGCTTCTGGAATGGCCGGCTACGATAGCGGGAATTCGATAGCGACCCGCAAGGTGGCTAAACGCTTTTATGTCTGTGGTGACGGCAAAAGCGACGTGAACGACGGAATCGGGCTCGTTGCTCCCCGTGTGATGCTTTGCGCTGCCCACCAGGCCCTGACGGTGGTGCGGATTATTCTTGACCTAGCGTAAAAAAGGTGCCGCCCAATATCCCATTGACAATCCATCCATAGAAAAATGATAAAAAAGTGAAAATATCCCCTAAAAAAGGGGTATTTTTTTATTGGTGAATTATGGAGATGTTTATGAAAAAGATAAACAGCTTTGTTGCTATTTTAGCCT
>Ga0247610_10007554_pt1 | contig 11137 bp, 9 predicted proteins | sample 174DNAGHGhighgp2_FD_193483 | JGI IMG/M metagenome (GOLD analysis project Ga0247610, IMG submission 193483) | Sheep rumen microbial communities from Palmerston North, Manawatu-Wanganui, New Zealand - 1742 DNA GHGhigh gp2 | ecosystem: Host-associated > Mammals > Digestive system > Stomach > Rumen ...
CAGCAGGTTCTCCGGCTGACCGCCACCAATGTTGTAAACGGGATAGGGCGGTATGGGAAGCCCATCCTCACCAACCTTCCTTTCCGGAGCTCCAGCCATCACGCGCACAATACCTTCTACGATATCATCTACATAAGTGAAGTCCCTACGGCAGTTGCCATAGTTATAAATCTGGATAGTCTCACCTTTCAATAGTTTATTAGTAAAACCAAAATATGCCATATCAGGACGGCCGGCAGGGTCATAAACGGTAAAGAACCTCAGACCAGTTGAAGGAATGTTGTAGAGCTTGCTATAGCAGTGAGCCATCAGTTCGTTGCTCTTCTTTGTGGCGGCATACAGGCTAACAGGATTATCCACCCTGCCATCCGTTCTGAACGGAACCTTCTTATTCCCGCCATACACAGAACTTGAAGAAGCATACACCAAGTGCTCAACCGGATTATGCCGACATGCTTCAAGGATATTATAGAACCCTATGATATTGCTCTCAATGTAAACATCTGGATTCTCAATACTGTAGCGAACACCCACCTGTGCTGCCAAATTAACCACCTCGTCAAACTTATACTGAGCAAACATGGAATCGATCAAGCTCTTGTCGGCAATATCGCCATTGAAGAATATATAGAACGAGCCCCAGGCACACATCCCTCAATTTTTTCCAATCGATATTCTTTCAAACTAACATTATAGTATGCATTCACGTTGTCGATATTGATTATCGTTGTTTTTTTGTCTCTTTAAACAGACGCTTAATCAAATTCGAGCCAATGAAACCGGCACCACCCGTCACCAAGATGGTCTTGCCGTTTAAATCAATCTTCTGCATGTATTGTTATTATTGTATTTCAATTCTTTAGCATTTGCTCTCCTGTCATTTCATTTACATCAAAATGATTTGGGTAGTCTGGTAATTCATAGTGTTTTTTATACTCCATGTCAAGCTCGTTTTTAAACCCCAATCCAACCCTATAATAAGCGTCAAATATACTTCCCATTGTAGGTGTGGTTGTTATTGTGTATTCTTTGTCTGCACAAGCCTTAAACTGCTCCCTATCGCAAAGATACCAGCCACAAATCTCAAGCTCATCAAAACATATGACACGTTCCTGCATTTTTTCTCTATAGTCCAAAAATTCAATGAAACGCACAGGGGCAACGCCCTTCTGTAATTTGCGTAACAATAACAAGAATGCCTCAAGATCATCAACACATACCGACCAAGGATATAGCGTATCTTCCTCTTTTTTCAGCAACGGACCAAGATTTGTCTGTATAGTACCATACTTGAAGTCTGTTACCACGATTGACCAAACCTCTTCTATATTTTTCTCTTTTAAATGATACAGCAGTTTATGCCTGTTTGCTGCATCCACAACATTCACGTCGGTGCCTGAATACAGAACATCCTCAACCCGTTTACATTGGTCATAGCCCAATTGGATGGCATTCTTATAATCGCGCTTTATTCTGTCGTAAGCCTTTATCGGATCTCTGAATGGTGCTCTGAAACCACAGTTTTTAATTTCTACTATTATACAGGTGTTGTGATATATAATCAACAAGTCATTTTCCGACACACCACTATCTACACTGTAGTTAACAAAGAATCTCGTCTTTTCGGGGAAAAAGGTGCGAAACACATCATACACTTTCCTTTCAAAAGCATCATCTTTATTTTGTTTGTATTTCTGACCTATAATAGCATCCTGCTTTAACTCCTCATCAATTCGAAAATATAACCCTTCAAGTAAAAACTTATTGATGGGACAAACAAATTTGTCCCCAAATTGGATTATGGGGTGAGTTTCAGCGTATCGTTTTTCTGCATAATAGATGGTTTTCCCCTTCACAACTTCTTTATCATACAAGAAGAAGGATAAAATATTTTGCAGACTATCAGGAGCAATCTCTACATCAAGCAACTCTTCCTTTGTATGCACATGGATTTCGCCAGAATTAGTTTGGAATAATTTCAGCACATCACTCATTTCTGGCTGGTTCAACCAATCATGCGGGTCTGTTATTCCCCTGTCAATAAAGGATTGCGTTAGTTTCTGCCATTCTTTCGGGTTATTGGCATAATAAGCATACGTCCTGCCTGAAGAATGTACAATGTCGTTCAGTTTATCGTTATTGATATTTCTTTCGTGTGCTATGAATTTCAACGCCTCATCAACTGAAAAGCCATATCGCTCTTGAATAACCGTATCGTATGGTTTAAAATATCTTACTATCCTGTCAAGCGTTTGCTCTTCATAACTAAGCAGGGCATTACTGTAATAACCGATGAATGTGGCAAGTGACACTTCCACTTGTTTGTCACGCTCATCGTGAAACACATCTCCCTCGTTTGAAAAACCTATATTAACGAAATAGGTGATTTCTATTTCTTCCAGCAAAAGGGCTATCCGGTTCCACCTTTCCTCATTCATCACAGCCTTCTCTACCCTATTCTCGATAGAGTAATACACATCTATCATATAAAGAGCCTGCCGCATTGGGGATTGAAGATGTTCATAAAGAGGAGACGACGCCCTGAAATCTAACTCAAATATCAACCTCATGGCATGAACGAGCAACGATTCTTCTTTAATTACCCGCAACTCCGCCTTAAGATCTTCAACTATGTTTTCAATAGCCCTGCAATTATCTTTGGCCTTCAATAGATTTCTATAAGCCTCAGCATAATCGTAATCCTTGTCTTCTATCCGATTAAAAATGTTTTTCATTTCCAGTTTTAAGCAAGACAAGAATCCTCTTTTTTAATCATCTCTGTATCACACTCTACACTAGTTATCCCCATAGTAGAAAGGTCAATAAAACCAGTTGAGGGTGCAAAGTAATCCTTGACTTCGTTTTTTCTTCGTTTTCTACTGAGTGCTGCTTCTTTTTTCTCTTTATAAATATAACGTATTTGCAATATTGATCCCTGTAAATACATTTCAGTCTTCACACACGGAAAATCGTAACACAATTCAACCTTTTTTTCCTTTTTTTTATTGGATACCATTTTGAAGCGCGCATACGGACGGTAAAACTCCTCCAAAATATCTGCCATGCTGACAATACTTGACAATGGATCCAAATCGAATGAAAGCCTGAGGAAAGAGTTCTTTGGCGTCTTTTTATCTTTATCATCCCAATACAATCCCACCATGTCATGCATCATAATACCTACAGCCGCCCAATCCAATATCAACCGATAAGATGCTTCTTTAAATCTGGGAATCTGACGATAACGCTGTATCTTGTCATTTAAGCACATAAAACCTATTGCACCTGGCATACCATGCGTTTCCCTCAATGCTCGTTCCATCAATCTAACAACTCTTTTCTCTATCTGTGTTGACGCATGTTTCATGATTGTTTCTGAATAGCCATAGAAAGGATATATCAATAGTCGGTTTTTAATACTATCTTTAGTTAAAAAAGCATTACACACCAGATTCATTGATTCGCTATACTCAGCGGCCTCAATGCTTTTTGCAAGTCTATTAACGTATTCCCATGGGTAACCCATATCGTGAAATAAAGCAGAAATCACTGCAGCTTCATAAAAAACATCCTTTGCCCATTGCTTTAATACATCAGGATGTATATCGTCAAAATCAATTCCCATACTTTTTGCATAATCCCTGAAATATTTCATTCTGTGGCCAGTAAGCATTTTTTCGCTGCAAAAGCCAAGCAGATTTCCGCCATCAGGAAGAGCAAATGCCTTTTCTTCATTCCCATTCCCTAAAAGATTTGCAACAATGTATGCGGTCAGTGTTTGATGAAGAGAATGGTCTCTAGTAGGGTATTTCTTGTGCCAGTCCACGGTTGACAACCAATCGTCAGACAAAGCGTCAGGCATAATAAACTTATAGGTTGGAAATACCTTCTTTGAATAACTCAAAGCACCCGTTTGTGCCCTATAAACCTTCCTAAAATATTCAGGTGTGGTTCTTTGACGTAACGATTGTAAGGCTCTGTCAACACCATCTCCATCCTTATCATACTTATTCTGTAATAAGGTGAATTCACTCGGAGAAACCACACCTAACACCTCGAAGCAGTTCGGTCTATAAAAACCACGTGTAACAAAATCGTTGTAATAAAAATCCATTTCTAACTCTTATTAAGCACCAATTTTGACAACATTTCTTTTACCGCCAGCATTTCAAACAGCTTCCCAACCAACTCCTTAAACTTCGCTGCATCAAATTCTGTTTTCTTCTCAGTCACAATGGTTTTTACATAGTTTTTTAAATTAGAATCCATAGTTCTGCCACCTCTTTCTATTGTAAACTGACAAGCATTCAAAACAATTCGATAATCCTCGGCACAATCAATCAGCCTCAACAAGGTGTAACACATCTTCTTATAAAAATCCGCAAAACAATTGTAGAAAAGGTTGTCCACAACCTCATTCACTAATAAAGCAGGTTGGTCTTTAAAAATCACTTTCCATTTATAATCTGTTATATCTGACGCACTAACACTTTCATTATTAATACCCTCCATTAACATTTCACGATATGAATTGTGACTGTTCATTTGTTTTTTTTGAACCTCAAGAAAGGCCCTAAAAAGCAATGAGACATTCATCAACAAATACTTATTTGATGTATTTCTATTGAAACCTGCTTTCTTGTATAAGTTGTCAAATAATGAATACAAGACCGACGAATAGCCTAGAAGTTTGTACTTCTTTATAAAAGCTGTAAGCATTTGTCTATCATCTTTTAGCACGGCATCTCTTTTCACTTTTATTTTGTCCACTTCCGGAATAGCCACATTTCCAAGTGCTCTCACAAATAAAATCAAATCTTGAACATAATGCAGATTAATAACATCCTCTCCAAGTGAATCAACGATTGATTTATATCCCAGTGAAAACAGCCCATCTTTGAATAATTCAAACGCCTTGGTCAACGCCCCTGCTTTTCTCACTTTATCCGTGCTTTCAGAATAACCGTTTATTTTGTTTTCAAAAGAAGCAAAAACTTTTTCAATAGACTCCTTCTTTCCATCGCTTACATCAGGAAAAGTAATGTTTGATTCTACAAACTGGCTTGAAATTGAAGCATCATATTCAATGGTGTTCATTGGCATACCATGTTCGTTGAGTGGGAACAGAGCTTCTATTACTTCCTGCCTTCCTGGAATTTCTGTACCCATTATTTTATACCCCATATTTTCGCCTTGATAGATATTGGGTACTTTGTTTAGAACCACACTTACAAAATCGCTAATTTTCGGACGATTTTTAAGACTTGACGGATATGACCGTTCTTCTTGCAAAGAATAAAAGAAACTTCTATATTCCGGTTCTTCATCCAGTATCTTGTCCAATTTTTCAGAGTCACACTTTTTATTCACAAGTTGATCACACAGGTAAGCAATTTCCCATTTAGCAATCATCATTCTACTAATGTCTGTAGCAGAACTAATGGTTGATTCCATATCCTGTTCATCCAAAGATGAAACAAGCAAGAAGTGTGCACGGTCACAACCTTCAGACGTAAGCCATTCTCTTATACTTTTACCAATACCAACATATCCGGGAGAATTATCAATGATGACAGCATATTTATCCGATTTTAATTTTTCACAAAACACATCCGCCAGTTCTATTATCATTTCCACAAACCAATGAGTGTGCATATCATCCATCAAAAGTCTAGGGTCAATTATTAGTTTACCATTATTGTCATAAATTTCAGACCCTATAAGGTGAATTTTACCTTTCTCAACTTCCATCATTTCTGCCAACCCCATTTCCAGACTACCGCCTTTCAGATATTCTTTTTCAAAATATTGAATCAGGTTACTTCCATTTGCATTTAAGACCAAAGGTTTCACAATATCTTTCCAAAAAGGGGAATGGCTTGCAGCATCTGAGATTGGAGTACCCGTTATGTCACAATCTATAAAAAGAACATCATTTCCTTGATCGACCAAAACTTTAGCCAAATTCAAAGCCACTGTGGTTTTTCCCACACCTCCTTTTCTTGATTCTACAGAATAAATCTTATACATAAGTCAGATATTATTATTCAATCATTGATACTGATTCTTTCTCCGATACTTCTCCCCCATCTCCAACAATTTCTGAAACAACTCCACCCTCTCAGGCTTCAACTCCCCGGCATTCATCTTTTTTCTCGTAGCTTTTATCCAATTAAGCATATCATGTTCTTCCAATCTGTGACGTGATGGGTTCCAATGGTTTGTTTCCATGAAGTCCATCACTTCGTTATACTTTGCCTGCCAGCGTTCGTCCTGTGTCATGATGGGATAATTTGATGTGTTGCTTTTTTGATGGCTTGTATTGAGGCTAATGTCATCATATCCAGAGTGGCGCCGTCAGTTATTATCCTCTTCCTCATGATATCTTCAAGATGTTGTTTTTCCTCATCAGAATAATAGCTTACGTGCCAGTGTATTTGTTCAGGATAATCATTGGCTTTGTTGACTGCTTCGAAATAAGGGATGTCAACATTGCCCAGTGAATGGCCCAACACATATATATACTTCACGTCATAAAGGTCATCGACAAACGCTTTGTTTTGATTCAATATTTCTTGTACGGGCTTTTCAGATAAGGAATAGAACTCTTCCACACTTTCTGTCATCATCTCCACTTCGGGCAAGCGGGCATGTGTGCCTTTGTAATGCCGCTTCTGCGATTTTCCTGTTGTCTTAAACCAGTTGTTGAAGGTGTCAGTGCCGTCATGGCCTATTATGGGAGCATGCCTTTGATCGGAGGCTTTGCCATGAATATAAAGGATGTTTTCAGCCGGAATACCATATTGCGTTTCTAAGAAAGGGGTGTAATTGAAAGTGATGAAACGTGCATCATAATCTATAAGCACCTTCTTTTTGTTGGATTCCCTCTCCCATTTCACCGAGCGCACCCATTTTCTAAACCACTTTTGGATATCCTTCCAAAGCATCTCAGCTTCTTCCCTCACAAGGTCTTGGGCATAAAGCAAATCGGCATAAGAGTCATCTTCTGTCCAACTGTCGGGAAGAATGGTTTCACCCATATTTATGAAATAATCTCTGTTCACATAGGACAAGGCTCTTTCAAAATCTTTCCACAAGAAGTCAACTTTGCAAACTTCCGATAGTATGTCGTACAACTCCCAATTGTTTTTCTTTAACCAATTGGCAAAGTGTTGATAACTTGACTTCACCTCATGATGCCTGTCAAAACCGTTTCCTATTATGTATAGAACATTGTCATACATTTATTTTCACATTGGTCGCAACTTTAACATCTGCCTTCTTACATCTTAAGGTTTCCTCCCCCATTGAGGCCAAAACAGATAAATGCAGAACTGCCATGCGGCCTTCAAAATCTTTTTCATTTTTGCGGCACATCCATTATCTCATCTTGTGTCAATGGCGCATAAGCACCATCTTTGCTCTCCAAGAGCACACTGCCACTCTCCAAACATTCCAACGAATGCCATCTACCCTTCTCTACGTTGACACAGCGCACATCACCGTTAGCATCCAGCACTATTTCCTCGTCAACCTTGCCGTTGTTGTCATAGAAATACCAGCGGATTTTTCCGCGGAGCAAAGCCACGGTTTCCGATGATGCTAGATGTCTATGGATGGGCATCACCGTGCCTGGCTCCAAAGCGTTTAGCATACGCTGACTTTGGTCCTCTGGCGTGTTACGCAAATCCATAGCCATGCGAAGACAAGGCGAGTCTTGGGCCCGCCTCGTCAAATCATCTAATATCTGCTTGGTTATAATCATTTTGTTGGATGCTCTCGGTAGTTGTCAATTATGTCTATTAACCCTGCTAAGTCACGTAAACGGTCTTCGCAGCTGCCATTGGCTCTACCAGAATTATCAAAGTCGCTGAGGATAAGTTTTCCAAAAAGAATATCTTGTCTTAAACTATGCCATAAATGCTTTGCTTGGGTTATTCACAACAGCTATTGCATTAAGCGTTCGTCTTGGGTTATTATCTCAGTGCATCCACTATCCTACCGCAAGCAAGGCCGTCACCGTAAGGATTGACTGCCTTGCTCATTTTTTCGTATGCGGCAGCATCATCCAGCAAGGTGCTGACTTCCGACACAATCAAGTCGTGATTGGTTCCTACTAAGTGAACCGTACCACTCTCTAATGCCTCTGGACGCTCTGTAGTATCTCTCATAACCAGCACGGGCTTGCCCAAGCCAGGAGCTTCCTCCTGAATGCCACCGGAGTCTGTCAGGACCACGGTCGATTTCTCCATCAAGTAAACGAACTCCAGATATTGCAAAGGCTCGATGAAGAAGAAGTTCGGACGCGTCAAATCATCACCAAACACCTCATGAATCGGTTTACGGACATTGGGGTTCAGGTGCATGGGATACACGAAATCCACCTCAGGATACTTCTCACTCAGATCCTTCATAGCCGTCACCATGCTGATAAACCCGTCACCAAAGTTTTCTCTTCTATGACCGGTAATCAACACTAACTTTTTACCGTTGGCTAAACGAGTAACATCATATCCAGCATCAGCCAATACCTTATCTTGTTCCTTAGCAAGAGTCGGATTGCTCTTCAGCTTATTTACCACCATGTGAAGCGCATCAATCACCGTATTGCCCGTCACATAAATCTTGCCCTGCGCCTTTTCAGCCTTCAGATTGCTTTCGCTCAATGGTGTGGGCGAGAAATTATAGGTAGCAATACGTCCCGTAATCTGGCGGTTCATCTCCTCCGGCCATGGGCTATAGATATTGTGCGTACGCAAACCAGCCTCCACGTGACCCACAGGAATCTGCTGATAGAAGGCCGCCAAAGCAGCTGCCGTTGAGGTGGTGGTATCTCCATGCACCAGCACCACATCGGGCTTGCACTCCTTGAATACATCCCTCATACCCGTCAGCACGCGAGCGGTCACGTCATACAAATCTTGCCCTTGCTTCATAATATTGAGGTCAAAATCAGGAGTGACCTCAAATATCTTCAGCACTTGGTCAAGCTTCTCTCTATGCTGTCCCGTAACGCATACTATAGTTTCAAAATCATCAGGATATTTCTGGAACTCTTTCACCAGCGGACACATCTTGATGGCCTCTGGACGGGTTCCGAAAACAAGCATTACTTTTTCATTTGTATATTTATTCTCATTGCTGTCCACTAAAAATCAGTGAAAGTTCTTTGAAATTATTGTGAGTTAATTAATTGCAGAGGTTTTTCGAGAGAACGGATTTGAATTTGTATCTTTGTGGGAAATGACCCACACATGAATCAGGACAAATACGTTTATGCTCAACTTACTGCGTTTCTTGACCGGAGCAAATTCAATCGAATTGTAGCTTCATACGATGGCGACCGCTATGTGAAACACTTCACTTGCTGGAATCAGTTGCTGGTGATGATGTTCGGACAATTGACTAATCGGGAGAGTTTGCGTGATTTGATTGTCATCATCGAGGCTCACCGCAGCAAGTGCTACCACCTCGGCTTTGGCAAGCATGTCACCAAGAGCAATCTCGCGAAAGCCAACCAGAACCGCGACTGCCACATCTTCGAGGATTTTGCCTACTTCCTTGTGGCTGAAGCCAGAAGCAAACGGATCACGGACATCTTCAAACTCGGTGGCAGTGTCTATGCTTTCGATTCCACGACCATCGACCTGTGTCTGTCCGTGTTTTGGTGGGCCAAGTTCCGCAAGCATAAGGGTGGCATCAAGATACACACCCTCTATGACATAGAGACTCAGGTGCCGGCATTCTTCCACATCACCGAAGCGGCGGTCAACGACGTCCGTGCAATGGACGAGCTTACATACGAGCCTGGCGCGTACTACATCTTCGACCGAGGTTACAACGATTTCAGCCGTCTTTACAGAATAGCATGCACGGAATCACACTTCGTCGTGAGAGCCAAGAAGAATCTGCAATGCAAAGCAGTGAAATGGAGACGCCGACTTCCGAAAGACGTTCTGTCCGATGCGACGATCACCTTGACAGGCTACTATCCAAGCAAGCACTACCCAGAGCCGTTGCGGCTTGTGCGTTTCTGGGATGCCGAACAGGAAAGGGAATTCACGTTTCTGACGAATGCCTTTCATATCTCTTCATTGCAGGTGGCGGAACTCTACAAGAATCGCTGGCAGGTGGAACTCTTCTTCAAATGGCTAAAACAGCATTTGAAAATCAAGAAATTCTGGGGCACCACTGAAAACGCAGTACGCATCCAAATCTACTCGGCCATCTGTGCATACTGCCTTGTGGCCATCGTCCAGCACGACATGCAGCTGAAACGAAGCACCTACGAGGTGTTGCAGATTCTCGGAGTTTCATTGACAGACAAAACTCCGCTTTTCGACCTCTTCAATAATAATCAACTCAATGATTTCAAAGAACTCAACAATTCTAATGGACAGTTATTATTAAACTTTTAAAATGTTAAATTTTTAGTGGACACTAATGGATTTGATTTATTACTTAAACGGCGAATTTCTCGAATTACTCGAAGCTACGCAGGTCTTGATTACAGACTAATTACCCTAATAACAGACTAATTACTCAATTACAGACTAATTACTCTAATAAATTATTAAGTAAAAGGTCAAAAAAAAATTTCGTTAAAGTTTATAAGATCTCGACAGCGGTCAGGAGTATTATGGGCGTGTGGTTTTACCTTATTTTTCAACGGTTTATTAGAGGTCACTTCATATTTTTCAAAAAAGTTGTAATATTTTTGAGACAAGTTCGTCATATAAGAAATGGACCCTGAATGGATAGCGACAAATTCAAACAACAGATAATACCACTTCAAAGTGCGATGCAGCTTCTTGCAGACCGCATGCTTGGAGATGTGGCTGAAGCCGAAGATGTTGTGCAAGACATCTTTGTCACACTTTGGAATCAGCGCAGCGACCTTGACAAGGTGCTAAACCTCCAGGCCTACTGCCTGCAGACGGTGCGCTTGCGATGCATCGACATAATCCGCAAGCGAAAGCGCGACGCCTTCCACCACGAGCAGATTGCTTACCTAAGTGACAAGGAGGTCGAAATGGAGGTCGAAGAGACTGCCAGCCATGCCGCCTTGCTGGACCGCCTGCTCGACGACTTGCCCGAAAAACAGCGTCAGGCCATAAAAATGAAATACATAGAAGAA
>Ga0247610_10007555_pt1 | contig 11137 bp, 9 predicted proteins | sample 174DNAGHGhighgp2_FD_193483 | JGI IMG/M metagenome (GOLD analysis project Ga0247610, IMG submission 193483) | Sheep rumen microbial communities from Palmerston North, Manawatu-Wanganui, New Zealand - 1742 DNA GHGhigh gp2 | ecosystem: Host-associated > Mammals > Digestive system > Stomach > Rumen ...
GTTTGCTAGTCACTGGATGCTAATTGCGCTTGATCTGTATGATAGATATGGTGCCAATCCTGACACATCGCGATATCTTTGTGCTGTGAAACGGACTTTAATGAAGAATGCGATATGTCATGTACGTCCCTTGATGGTACTTTATTTCTTGTTCTTGTTTAATCCTATTCATCTGTTGCTGAAATGGAAAGTGTTCCGCAGTAACCTTTATCGGATGAATCGTATTGTATACAAGTTTTCATAATGAGATTATTCAATAAGTCATTTGTTTGTCATCTCCGCAAACAAATCTATCCATTTGTTTATTATGGTGTCAACATCAAAGGATTTGCTCTTCTCTATAGCGCTTATTGAAAACTGCTTTCTTAGTTTCTCATCCTCAATTAATCGGCAGAGCCTTTCTGCAAATAGTTTTATTTCACCATCGTATACAAGAAAACCATTGCTTGCATCGTCAATAATACTTCTTGGGCCAAAGGGACAGTCAAATGCCACACATGGCACGCCGTGTCTGATGGCTTCAAGCAAAACAAGTGAAAAACCTTCGAAATAGGAGGTGACGGCACAAATAGAACTGTTGGCATATTCTTGACTAATGTTGGACGTATAGTCATGAAATGTCAAGTTGTGTGCTTTGTATGTATTTGTCAGGGTATTCAGTGTGTCATACATACTTCCTTGTTCATATATATCCAAATGCCAGTCAGTGTGTCTTGAGCATACTATACTCCATGCCTCAATCAATCTTTCGAATCCTTTCTCCCATGCTAAACGCCCCACGGCAATAACGTGTTTTGAGGTACAATCACTTATCTTGCTAATTGTCATGGATGAAAAATTAGGAATCACTTCTACGCGTTTTGCCCTCTTCCATAATAGTTTGTCTTTTTCAGTTAAGGTAATAACTGAATCGGCATTTCGTTCTATAGCACGGAAGTAACTATATGTGTAGACCGTCAAAAACATTCTGGCAAAGATTGAATGCTTTTCACTTGCATCATATCGTGTATTGTATCTTGCTTCATGACATTCTATGATTTTCTTAGCTCTGCATTTTAGTGAGCTGATATAATTCGCCTCGAAACGAGATACTCCAATCAAGATGTTTGGGTCAATTTGTGTTACTGCTCGTTGAATACTCTTTCTTAACAGCCTGTTCATTTTCCATTTGACCCATAATCTCTTGGGATATTGGTGCCTGTATTGTGAAAAGAATGGAATTTCAAGATTAATTTGCTTGATTTTTTTTGAAATATTGAAATGATTGTATTCGTTCGAAAGTTGAAAGCAGGTGATAATTGTAATATCATAACCAAACCATTCAGAAAGATAGTTGACTTTTTCCGTTATCATTCTTTCGGTTCCACCAGATTTGGCCATAGTGGAGTAAACATATACAATTTTCATTATATTCGCAACTATTCTTTGTTAGCCCAACTCAGCCCCCTGAGAGCAGGAAAAAGCTTGCGTTCAAAGTATTTAGCATACAGAAAACGTAGTTTTATGTATGTATGTGGCATATATCTTAGTAAGAAAGATATCAATCTTTGTTTTGTGCCGTGATAGAATCTTAATTTTGGGGCTGCTATATTTAGGAAGTCAATGATTTCAATACTTTTATTTTTATCTTTTAGTTCATATGTCAATCTGCATACCAATGACGAAACGGTAATATAAATGTAATCGTTCATCCTGTCTTTGATTCTTGGTGCCAGTGTATCGATATTAGAAAGATTCCACATCAGACCAATGGCGAAACAATAGTCTTTGGCAAATTTTTCTGTCATACAATATGAGGCACCATCCGTATGTTTCCTATAAATGTAAATAGGTAGTGAAGAAACCAGGCATTTCTCAGCTTTTAAGTATGATTCGTAAAAAAATGGCTTGTCTTGAACATGGATGCCTGGATAAAATTTGAGTTGATGTTGGATAATAAACTCTTTTCTGAAAAGAATTCTCCATACGTATGGTTGATGAATATCTACATGTTCCATGAATAGCTGTTCGCCTGTCGTTTCAACAATTCTTGGTTCTTCATAGTGTTGAAGAGAAATGTTTCTCAATGCTTCTATCTCGTCACTGGTCATTTGAAGAAAGTCGGCTACAGCTAAATCCACTTTTGTCTCCAACGCTTTTTCGAGTAGAGGCTTTAAACTATTATTGATGAGTAAATCGTCAGAGTCTGTCATCAATATGTATTCGCCTTTTGCGGCAGTGATGCCCGTGTTCCGAGCAACAGAAAGTCCTTGGTTTTCTTGATTGATGACAGTAATGTTTTGATGTTGCTGTATAATGTCGCAGATGACCTCCATACTTTGGTCCTTAGTACCATCATTGACGATGATGACTTCAAAGTCAGCTTCGTTCATGCCTTGCAAGAAGATACTCTCGATACAAGTCCTAACATATTTCTCGACATTGTATACTGGAACAATAATACTAAGCTTTAGGTTGGCCATGTCTACTTATTTGCCTGCAAATATAAAAAAAAATTCTATAACTTCTTCATATTTGCTTAAAAAATTAAATTAATCGATGAAATATAAAAAAAATAAAGTATCTTTGCAAAAAATAAATAATGACATACGAAGTAACGATAGCAATACCAGTTTACAATGCAGAGAAATACATTCGTAAGGCGATGGACTCTGCATTAGCACAGACATTCAGTAGTATCGAATTTCTTGTATGTGACGATTGTGGAACCGATAAATCAATCAATATTATAAGGGAATATCAACAAACTCACCCTCGTGGTTTGGCAATTCATATTGTACATCAGCCTCATAATATGGGGATAGGTGAGAGTCGAAATCGACTTGTTGACGAAGCCTGTGGTCAATACATTTATTTCATGGATGCCGATGATTATATAGAACCAGATACTATTGAAAAGTTATATAATAATGCTATAAAGTATGATGCACAGTTGGTATATGGCTCTTTTGAACGTAGTGAGAATCTTGGCGGTGAAGAAAAACGTATTCAATGGGTATATCCTGACATGCAGTTTAAGGAGGATGGTCGGTTCGCTGCATGGGTATATCGTAAATACGAAGGAATACAGTCTATGATTTGGAATATCTTGATAAAAGTGGATGTTTTTCGCCAAAATGGTTTAAGGTTCCCTGCTTTAAATTATTGGGAGGATTTTGTTACAACAATAGACCTTCCAACCTATGTCAACCGTGTCGTATTGCTGTCAGATATAACATATCATTATATTTGCCGTATGGGCTCACTGTCTACAAATCAACATTCAAATATTGTTAAGAAAGATAATATTGCTAAGCTAGTAAAATCGATTGATACACTTAAATTCAACAGTGATCGTATAAAACAGGAAGAATATTTCCCCTTGAGGATGCAGAAAGTTATGATGACTTGTTTCTATATCGTTTGTTCTATTCTAAGTCAGCGAAAGAAGATAACTCCTTCATTTACAGGAATAGAGATGCGTAATATGATGCTTTCTCCATTGACGCTATCAGAAATTTTACGATTCGGTCATGCTAGAAGTATAAACCTTCTGCTATATTTGTTAGGCATATTACCCCCATCTGTCTCCATCTCTCTTATATGGCTAATGGGAAAATTTAAAAGACTGATATAATACTATGGTAAACTGGTATGATAAATATATGAGCATCTATGGGAAACCTTTCAGTGAGGTCCCTCAAGATGTGATTGACGGTACAAGGGAACGGCTGGCTAAGTTGCAAAGTTCTGAGCCTATAGCGTCTATTGTGATTATTGCCTATAATGAGGGAACGCACTTACAGGCATGTCTGTGGGCAATCAGTGAGATTCGGTGTAAATATCCGGTGGAGATTATCGGAGTGGATAACGACTCAAAGGACCGGACGGCAGAGATATACGAGAGATCTGGTATCCCTTATTATACAGAATATGAGCATTCCTGTGGCTATGCTCGCCGTTGTGGTCTTCAGCATGCTAAGGGAAAGTATTATTTTGATGTGGATAGCGATACACTGTATCCTCCTCTTTATTATGAGGTGATGCTGGAGCATCTGATGAAGCCAGGGGTATCGTGTGCATCTGCCACTTGGGGCTATTTCCCAGATGCCAACCATTCGGCATTGGGACTAAAACTCTTTGAGATGGCTCGTGACCTGTTCTTGTGGATACAGCATTTCAAACGTCCAGAACTTTCTGTTCGAGGATTAGTATTTGCTTATAATGCCGAATATGGTTGCAAGGAGCCATACCGGGTGGACATCATCAGGGGTGAAGATGGTTCAATGGCTTTGAACTTGAAAAAGTATGGAAAGATTGTCTTTGTGCGTGACCGTCGTTGTCGGGCTATTACTGGGTATGGAACTATTGGCGACCAATCTCTATGGAGCAGTTTTGTGAATCACGTCAAGGTACAGATGAAAGGTATTACCCGTATCTTCCATAAAACGGACCATTATGAAGATTCTGAAGATAATCTGGTAAAGAAGAAGTGAAAATCGTCTATTTATACCACTCCCTTGCTGTCAAAGGGGGCATTGAACGCATTTTAGCTGATAAGATGAACTATCTTGTCAATCATGGTTATAAGGTGTATCTGATTACCTCAGATCAGGGGAACCATGAGATGGCGTATCCATTGGATAGTCGTGTACGTTGTTTGGATTTAGATATTAAGTTCCATACCAGATATAAATATCGATGTTTTCGACGTATGATAGAGGCACGACAATTATCTCTATTATACAAGGAACGCCTCAGAAAATCAATTAAGGAGATTTCTCCTGACATTATCTGTTGCACTACCTTTCAAGATATTCACTCATTGTTGAAAATCAAGGGTAATATACCTTTGGTAGTTGAGTCGCATGTGAATTTCTCTCATCCAGATACTATGCTACATCATATACAGAATATATGGAATCATTATTGGATAGGTAAGGCTGAGGCTGTTGTTACGCTTACTGATGGTGATGCCGCTAAATGGAACAGTGTTAGCCATAATGTTCATGTTATTCCCAATATAGTTTATCTTAACAATACTCCATCTTATAGTGATTGTACCGAGAAACGTGTTCTGTTTGTTGGGCGTTTCACAGCACAAAAGGGGCTCGAAGAATTATTTGCCATATGGAACCGAGTGCATGAGAAATACCCTGAATGGGCTCTGGATATGTATGGTGATGGTGAACTTTGGGATGTTTATAGTCATAAGGCAAAGGAGATAAATAATATCCATGTATATAAATCAACTAAGGAAATTGCTGAGGTATACAAGAAAAGCAGTATTCTAGTATTGACTTCAGTATATGAGCCATTTGGACTTGTTATTCCAGAAGCTATGAGTTGTGGTTTGCCAGTTGTCTCCTACGACAGTCCTTATGGTCCTGCTAGTATAATCTCTGATGGTGAAGATGGGTATGTGATTCCCATGCATCGTCGACAAGCATTTGCTGATCGATTATGTCAGCTCATGGGTGACGAAGAGTTGCGAAAAGAAATGGGCAAGCGTGCTATAGCGTCTTCTCAACGTTTCTCTGCAGAAAGGATTATGCCTATGTGGAAGAAACTCTTCGATCAATTAACCTCTTTTTCCTAAAATCCAAGGCATTTTTGCTTGGAAGAAGAGGATGATGGGGTAGAGAAGAATGGTAACAAGTCCCCCGAAAGCATATGCCTCCAATGGCGTGTAGATATAGTCTCCCGACACAAAGAAGAAGGGTTTGAGAATGCCGTAACGGATGCACCCTACCATCATCCAGTGAAGCCCGATGAATACCATCGTACCATTGGAGTAGTTGACGATGAACTTTGAACGTACTCCGTTGAGCAACTTGCAGAAAAAGATGAAAGCAAGGAGGCCGAATAGAACTGTTGGGAAATAGGATAGCATGTGTATGGCAAAATTCTCTTCGCAGCCCGCATGGTAGTCAAACAGGAGGATACTTATTATCAATGTGGTGACAAACCAACCAAGGTCTTTCTTAATGTTGTATGTTTCAAAGGCATGGTACTTTCGGCAGAGGTGTCCCATATAGTAAAAAGGTAGAGATTTGAAAATGCCGACAGCAACGTATTGGGTAGTGAAACCATTGTATTTGCTGACCACATAGAGTCCCATTCCCAACAGGCAGAGCAGTAGCATGGGGAGGGTTCGATACTTGCAGATATCTAATAGCAGGTGCATGATAAGTAGGGCGGCAATAAACCAGGTGACCGGATTCAATTCTTCTGCGAAGCTGTTGTTGGCTTGCAGCAAGATGGTTCCATATATAGGTTTCATGGCTTCAGAGAAGGTGGGCATACCACCGTGCTCCATATAGAACTTTGTCAACCAAAATGGGTAGAACAGAATATTATAAGCTAAATAGGGAACTCCCAATTGATGCCAATATTTTTTAAGTTCATCTTTTATGTTGGTACGTCTTTTCTTCAAATAGCCGGAATTAAACATCAGGCAGGCTAGTAGAAATACCTCGAAATAGGTGACAGGTTGTGCTCCCCGTTCCTGCGGTATGTGACAAGGAATGGTCAGAGCGACGGCAAGGAATTTTGCCCAGTCCATCCAATTAATTCTTTCATTCATATTGCAAAGTTACGAATAATTATCAATTATCAATTATCAATTATCAATTATTTTCTTATCTTTGCATCTGAAATGGCAAAGACAAGAATAGAATATATCGATGCAATGCGAGGATTCACCATGATTCTCGTCGTTTATTCACATGTCTGTATTTTCTGTTTCAAAGATTATTTCATGGCATTCAACGATGTGCTGTTCCTGCTGCGCATGCCATGTTTTTTCTTTATCAGTGGTTGGTTGTTTTATAAGGCGACACGTATCTGGGATAAACCGACCGTTAAGCAGGTCGTCAGCAATAAGTTTATGGTTCAGATTGTTCCGACCTTTATTTTCCTGGCCCTGCATGAGCGTGCCAATTTCTTCCACCAGTTAGGGGCGGTTAAGGGAGGTTATTGGTTTACCTTTGCGCTCTTTATCTTTTTTGTCATTTATATCCTGTCGTCATTATTCTTCCGTCGATGCAAGCATCAGGACCTATGGATGTTCCTTGCTGCTTTGATTATCTCCATGGCAGCCTCATGGTATGATGTCCATTATCAACAGATAGGGCATCAGTTAGGGTGGGGACGTTATGCTTTAGGCTTCATGAGTTTTATGACCTGGCGTTATTACCTCTTTTTCTTTTTAGGGACAATGGTGAAGAAATATTTCGATAAATTCTTGGAATGGACAGATCGTCGTGAGGTGTTTTTTGCCGTGATAGCTTTATTTGTCCTAATGGCAAGTCTGCCTCGAACGGAATATTGGCCATGGGTATATACACGGTTTGCTGTGAGTGGCATTTGTGGTATGGTCATGGTATTCACTTTTTTTCGTTACTTCGCCTCGTGGTTCACAAAAGAACGTGTTCTTGGTCGTAGCTTACAGTATGTAGGTACTCGTACTTTGGATATTTACCTTCTTCATTTCTTCTTTCTACCTGAGTCGATGTTGGCTTATAACCGGCAACTGCAGGCTTATGGTAACAAAGTCCTGGAGGTATGTGCCGTGTTGGGAGAAGCCTTGTTGGTTTTAGCAGGATGTCTAATTGCAAGTTACATAATTCGCCTCAGTCCGTTCCTTGCCAAGTATCTGTTTGGTGTTAAAGATAGATAATTGCAAAGAAGGAAGCTATCCATCCTACAATGCAGCATTGAATGAAGCGGTCTTTAACCAAAACCTTGGTGGGACTGCCGCTGCGTTGGTAAACCAGCATGTTCTGCAAATAGCGCAATAGACCTGCCAGAACCCAGAAATTTGTCAGATAGACATAGGAAGAACCGAAACGGTCCATCACACCTTCATTCATTGTATATATAATGTAGCATACCATGGTGATGGTGCCCACGATGGTAACGGAAAGGTCGATAAACTGGGCATTGTAGCCGGCAATGCTCTTTCGGGGCATCGTGCCAGTCAACTCATAGATTCGGTAATCGTCCTTTCGTTTGGCAAAGGCAAGGAAGAGGGCTAACAGGAAAGTCATCAATGCCAGCCAGCCACTGACAAAAAGGTCTGTTGTAAAACCACCAATCAAGACGCGGATGACAAAACCGACGGCTATGATAGCTACATCAAGGATGGCAAATTGCTTCAGCTTGACACAGTAGGCGATGTTCATACCCCAATATCCTAATAGCAGTGCGTAGAGAATGGGCATGTTGATGCTGTGTGAAAGGGAAACCAGTAACAGTGAGCCTATCAGACAGAGCAACATGATGAAGTACCCTTCCCATATACTCACTTTCCCAGCAGCAATAGGACGTAACTTTTTCTTGGGATGCAGTCGGTCACTCTCTACATCATGAATATCATTGAAACAATAGATGCTGCTGGAGACAAAGCAGAAGGCCATAAAAGTCCAGAATGTTTGTATGAAATACTCCTTGTTCAGCAAGTTGTTGCTGAAGAACAATGGGGCGAATACGAAGGCATTCTTAAACCATTGCAGGGGGCGCAAAAGCATCAAAGCATCTTTCATTGGGTACAAAGGTACAATTAAGTGAGCAAAGAACAAAATAAATTCATTTATTTTTTCTTCCGAATGTGCGTTCCTTCGACTTTAGTCAAAGGTACAATTAAGTGAGAAGAAAACCAAATATTCTTTGAGAAAAAACAATCCCTCCTCCGATAAGTATGTTCGGAGGAGGGACAGTCTTGTTATATAGATAATTATTTCGATTTAAATAAGCTGGGGAATATCTGGTTTGCATCTTCAAACACATACCAGTCTTTGTCCTGGTTAGCATTCCTAGCCCATTCCAAGAACTTACCATAGGCTTCTGTAATACGAGTATGCTCCATGGGATACTCGAAATCTTGTGGAACAATAATAGCATAAGGTGGTTCTCCCTGTTTGGGAATACGTATTTCTTTTCCAGTTGACCTGTTCTCAATATAGATATTCTTGAGGTATTGAGGAATAGTAACACCTTCGCTGACTGTTACCTTGCTGGACACTGGTGCACACTCAGTACCACCAATCTCAGTATTGACGAAACGATTGCTTTTTTCTGTTGTAATAATCCCGAAAATAGCATGCACCTCCTGGTCGTTAAATTCACAACCTTCGGCACCGTGAATATAAACATTGTCGTTAGCGCCTGTCGCTACAAGTGTTAATTCCAATGTTGTGTTGTCAACTCGACTGCAACGCAGAACCACATCATTCAAGTCATAGTCAGCTGTTTCAAGACGATCTTCGAAACACATGGTGTATGCTTCTGTCAAAACCTCAGGCTCTTCTTCTAATTGGTCAACACCACCGCCAATTTCAAGAACGATGTCACTGAAGTTACAGTCTGCACCATCCTCAACACAGATATATGTCTTATTATTGGCTGTGAACATTGCCATTCGAGGGTCATCAAACTGCATGCCCTCTTTAGTGTTTCCACCCAAAGTCTTGTCAATTGCTGAGAGGAAATGCCCTTTGATATGGTTAACCTCTACATTCAGTCTGCCATCTGCATAAACACAACCATGCAGATTGTCTCCATAATTGTAGTCGCCTTCTTTATTTTTCTGGCAGAGGAATCCAATCTTGTACCCCTTAGGGAAGATGGCACTTGCCTCATTAACACCTTCTTGAGGAGTTCCTTTAATGTATGGTAACAAAAATTCCTGTTTACGGTATAAAGTTCCATTACCACCATCTGTTGAGGACTGGACACGCTCTACCTGAATGGCTTTGAATTTAGGAAGACTCTTAATGTAGTCCACCTCGCTCATACCTGCGGGAACCTCTGAAGGCTTGTAGAAATAGTAGAAGATTCTGTCTAGTTTAAATTCTGTATTAAAGCTTTGTATTGGGATCAGTGTGATAGGGTTGATACCGTCCGAATACACACAGTTGTTGTTTTGTGTTACATAAGGGCTTTTTCTAATAATACGGGCATTATTCTTCTTACCAAAGGTAGAATATTTATCGTTGGCCTTCTTAAAGAATAAACTGTTGAGAATAATCTCGATGTTTTCTTTCTCACCAGGTGCAAACCCATCAATATTTCTATAAATATGACCTATGTTTTGGTTGCTATCCAAGGTCCAGCCTCCATCAAATGTCTGGTTGTCAGCAAAATCCCACATCTGATCGTTCCAATTAGAATTTGCCCATACAGTGTAAGTGGTGCCACTGATTTTACACGTTGCACCCTGCTGAGCGCGTAATGCGTTTAATGACCAATGTGGCGCATTTAACTTTAAAGTTGTAAAGGAAGGAGCATCACTCTTAGATGCACGCATAGCTCTGCTTGTTGTACCTTGCTGGAAATTCACAGACTGGTCACCGATATTGAAAACTTGAATGCGATAATGACCTTTGCTGTTTACGCAAGCAGCAATTAGTTGTTTGTAGGCATTGGGAGCATCGTAATTAAGAGAAACTGTCTGCCCTTGTTTTACATTAGCCTCTGCAAGTACTCTTGCATTGTCGTTCAAGAATGGAGATTCGGTTAGAATCTGAACCTTGACAATATCATTGAGAGCAGCATCAGCTGTAACAGAAATGGTTCCAGTAGTAATGGAATTCCAATCCTGAACGGGATCAATGTCACCAAAAATCCTATTTGCATTTGCAACGATTTTAGCTTCATTCTTCTGCTTGTTGTAGGTTTCGGCATCGAAGTCCTTTACGCAGCCAGACAATACCAACAAGCACCCACCAATAATAAATACAAATCTTTTCATAAACTTTTAGCTTTTGGATATTTACGCAAAGGTATAAATAATATTTGTAAAAACAATGATTTTTAACATAATAATCATTTTTTCTTAAATATTTTTGCTATTATTTACTAATTTTTGTATCTTTGTATTCGATTTAAGTCTTTTGACTGATGTTGGACTTCATACACAGATACGAGACGAAGATAGAATTCAGCCGAATGGGGCACGACCATTCGCTGGACTTCGTGAAGGGACTGTGTATCCTGTTGGTATTGCTGCACCATTCCACGGGTGAGTATTTTCATGTGGGGTCCTACTTCTTCCTGTGGGGCTATCCTGCGGTGCCGCTGTTCCTGTTGATTCAGGTGTTTCATGTGTATAAGTACGGATACGGGGGGAATGTGTGGAACCTGTCGCGGACACTGC
>Ga0247610_10007556_pt1 | contig 11136 bp, 10 predicted proteins | sample 174DNAGHGhighgp2_FD_193483 | JGI IMG/M metagenome (GOLD analysis project Ga0247610, IMG submission 193483) | Sheep rumen microbial communities from Palmerston North, Manawatu-Wanganui, New Zealand - 1742 DNA GHGhigh gp2 | ecosystem: Host-associated > Mammals > Digestive system > Stomach > Rumen...
CTGACCCGTTTGCGTGTTGCCTATAGTAATGCCGTCGTATTCAACAGCGGTGTGCGATGCTCCCAGACTGCGTATAGACACGGTTTTGAGTCCCCCGATGCCACCATAATCGCGCACAATCGTTCCCGAAAAAAATTTCAAAACATCCGAAACCTGAAGGGTAGGCAGAGTTTTGATTTTGGTAGCCGTCATTTTTTGTGCTGGCAAGATGTTTTGCTTATTGAGCTCATTTTCGCCATTTACCGTTACCTCTTCTAAGTCGTATTCTTGTTGTACGTCATTAGTATCTTGGGCATTTGCGTAAGTGCAAATGATAAAGACTGCGAGGAGGATAGAAAATAATTTTGGCATGAAAATGAAAAAATGTTAAGTAGGGGCAATCTCTTGCCCCTGATTTTAACTATATTTTATAGTACACTTGCTACCAATTGAGCCACATCTTCTACTTCGCACATATTTGGTTCGGTGAACGTGCGTTTACAAAGTGGGCATGCCGTAATGAGCATATCTCCATTAGGATTCATTGTGGTAATAGCCTCTTTGGCAATAAGTGAGCGCTTGTAAGGACGTAATTCTTTGCTACCCAAACTACCTCCACAACATACGGCTTTACGTTTGTCGTATTTTGGATTTTTTAGGTCGGCAATAAGTGAAATTAGTTCACGAGGTTCGTTGGTTATGCCTGAGTTATGACTTAGTTCACAAGGATCGTGATAAACCACATCTTTTTTGATTTTGTTGGTAATCAACTGACCATTTTTAATTAAGCGAAGGATGTATTGAGTGTGGTGAAGCACTTCAATACCTTCGAGGTTATATTCATCTTTGAAAACTTTGTAGCAAATAGGGCACGAAGTAACAAAGATTTTAGCTCCCGATTCGAGAATGGCTTTCTTATTTTTTTCGATGAGCTGTTTTGCTGCATCTACCTGACCTGCAAGTATTTGAGGGCGACCACAGCAGACACCTCCATCTTTATCTAAGAAGGTATAATGAATATTGGCTGCTGTAAAGATTTTCTCCATTGATTTCTTAATGGCTGGGGTAAGTTGCGTCATACAACCAGCAAAATACATCACGTCTGCTTGTTCAGCTTTAGGTTGTGGAATGTATTTGAGGTCGGCAAAATTAGGATTATTGAATGTCGCTCTTGCGTTAGTTTTTAGTCCAATAATATCCACCCCAACAGGACAAACATCGGAGCAACGACCGCACATCATACAATTGTTTACGATTTCGGGGTCGTAGCTATCATTATAACGTAAATTTTGTACAAAATAAGCCCCTTGAATGTTGTTGATGCTTACCGAAGAAAGTTGACATACGTCGATGCAAATACCGCATCGAGAGCAAGCATTGAGTTGCATTTGGGCGTAACCTTCTTTAATATCTTTCTCAAGTTTTACTCCCGCCGTACGAACGAAAATGAGTAGAGGTTCGGTAATGATGTGCATGTATCTTGAGAATGGTAAAGCGATGAAGAATAAGCCAAGCGAAGTTGAGTACATCCACCAAAACATCATTGATAAATGAGGTAAGGCTGGTGCCGGAATGATATTTGCAAATAAGTCGCCCAAATTACCTGTAATGAAATAATAAGGAGAATGAGGGAAAACGGCACAGTTGAAACTTTCGGCTAACAGACGAAGTGGGAAAATGCACCAAAGGGCACTCATAGCAAGTCGATCACCCAATTTTAATTTAGTGGTTCGTTTCATACCAAATTTCTTTGAATTGAAACGTTTGTAGTAAGCTAAAAATACTCCTGAAAGTACGAAAACTAGTAATAATTCCATGATTACATCGAAGAAACCTTCGAGAGGATAACCTTCGTATGAAGTACCATCATATTCCAAATGTTCTCGGTAAAGGAAATATTTAAAGAAGATAGGGTAGTGAGGTAATTCGAGACTGATGCCATTATAAAATTTAGTTTCGATATTACCAACGACGATGAGTAAAAACCAACCAAAGGCCAAACTAGTATGCATATAACCGAGTAGGGTGTTGGTTTTGAAAATCTTATTGTGAATGAGTGATTCTTGAATAATTTCTTTGAGGCTAAGGAATATATTATGAGGTAAGAATGCTCGTGCGAATAAGATTTTATTGTCGTTGGAAAGATTAAAAATCCATTTTAGGAATTTATAAATAATAACCGCAAATAAAAAAATCGTTCCGAAATCGAACGGAATGGCAAATGGTTCAAAATATTGTAATATTTCCATCTTTTTATTATAGAAGTTTATCTTTTATGATAGCCAAAATATTTCGCGTATTGACACCTCTTGGACAAGCGGTTACACATTTTCCGCAAAGAACACATTTGGAAATGTTTTCGCGAATAAGATCTATTTCACCACGTTGAAGCCAAAGGTTTATTTTGCGAAGACTAAAATCGGTGTATTGACCAGCTGTGCAGGTTGCACCACAAGTGCCGCAAAAAATGCAAGTTCCTGCAGTAGGTTCTTTTTCAATTACGTAATTAAGCAAGGCAAAATTGGCCTTATCAAGGTCGATTTGTTTGCTTTCACTTATTTTAAAACCAAAATTAACCATAGATTAGTCTTTAAAAAATTCGTGAATTTCAAATACGGCAGAGCGAGCGTCTGCCATAGTTTCGTTGATGCTTTTAGGACCTGTGCATGCTCCTGCTACGAAAACACCTTTTTGGTTGGTAAGATTTTCGGCAATATGTTCATCTTTAATGCCTAAGAAGCGGTCGCGATTAAGGTCTATTCCTATGTTATTTGCCAAAGTAGCGGTGTCGGTGGCAGGTTCGTATCCAACCATTAACACTAACATATCAACGGTGACTTTAAGTGGTTTTGAATTTAACGTATCTTCTACTTTGATGTTGACGGCTCCTTCTTTGGTTTCTGATGATTCTGATAAGCGACCACGAACAAATCGAACACCATTTTTCTGAGCTTCAAGATAAAGTTGTTCAAAATTACGTGAGAACATACGTAAGTCCATATAGAAATTAAGTACTTGAGTATCAGGGTGTAGTTCTTTAATTTCGATGGCTTGTTTAACACCAGTTACGCAGCAAACTTTTGAGCAATACATATTGCCACATTTTTCGTCTCGGGAACCAACACAATGTACGATGCCGACTTTTTTAGGAGTTTCTCCAGAGGCATTTACGATATCGCCTTTTTCGCGAAGCATTTTTTCCAATTCGGCAGAAGTGATGACATTGTCGTAGATACCATAGCCATATTCTTCTTTGCGTCGAGCATTGAAAAGGTTAAATCCGATGGTGAAAAGAATCGCATCGGAAGTGATATTTCGATTGTTTGAGAATTGTATAAAGAAACGTTCGTCGCGTGTGCGTTCGATGTTTACGATATTCGTCTCAAGCATTAAAGTAATGTTATCGTTTTTGATTTTTTCTATCAAGTGATCAATTACTTCACTTGCAGGTCGTCGATTAGGGAAAAGTCTATCCCAATTGGCAACGTGTCCGCCTATGGTTTCTTTTTTCTCGATAAGAGTAACTTTATATCCCAAAGAAGCTAATCGCCAAGAGGCTTCCATGCCAGCGATTCCTGCTCCAACTACAACAATTTCTTTCATTTGCGTATTTTGTAATTAACAACATTTTAAAATTTCTGGCATTTCAGGTCTTCCGATGAATTTGCCATTTTTGCCTAAATATTTTTCGTTTGGATCGTAAGCAATGCCCATTTTATCAAGCAATGGTTCTACCGAGACTTGGTGCATTTGTAAACCTAAATCCCAAGGATTGTAACCAAGGATAAGTCCTGCTAATTCTTCGTATGTAAGTACAGGAATGCCGTGACCATTTTTGCCATAAGTTTTGCCTTCCATTTCGGCGATTACGTATTGCCAGCGGTCGAGGAAGTACGGACAACCAGGACAGTTAGTTAAGATGAAATCGGGTTCGTAAGGCTGCATAGATTCAAATTTACGTTTGGTGCAAGCCACTGAATAACCACGATTGGCTTGAACGAAGTATTGGCGAAATCCGAATCCACAACAAGCACGACGTTCAGGGTAATCGACAACTTCGCCTCCCCAAGATTCAATCATACCCGAAAGAACATAAGGATGTTCGGCACCACCCACGCCTTTTTCTGGGAAAATCTTAGCATAATGGCAACCAATATGTTCTACCCCACGAAGAGGACGTTTGGTATGTACGTCCACTAAGCGATTTTTGCCAATACGTGCGATTTCGTTTCGAAATTTGAAAATGACGTCGCAAGCATGAGCAATATTTTCGGGCACTTCAAATTCGCGTTTGGTAGCTTTATATAAATGTTCGCGTGTTTTTTCTAATTGATCGGGAAAATGTTTCCATGTTTCGGTAATTTCACTGTAAATTCCGAAAGAGGTGATGCATGACGAAACTAAGTTTTTGAAACCTGCTTCTGTCATAAGTGCAAATTGGCGAGCTACAACCGTTTGGATGGTTTCGAATGGTACCACATCAGAGTGGTAACCGATACCAGAACAGCACGTGTGTTTTTTCTCGTCAAGAATGGTTTTCTTTAATTCTTCGGTCATGATTTTCATGAATGTGGCTTCCGAAGCTGGAAAGAAATTTTGGCGAATGCAACTACGAGCATAGAAATAATTATCGTCAGCAATTTCTTTTTGATAGTCTTTCCAAATAAGTTTTTTACCTTCTATATTCATAAAAATCAGATTGTATGTTTACCATTATTAGTTGTGAAAATTTCGTTCATGTATTCGCAATCACCTGTTTCGTCGAATTGCAAACCCATTTCTTCGGCTTTTTGTTTCGAAAATTTTTCGATATTTTCGAAAAGTTCAGTACCTCCTGTTTCGTCAAAAATGGCTTTAAGTTCGTCGAGTGTGTCTTGTGAAACTTTTCTCAAAGCTCCAGGACCATCTTTTTGATAATTGGCACCACAACGGTCCATAACATCATTAGCATTGTCGAAAACCCATTTATAGACAGGTCCAGCTTCGAGATGTTTTTCGGGTAACATGCGTCCTACGTAAACGCAATAACCTAAGTCCAAAATGGTTTGACCAATGTTGCGTTTTAGTGCTAATTGTTGACGACCTTTTTCGGATTCTGCGAAGTAACCTAATTTTTGCGAAAGCGTACGTAGGGCTTGGATAATATAGCCCACTTTGTTGTTTCTCGGACAGCGTGTTACACATGAAAGACACTGACCACAATACCAAATCTTATCGCTTTTGAGTAGATTTTCAATTTCATTATCATCGGCCATTTGTACAGTGTCAGCAATTTCTCGAGGATCGTAATCGTAGAAAGCCGCAGCGGGACAAATAGCAGTACAAGTTCCACAATTGATACAAGCATTGAGTCCTTCGCGGAATCTAACATCTTGCATCAGAGTGTCATATAGTTTTCCCATTTCTTTACTTAATTTAAACTTTGCAAAGTTACTAATATCTTATTTAAAGGAGGAATGGTTAATACTACTAATTGGGTAGTAGAAATACTTATTTTTAGGTATATAGTTAACTATATATGAGTAATTTTGAGGGATTTATTGCTTCTTTTTTTCTTGTTGGAAATGAATTTTATCATTTTTTTGTTTGAAAATATGGATGGTTTTAGAATACAAATGACTTAGTTTTAAGTTTGATTTTTAATTAAAAAAACAAAAAAAATGTTAATATATAAAGTAAAATAAGAGCTTATACCTTATATAATCGGGGAATGATAGAATATTATAAAATTGAAAGATATTTTGTGTACCAATAACTTTTCTTTATATTTGTTTTCGTTAACCTTAAACTGTGATAAGATGAGAAGAATTATGATTGCTTTCATAGCATTTTTTGCTATGGTGAATAATTGTGTGGCAACCGAATTACCAGATTATTCAGCCTATACGACTCCCGAATTGGGCGATCGTGTATTGGTGTTTCATGATACCGATGACCCTTCTGAAATAAATCGCATTATCAATGGAATTGAATTAGCTATGCGTAAAGCAGAATTTAGTGCGAATCGTTTTGCTATTTATTTGGCTCCAGGAAATTATGAAAAAGCGGGAGAATTACATGTAGGTTATTATACTTCGTTGGCTGGTTTGGGAGAGAAACCTTATGATGTGATAATAGAAAATATTTACGTTCCAGCAGCTATTCGTACGAATAATGTGCTTTGTAATTTTTGGCGCAGTCTTGAAAATTTGTATGTGATTTCCAATAGTACCGATACTATGCGTTGGTCTGTTAGTCAGGCGGCTCCCATTCGTCGTGTAGTGAGCGATCGTTATGTGCTTTACGATGTAGGAGGCTATGGTAGTGGTGGTTTTACTGCCGATTGTCGTTTTATGAAATCAACAGGATCGCGTACACAACAACAATGGTACACACGAAATTCGTATTTAGAAAATGGGAGTGATGGGTTAAATCCAGGAGGTTGGAATTATGCACTTCAGGGTGTTGAGTTTGGTGAAAATGTGAATCTCGAAAACAATAGTGATAATTGGAGCAAAGGTAATTTGTGGGGCAATGTGAGTCGTGTCGAAACGACTCCGATTGTGCGAGAAAAGCCATTTCTTTGTTTGGGTAAAGATGGACGATTTAAAGTGTTCCGTCCCGATTTTCGTTACGATAGTAAAGGCGTTTCTTATACCAAAGAAAGTGCTGGAGAGGGCGAAATGATTGATTTGTTAGAGGAATTTTTGGTGGTTAAACCTGGTGTAACGACAAAAGAGATAAATAAAGCTTTGGCGAGAGGTCGTCATGTGTTTTTTACCCCTGGTACCTACGAATTAGATGAGCCTCTTTTGGTTAAGAAAGATAATACCATACTTTTGGGTACAGGGTTGGCTACACTTGTTCCTGCTAAAGGTAACGATGAGGCAGCCGTTATTCTTGAAGATGGTGTAGAAAATGTCACCGTGTCGTCGTTGATGTTTGATGCCTTTTATAATAGTCGCACCTTGATGCGTGTAGGAAGTTTAGAAAAAGGTCCTAATACTAAAGTGTCTAAGCCATGTGTGCTTTCCGATTTATTTTTCCGTGTCGGAGGCGTTAAAGAAGAGAAGACCAATGCCGATGTGATGTTGGAAATCAACAGTAACAACGTTATTGGAGATCATTTTTGGATTTGGAGAGCCGACCATGGAAAAGGGGTGGGTTGGCATCAGAATACATGTAAAAATGGTTTGATTGTCAATGGAAATGATGTGACCATTTATGGCTTGTTTAATGAGCATACCCAAGAGTATCAAACCTTATGGAATGGTGAAAATGGAAGATGTTATTTTTATCAAAGTGAAACCCCTTACGATCCTTATAATCAGTCTTTGTATATGAGTCATAATGGAACGGTTAAAGGGTATTCGGCCTATAAAGTTTCCGATTCGGTAAAACAACATTATGCTTGTATGATGGGTATGTATGATGTGTTTGTACGTACGCGAGGTGCTGATATTGCCATTGAAAATGCTATTGAAGTACCCGAAACAGAAGGTGTAAGAATACACCATGCTTGTAATTTTGGTATATCTCGACCAGTAGGAGGATTTAATTATCTTATTAATGGCATGGTAAAAAGTACCCACCACAAAAAAGGTCGTTATTTTATTTTAGATTATCCAGTGAAGTAATAGTAAGGAAGGAATGATGTGACCCCCAAAAGTTAGACAAAAAACTTTCGGGGGTCATGTCAGCATTCGCAAAAGCAGTAGCCATGATGATGAACATGGCTACTGCAGAGGTTAAAATTCTTTTTATTATAAATTAAAAAGGTAAAAGTGTAACAATGGCGTATGCACAGCATAAACCTACAATACCAATGATGATACCGATGTGGGCCATATCTTTGGTTTTGATAATACCTGTTGAGCAGGCAATGGCATTTGGTGGGGTACTGATAGGAAGAGTCATAGCAAAAGAAGTTGCAATGGCAAGACCTACAAGCATTCCTTTTACGCCTCCAACCATTGCAATGTCAGGACCCATAGCCGAACCGATGGTCGCTAAAAGAGGCATCAATAGGTTGGCAGCTGCCGAGTTACTGATGAAGTTTGAAAGACCATAGCCAATGAGCATGGCAACTATCAATACCAAAATAGGAGACCAATTTTCGAATGGAATGGCATTGATTAATGAATTAGCCAAACCCGTTTTGTTGAGTGCAGTACCCAAGGCAATTCCACCAGCAACCATCCACAATACACTCCAGTTGATTTCAGCCATATCTTTTTTGTCGAAGATACGGGTGACGGAGAATACAGCAAATGGTAATAAAGCCACAATATTAGAGTTGATTTTGGTCCATTCTTCGGTAATCCAAAGTACGATGGTTAGGGCATAGGTCACATATACTATGTAGTTTTTCCACGTTGCTTTTTCGGTTTCTTTAATATTCAATTTAAGGTAATTCGACTTGAATGGAAACATTATCAATAGTAAGATCCATGCGAGTATTAACATAATTAAAGCAAAAGGAACCATACGTGTCATCCATTCAGCAAAACTAATTTTGAGTCCGATATTGTTGAGAGCACCAATGGCAATGGCATTTGGAGGTGTACCGATAGGGGTACCGATACCACCTATATTAGCCGCAATAGGAATTGAAAGTGCTAAGGCGATACGTCCTTTGTCGTCTTGCGGAAGTTCCTTAAAGATTGGCATTAAAATGGCAATCATCATAGCGGCGGTTGCTGTGTTACTCATAAACATTGAAAAAACGCCGATAATGAATAACAAACCGAGCAATACGAATTTGGGATTGGTACCAAAAGGCATTAAAAGAACTTTTGCTAAGCGTATGTCCAATCCGACTTTTGAAGCCGCCGATGCCAATACGAATCCACCCAAAAACAACATAACAATAGGGTCGGCAAATGCCGCCATAATGGATCTAAATTCAACTGGTGTACCTTCGGCATAGGATTTAACACCATCGATTTCTTGTAGAGTAAGTCCCAAACCATTGTCTGATGTAAAAAATAATAGAAGTGTAATGGTTAGCACCGAAGTGGTCCAAGTTGGAATCATTTCTGTTAGCCAAGCCAAAGCAGCAAAGACGAAGATGGCAATGGTTCGTTGTTGAATGTCGGTTAACCCCTCAATTCCATACCATTCGGCAGGGATTAAATACATAAAAATTGAAATGACCATTACAAAAATAATGGTAACTCCGCGAAGAATAGTAGCTCCAGGAAGCCTATCGGCAGAACTGGGCTTTTTGAGTAATTCAGACATAATTATTTAATTATTAGGAATTATTAAAATAAGGAATTTGTAGTACAGTAAGATTACAAATTTCATTTACTCATTATAGCCTTCCTAGGAATTTAACTTAGATAAAAGCTGTTCCTATAATTTGACGTACTGCCAATTATCAAATCGGTGCAAATGTATAAAAAATAAATTTATAAAGAAAAATATTTTAATAAATGCTTATATAAAAAATAAGTTTCCCCATAATGGAGAAACTTTTTCCTTTTTTGTTGTGAAATGGTTATTTTTTCAATTTTTATAAATTCGTTTATTTGGTTATGTATATAATTGAATTGTCCTTATTATCGTCGTTTTATCGTTGATGATAGTCAAAAGTTATGTTATGAATGTGCCTTATTTCTCGTCGATATCCTCGGCAATTTTATCGATATCTGATATCGCTTGTTGCCAAGTTTCGAGTAAGTTCCAAATGCCATCTTCGCTCAGTACTCCACGTTTGAGGTTGTGGGGCAGACGTCCTGCTGTATCAGCGGCATAGTCACGTTGCCATTGTTTTGAAGTGTAATATTTTTCGAGTTGTGTTATTGTGGGGGCAATGGCTATGAGTTCTTCTTTGGAATAATGCTTTGCTTCAAGTACAGCAAGGCATTGATCCATCAAAGTTTCCATTTGTTTAATGCGTTCAATTCGTGTCATGGTATATTAGCGGTGTAATGCTCTTTTTTTTGGTGTTATAATTGATATTAAGGCTTTCTTGAAAAAATTAGATTGCTATCATTTGTGAGATTCTATTGGCAATTTCTTCGGGATGGTCTATCAATAATTGACCGTGATTCATTTTGGGAAAAACTTCAACATGAGTATTGGGGTGCAGTTTAAGTAAATGCTTTACTTGAGGTTTGGCAACAAGAGCCTCTTTTGAACCGTACCAATAGTGGATATCGGAACCGTAAATGGCGTTTAATTTGTGGGTATAAACGTCCTTATATCCGTCACGAACAGCCTTTCCTTTGCCCGAAGGCCATGCTTTTATACACTCGTCTAAAAGCACATCAAAATAATGCGAATGAAACACCATTTTCCAGAATCCTGTCCAGTGATAACAGGTCCAGACATTCAAACTTTGATAATATCGCAACGGATTTACGCTCCATTTAGGTAAAGGCAATAACGGTGCAGCATCCATAATGGCGTGGTCGATCTGTATGTTATTCTTTTCCATTATTCGAGAAAGAATTTTTCCTCCAAGCGATAGACCATAGGCAACATTTAGGTGACCATTTAAGTTTTTTTGTACGTAATTAATGATTTGTGAGGATTGGTCGTCAATGGAGGTGTATTGGGACTCTTTATTTAACAAAAAACCATCGATACCGACTGCTACAATTCGGTATTTATCCTTCAGTAGTTCAATCAGTGGTAGGAATATCTCGAAAGATACACCTAATCCAGGAATTAGTAATAAACTTGGATTCTTATTATCACCGTATGTATGAAAGGTCATAGTTGTATTTTATTTCAATATTCTAATATCGTTATTTAAACGTTTTTATTTTGCACTTTAGTATATCCGCGAGTTACTTTATTTAGGGCAATTTCTGTAAATAGACTATAATTCTTGCTAATTTTTGCAACTTTTTGCAAAATTAGCAAGAATCTTCTAGTTTTTTGTGACCATATTGTCGTCAAAGGTTTTGTAATCTGATTGCTTTTGCAGGCACGCCGTTGTAATCCATTAGTACCCTAACCCTTTCAGCCATTTCTCAACTTTTGCCTTTCCGGTGCGGACCTCGTGTCCGTAAATCGCGAAACCTTGCTGCACCTTGGCTTTCGGGAAGGTTTTCTTCACGTCGCTTACGCAATTGGCCAGACCGCTGCCTTCGTGCGTGGTGAAAGGATAGACGGTTTTGCCGTCGAGGTTGATGTCTTTGAACAGCGTGAACATGACCTGCGGAT
>Ga0247610_10007557_pt1 | contig 11136 bp, 10 predicted proteins | sample 174DNAGHGhighgp2_FD_193483 | JGI IMG/M metagenome (GOLD analysis project Ga0247610, IMG submission 193483) | Sheep rumen microbial communities from Palmerston North, Manawatu-Wanganui, New Zealand - 1742 DNA GHGhigh gp2 | ecosystem: Host-associated > Mammals > Digestive system > Stomach > Rumen...
CGGCCTATTGTGGGCTACCTGCAATGTGGGTGCCAATAGCCCCGAAGACTATGGCGACTACTTCGCCTGGGGCGAGACGCAGCCCAAGAGCGATTACAGTTGGGCCACCTACCAATACTGCATGGGCAGCCTCAACACGCTGACCAAATACTGCACCAACGCCAGCTTAGGCTACAACGGCTTCACCGACAATTTGACCACCTTGTTGCCCGAGGACGACGCTGCCACGGCCAACTGGGGCAGCGGCTGGCGCATGCCCACCGAGGAGGAATGGCAGGAACTTTATAATAACACAACCGTTATATGGACGACCCAAAACGGCGTGAACGGACTACGCTTCATCGCTTCAAATGGCAACAGTCTCTTCCTGCCCGCAGCTGGTTACTACTATGAGACGAGTTTCTCCAGTGCAGGCACGCACGGCCTCTACTGGTCGAGTTCGCTCTGCACGTCCGGTCCAGACTTCGCGTGGTTCCTCTGCTTCAATTCGGCGGGCTATTGCTGGATGAACAGCGACGAACGCGGCAATGGTAACTCTGTCCGGCCAGTGCGTGTGGGGAGATAGAATTGTATAATGAAAATGAACAAGGCTCTAGTAGTATAATTGACCGATATTCTAATATTACATAAAATGCTGTTTTTCAACTTCTTTGTATAAACACGTTGTAAAAAGACGGGCAAAAATCACAAAAATTAGCCAATTTGAAAACCAATTCTCAAGAAACAACACAAAAATCAGTCAATTATCAAACTATAGCCATGAACAATCATTTAAAAGTGTCATTATGAATAAAACTATTGAAAAACTAAAAAGCGTTAATGAAAGTAAAGCAAAAGAAGCATTAACTAGGATTTTTGAAGCCTATCTTGAACCATCATTTGGTGCCATGCCCAAAAGAGACATTGATTTGTTGCTTTTTTCTGAACTCTGCAATTTGGGTTTATTGTCTAAATCAGATTTGTTTGATGTGATATCAAAATTGAAAATAACACGGCAGAAAGCCCGCAATCTGATTTATGAGTCACAATTGAGAGCTGTAGAAGGCATTAATCTTCATGATGAATTGTGTGAATTGTTGAGTAATCCAATTGTGGAAAAGGTGGATCAGATTAATCTTGAAGTTGACAATCCATTACTGATGGATTATCTGAAGTCCAAGATGAAATATTTACACTGCCTGACGGATGGTTCTTTTAATCAAGACATTGTTAAAATGTCAGTAGAGGCTTTCTCTAAATTGCTCCAAGATTGTTTTGAGATTAAAAAAGGAAAAGAAACAAACAAGAAACTTCGTGAGTTGGGATTAAAGGAAGGAGCAAAAGATGTTTTTGTAGATGTAGTGAAACTATCGGCAAAGAAGGTTATAGGAGAATCTTCTTCTGAATTAATAGGAGATGTGGCAGAGGATGCCTTTGAGTGGATAAAAGAATGTTTGATTAAGAAATCATAGGTAGATTGTTTAATCATTGAGGATGAATCTTTGTTGAGAAAACAATGATTGGATATGTATTATGAACTCGAGAAATCTTGATCGGTTTGTCTTTTGTTGTGGAAGATAACCGTGTCAGTAAATCAATAACAGTGTTATTAACTATATAAAATCAATAAGTTATGGCGGTAGCAAGAAGAATTGCTGGAAAGTATAAAGATGAAATCAGAGTAACTGATTATGACATTCGAAGTGTCGTTGAAAGTGAAATCAAATGTTTAGGGGTTCATGCGGATTTGAATCATATCTTGGTTGATGATGTAACGGACATGTCATGCCTATTTAGAGATTTGGATTTTGATGGAGATATTTCACGATGGAGTGTGGGCGAAGTCACAGATATGTCGTATATGTTTGAACGTTCAACTTTCAATGGGGATATCTCTAAATGGAATGTGGGCAATGTAAAGAATCACGAGGGTTGCTTTTATGGTTCGCCTTTACAAAGTCAACCTGTTAAGCAACCGAAATTTATTCCGTAATTCGGAAATGATATTTGTGTTTTTATGTCCATCCTTTCTTTTCAATTGAATAGCAAGGATGGTTTATGTCAACTGTCAAGATGTTGCTCAAGGACAAGTTTGACCACTTAATGAATTATTCAAGGACTCAGTTCGATATTTTGGGAATTGAGCGGTATCTTTATAAATTCATCATCATAATTCAAAAGATATAAACCAATGACTGCTTCAGAAAAACTCCAATCTAAAATCTCAAATCAAGGCTTTGGAGCATAAGAAGCCCACGTTAACTGACGCCGCAGACCTGAAAACCATCAACATGCAAATCAATGCCTTGCAAGACGAATTTGGGCGCTTAAAAAGAGAATTGAAAGACCGCCGAGATTACGAGCAGTCGGTGGAGAGGGAGTTTATCCATTGCGTGGTGGGGGAGGAGTGATAACTAAAAGAACTTCACGTCTTTAAAAGTTTATAACACTGCAAAGTAAACAAAGAAAAACTTGGATTAGTGTGCGGATTTTTGGGAATGAAGCACTAAAATAGTGGATTATTTGATAGAAAATTACAAGAAATGTCATTTTCTGTTGAAGAATTTGCTATTTTTGCAGTCAGAACTATAATAATGCACTCATGAACGAATTGGCGGTTTTGAAAAACATACCTGTTAGTACCGCTGCTATTGCTTCGCTGTATCCTGATGTGAAGTCTGCCAACAGAAAGGTGGCGAGCCTTGAAAAGGCTGGCAGACTCATTCGTCTGAAGCGTGGGCTATATGTCGTGTCTCCACAGGAAAGCGGACTTTTGCTGTCGCTGAATCTAATAGGCAACGTGCTTTATGGCCCGTCGTATGTGTCAATGCTGACGGCCTTGCGTGAATATGGGCTGATACCTGAACGGGTGGAGGTAGTGGAGTCGATGACGACGCATCTGACGGTTTCATTTCAAAATGATGCTGGACGTTTTGAGTATCATCATTGCGCCAAGGACTATTATCCCATTGGTATCACTCAACGCGAGGAAGAAGGATTGTCTTACCTGATTGCTACGCCCGAAAAAGCGTTGTGCGACTATATTATCACTACGCCAAGGCTTCCACTGCGTTTTCTCAAAGACACATATATCTTTCTTGAAGAGGATCTGAGGCTGGACATGGATGCCTTTTGGGAGATGAACATTGACATATTCCGGCAGTGTGCTGCTGTGTGCAAGAAACAACAGGCCATTAATAACCTGATAAAGATTTTGGAAAAATGAACGACTTTTTTGAGAGGGCGTTGCAGCGCTATCAGATTAATACTTTCAAAGACAAGCAGAATGCCATCTATGAAATCACCCAGCAGGTGGTGCTGGCAGGCTTGCATCGAGGCGGTTTCTTTGACAAAGCCGCTTTCTATGGCGGCACCTGCCTTCGTCTGTTTCATCAACTGCCTCGTTTCTCTGAGGATATGGACTTTTCTCTGCTGACACCAGATGAAGGCTTTGTGTTCGAAAACTATTTCCAGCCGATTATTGACGAGTTCGACAGTTTGGGACGTAAGGTTGAAATCAAGAAGAAGGACAAAAAAGTTTTCGGTAGGGTGGATTCCGCTTTCTTGAAGGACAACACGAATGTCTATAATGTGGCTTTTCAGACTGAGAAATCCGTGAAGGTGAAGATAGAAGTCGATACCCAACCGCCTCCGTTGTTCCAAACAGAGCAAAAGGCATTGACGCTACCATATACCTTTATGGTGCGTTGTTTCCAGCTGCCAGACCTTTATGCGGGAAAGATGCACGCATTGGTGTTCCGCAATTGGAAATCACGTGTGAAAGGTCGCGATTGGTACGATTTCGAGTGGTATGTGCGATGGAATGTTGCCCTCGATTTCGCCCACCTTCAAGAGCGTATTCGAGAGTTTAATGGAATGGACATGTCAATTAAAGATTTCAAGGTGGCCTTGAAAGAGCGTTTGGCCTCAACAAATATTGAGGATGTCAAGACCGATGTGCGACCTTTCCTCAAGAACGATTCTCACGAATTGGATGTATGGTCGAACGAATACTTCCTGCAACTGGCGGATAGAATCGTGTTCAAATAAATCATTTTCCACGGAGTCACTGCAATATCACCCTAACCGATGCCGCCGAAATCAAAGCCATCAACAAGCAAAAAGCTGAAAAGCGACATCCGTCTTTATGCAAGCTTAAATAGGGACTCCATCCACGATTATCATGAGATGGTTTTGGGGGATATAGATTAGTTGAAGCGCAATACACGAAGAGTTTGGTACGCCATGTTTTTGCCATTTTCTATTGGCGACTTGAAAAAAGTTTGGGTTTTCTTGTTGTTTTAATTGGAATTTTATATTTTTGCATCGTTTTGTAAAGTTGAAGTTTATAAAATTAAAACGGTTGAGCATGGCAATATCAAGAAACGAACTGCGTCAAGTTCTATACGATAATCAGAAGGACATTGAAAAGTACGATGTTTTCCCACGCGACACGAATCTCGACAGTTTCCCTCTGCAAGTCTTTGTTGGGGTTAGGCGCTCGGGCAAGTCTTTCCTGCTTTTCCAAAAGATTCGTCGATTGCTCCAAGAGGGTCATGGGTGGGACGACCTGCTATATCTGGACTTTGAGGACACCCGACTTGGCAGCTTTTCGTCGGAGGATTTCAACCTTATCCTCGAATGTCATCAAGAGATGTATGGGAAGCGTCCTATGCTGTTCCTTGATGAAATGCAGAATGTGGATGGTTGGCAAAAATTCGCCCGTAACCTTGCCGACAAGAAATACCATGTTTTCATTACAGGTAGTAATGCCAAGATGTTGTCAAAAGAAATCATGTCCGCTTTAGGTGGAAGATATATTTCTGTTGAGGTCTATCCTTTCAGTCTCAGGGAGTTCCTTTCCTATTCTCAAGTGCCTTTCGATGAGCCGTCGCTAATCGCTACCGAATCGAAAGCCCGTTTCATGAAAGCCTATCGGGAGTACATGACATGGGGTGGCCTGCCTGAATCCATCCATCTGCCAGTGAAAAGGGCGTATCTCTCAAGTGTGTATCAGAAGATATACCTCGGCGACATCGTGCAACGCAATGGCATTTCCAATCCCAAGTTGCTTCAACTGCTCATCAAGAAGCTGGCAGAGAGTGTGATGCACCCCATCTCCTACACCCGTTTGTCAAAGATACTCTCCAGCGTTGCAGGGCGAATCAGCGTACCCACGGTTTCTAGTTATGTGGGTTACGCCGAAGATGCCTGGCTGCTGCTACGCCTGAGAAATATCGTTTCGGCCTTTGCGGAGAAAGAAAGCGTATGTAAATACTATTTCATCGACAACGGACTGCTCTCGCTTCAGCTGTTGAACGCCGACACCGCTCTTTTGGAGAACGCTGTGGCCTTGTCGCTATTCAGGAAATACGGGCATGATCCTGACAATGAGCGGGTGTTTTTCTACCATTCCAACGTGGAAGTCGATTTTTATATACCAGAGGACGAACTCGCCGTGCAAGTATCCTATTCTATAGCTGACGAACAGACAAAGGCCAGAGAAGTGGGTGCGCTTACGAAACTGCCTAATGCTTATCCTTGCCGTCGTCGTGTCATTGTCACATACGAAGAGGAAGACGGCATCACCGACCAGTTCGGCACCGTCGAAGTCATCCCTGCATGGAAATGGCTACTTTCTTGCTAAGAATGCTGCGGTGACCGATGCCGAGGATGTGAACCATCAACAAGCAAATCAACGCCTTGCAGGAAAAATTTGGACAGCTGAGAAAAGAAATCCAATGCCGAGGGTCTTATGAGAAGTCAATCGAAAGAGAGTTTATCCATAGTGAGATAAGCGATGATTAATAATGACTCGTCATGTCTTCCTCAACAAAAAGGCAGTGCGGACTACGAAATCGTCACTGTCTACGGGCGCAAATACCTCATTTTCAGCAATGGCGATGATATTGAAGTGCTGAATTATTGAAAAAGAGGAAGCCAATAAAATAATAGTAATGGCCATTACCGTAATGGCTATTACTATTTTTATGTAATAATCGAAGAAAAATTTTTGCAAACGCTTGCAGTTCCGAAAATTATGCGTACTTTTGCAGAATGGTAATAGAAATTACCGTAATGATGATTACCATTTGTTGAAACAACTCGAAAAACTGACGAGGTATGAAGTTCTACAATCGTGAAAATGAAAAGGTGCAACTCTATAAAGTGCTGCAACAGAGCAAAAAAGAAGCACAGATGACTGTGCTGATGGGTCGTAGACGTATCGGCAAGACCGAGCTTTCGTTGCAATGCGGCGACGAAAAAGTGCTCTATTTTTTCGTCGGAAAGAAGACGGAACAACTGCTTTGCCACGATTATTTGGAAGAAGTCAGTTTCAAATTGGGCGTTCCTATCATCGGGCAACTTTCCTCATTTTCAGAAGTGTTCAGGCTTGTACTCCAATTGGCCGAAAGACAGCCTTTCACGTTGGTTATCGACGAGTTCCAGAACTTCCTGAAAATCAATCCATCCGTGTTCAGCGACATGCAGCGCGATTGGGACTTGCACAAGCGTACCAGCCACCTTAATCTCATCATCAGCGGCTCGGTGTTCACGCTGATGAAGCGGATTTTCGAGGACTACGAAGAGCCGCTTTTTGGTCGCGCCACAGAACGGCTATTGCTTAAGCCTTTCTCAACCAACGTTTTGAAAGAAATCTTGGCCGACTACAATCCCAATTACACGCCCGAGGACTTGTTGGCCTTGTTCAGCATCACGGGCGGCGTGCCGTGGTATGTTGCGCTTTTGCTTGATAAAGGTTATGTCACTAAAGACCAAATGCTTACTGCCTTGACTGAGGAAAATTCACCCTTCATCAACGAGGGCAAAAACATCCTCATTGAGGAGTTCGGTACCGACTATGTCACTTATTTCTCCATCTTGACCTGCATAGCGGGCGGACTGAAAACCCGTGCCGAGATTGAAGGCGAGTTGGGCATCGGCAACATCGGGAGTTATCTGGCGCGGTTGGAGAACTATTACAACCTCGTCAGTAAGTCGCTGCCCATTTTCTCGAAGGAAAACAGCAAGAAAATGCGCTACCAACTCAACGACTGCTTCCTGATTTTCTGGTTCCGCTTCTTCTACAAGTATCAGGCATTTGTCGAAAATCGTGCGTTGAAATCATTGGAAACCATTATCTTGCGCGACTATAGCACAGTTTCAGGCTTTATGATGGAGCGTTATTTCGCCCGTAAATTCGAGGAGGAGGGAAAATACATCATCGGGAAGTGGTGGGATAGGAAAGGCGAAAACGAGATTGATCTGATTGTCGTCGACCCGATTGAAAAGGTCGCTTGGATATATGAGTTGAAAAAGCAAGGCGAACGCTACGATGCCAAAGCCTTGAAAGAAAAAGTGAAGACGATGGTGGCCCAAACGCCTGAACTTGCCAAGATGAAACTGCATATTGGCTCTTTATCTATTGAAGATATGTAAACTGTTGAAATTTAAGATGTTATTTTGTTATTATTAAAATAGTAATGGCCATTACCGTAATGGCTGTTACTATTTTAGTTATTTATCGTCAAAGCACTATGTATGAGGTTTATATAAAGTTCACTTCAGGATTGATACGAATTCCAAACATCTTTTCTACGGAGTCTTGGATTCTGTGAGCCAGTTCCACGATGTCTTCACCTTTGCCACCACCGTAATGCACCAGCACGAGCGCCTGCTTGTCGTACACGCCCACATGCTCGTCGCGCCAGCCTTTCCAACTTACTGTCCTGGCGGTCCCTGAGCCTGTCGAAGGGCCGCTATGCTCAATCAGCCATCCTGCAGGGACTTTTACCATGCCATTAGGCTCGTCGTAATGCGGCATTGTGGGATACTCCGTTAGCAAAGCTTCAAATTTCGCCCTTTCAATGACAGGATTCTTGAAGAAGCTCCCTGCGCTGCCAATCTGCTTCACATCAGGCAGTTTGGCGTCGCGGATGACGCAGATGGCATCGTGGAGCTGCTGCAAGGTCGGACGCTCAATGCCGTTGTCAGTTAAGTAGCTCTTGATGTTGCCGTATTCCAGCATCAATTCAGCCTGCTTGTGCAGCAAAAAGTCCACCGAGGTGATGACAAATTGCCCTTTCAGTTCACCTTTGAAAATGCTTTCTCTATACCCGAAATGACAGTCTTCTTTGGTGAAAACCTTGGATTCACCAGTGGATAACTCTATTGCCTCACATTGCAAAAAACTGTCTTCCAGCTCCATGCCGTAGGCGCCGATGTTTTGCACGGGAGCAGCACCTACCTTGCCCGGGATGTGGGCTAGGTTCTCCACGCCATGCCATCCTTTTCCGACGCAGAAGCGCACGAAGTCGGGCCAATCCTCGCCCGCTTGGGCGCGCACCACGACGTCGTTTCCGTCCTCTCTTAGGATCTCGATGCCTTTCGTGTTGATGTAGACGACGATGCCGTCAAACACCTCGTTTTGGAAAAGGATGTTGTTGCCTCCGCTGAGAATCAGGATGTTTTGGCTTTGCAAAGTTCCGCTTTTTATAAGCGTTTGCAGTTCGCTGATTGTATTGATTTCAGCGAATTGTTTCGCCACAGCATCGAAGCCGAAGCTATTGTAGGCTTTGAGGTTGAAGTTTGTTTTCATGGTGCAAATATACACTATTTCTTGGGATTCTCTATGTTTCAACAGAAAACTTTGTACCTTTGCCCCCATGAAACGTGCCATCGTATCGGTGATCAATGACTTGGTTACGGACCAAAGGGTCAACAAGTCGTGCCTGGCTTTGCAAAAGGCTGGATATGAGGTGCTTTTGGTCGGACGAAAACAACGCAAAAGCCCTCCCATGGACGAACGCCCCTACGCCTCGCATCGGATGAAACTGCTCTTCGAGAAAGGACCGTGTTTCTATGCCGAATACAACATCCGTCTGTTTTTCTTCTTGCTGTTTCATCGTGCCAACATACTGCTGTCTAATGACTTGGATACTATATTGCCCAATTATTTCATCTCACGACTCAAAGGCAGCAAAATGGTCTTCGACAGCCACGAGTATTTCACCGAGACACCCGAGCTGGTCCATCGGCCCAAGGTGCAAAAGGTGTGGAAACGCATTGAGGGGTTCGTGGTGCCCAAACTGGACGAGATGATTACCGTATGCGACAGTATCGCCGACCTGTTTCGCGAGAAATATGGGGTCAAGTGCCATGTAATCAGAAATATACCTCCACGTAAGGCTCTACCACCAAAAGGCAACAAAGGGGCTTTGGGTTTGCCTGCCGACAAGCATCTTTTGATTCTTCAAGGCTCAGGCATCAACATCCAACGCGGAGCCGAGGAACTGGTGCAAGCGATGCAATACTTGGACGACTGTTTCCTCATGATTATCGGTGGGGGAGATGTGCTGCCCATGTTGAAGCAAATGGTTGAAGACCTGAATATTACAGACCGAGTGCGCTTCTTTCCTCGTATGCCTTACCAGCAGATGATGACCTATACGCAATTGGCCGAATTGGGCTTTTGCCTCGACAAGGACACCAACCTCAACTATCGCTTCAGCCTGCCCAACAAGTTGTTTGACTTCATCCAGGCGGGTGTGCCGATTGTAGCCTCGCATCTGACTGAGATAGAGAAGATTATCCGACAATACGACTTGGGATTGTTCATTGAGAATCACGAACCAGCCACCATTGCCGCCACGATTCGTGAAGCCTTGTCGGATGTGGAGCGAAGGGCACAATGGAAACAGAACTTGGCCGTTGCGGCACGGGATTTGTGTTGGGAGAACGAGGAACAAAAACTGCTTGAAATTTACAGACATTATGAATGATACGGATTATCACCTACATGTCATCGCGTTCGACGTGCCCTATCCTGCCAATTATGGTGGGGTAATTGATGTGTTCTATCGCGTGAAAGCACTGTCGGAGGCGGGTGTCAAGGTGCATCTGCATTGCTTTGAGTACGGGCGGGGAGAACAGGAGGTCTTGAACCGCTGTCACGAGGTAAAATACTATAAACGTGACACTTCCTTCGCAAAACAATTGAGCCTCATGCCGTTTATTGTTAACTCAAGGCGCTCTGAAGACTTGGTGCAAGACCTTTTGAAGGACAATTATCCGGTTTTGTGCGAAGGCTTGCATACGACGGCAGTTCTTTTGGACAAACGCTTGAAAAACAGGAAGATTTATGTCCGCGCTCACAATGTCGAACATGATTACTACAAGGCTTTGGGACAGGCGGAGCGGTGGTGCGGAAAGAAATTGTTTTATCTTGTAGAAGCTTGGAAACTCAAGCGCTACGAATCTGTTTTGAAGCGTGCTAATGGCATTTTCGCCATTTCCCAAAGCGATGCCGATTATTTCTCTCAAAAATATGGTAAGGTTACGTTGGTACCGGGCTTCAATGCCGCCGACTCGGTTTGTTCGGAAACGGGCAGAGGCGATTATGTGCTCTATCATGGCAACCTTTCCGTCCGCGAAAATGAAAATGCTGCCAAGTGGCTGATTGAGAATGTGTTTGCTGAATTGGATTTAAGTTGCGTCATTGCAGGCTTGAATCCTTCGGACAAGTTGGTGAAACTCGCCAAAAAACATTCCAACGTGACTTTGGTGGCCAATCCCGACGATGCCGAGATGATCGACCTCTTGCGGCAGGCTCAGGTGAACATCTTGGTGACCAACCAGCCTACAGGATTGAAACTGAAGCTGTTGAACGCGCTTTATAACGGTCGTTTCTGCCTCGTTAATTCCGATATGGTGAAAGGCACCTCTCTGGAAGACCTTTGCATTGTGGCTGACGAACCGGAGCAAATGATTGCCGAAATCAAGCGGCTGATGGAAGAGGACTTTACCGAAGACGACATTGAGGAACGCGATGCGCAAATGAGGCAATTGTATGACAATGAAGCCAATGCTCAGAGGATTATTCATGCGATTATTTCATAAACTACGGATTCCGCGGATATGATTCCGAGACATCCTATTCCATGTCAGAGCAAACCACAGTCCCGTTCTTGCAGTTGGCGATGCGCGAAGGGTATTTCTGCATTAGGGTGTAGTTATGTGTGGCCATCAGCACGGCAGTGCCGTTTTCGCTGATGCGTCGGAGCAGTTTCACTACATCCAGGGTGGTGTCGGGGTCGAGGTTGCCCGTAGGCTCGTCGGCAAGGATGACATCAGGGTCGTTGAGCAAGGCGCGGGCAA